>Ga0114939_10003158_pt1 | contig 11682 bp, 16 predicted proteins | sample AshMeaCrysSpring_FD_87196 | JGI IMG/M metagenome (GOLD analysis project Ga0114939, IMG submission 87196) | Groundwater microbial communities from Big Spring, Nevada to study Microbial Dark Matter (Phase II) - Ash Meadows Crystal Spring | ecosystem: Environmental > Aquatic > Deep subsurface >... | reverse complement strand
TGCTGCCCGGCCGGATGGACGCCGTATGCCGTCACGGAGGGCGAGTCCTGGTTCGGGATCGCCCAGAAGTGCGGCGTCACAGTGGATGTACTCTTGCAGGGCAACGGGCTGGGACCCGGCGCGCCGCTGTACCTGGCTTCGGTCATCTGCGTGCCCCAGAATTAGCCGGGAAACCTCCACGATCTGAACACGTACCATCGCCTATCTATAAGGAGACTCGACCATGCAACAAGCATCCATGCGCATCACCGCCGCGGAACATGAGGAGCGCTGCCGGGCTTTGCTGGCCGCGACCGCCGGCAGGTCCCTGGCAGGTATTGTCCTGTTCGACGCGGTTAACATTCTTTACTTCACCGGCTTTGCCTTTATTCCCACCGAGCGGCCGATCGCATTTGTGCTGGCTCCTGACGGCGGCCGGGGCATGCTGGTGCCGCGCCTGGAACGCGAACACGCCGCGCGCGAGACGGGAATCGATACCATTGCCCACTACGACGAGTACCCCGGCCGGCCGGCGGCCATCCAGCAGTTACCGGCGCTGCTGAAGCAGATGGGCATCCGCGGCGACCGGCTGGGCGCCGACGCCGACGGTTACCCCTGGATTTTCGGTTATGAGGGGCCAACCTTGCCGGAGTTGACCGGCATGGCTTTTGTGAACGTCCAGGGGATCATCAACCGATTACAAGCCGTCAAAAGCCCGGACGAGCTGGCGCTCATCCGCGAGAGCTGCAAATGGGCGCACCTGGCTCATGTCTTGCTGCAGCGCTACACGGGCGTCGGCGTGACGGAGACAAGCGCAGCACTGCGGGCGACACAGGAGGCGACCCTGGTCATGATGGATGCCATCGGTCCGCTCTACCGGGCGCAGAGCCTCTACAAGGAAGGGCCGGGGGCTGGCTATCGCGGCCAGATCGGCCGCAACGCCGCCATTCCCCATGCCCTGGCCAACAACATCACCTTCCAGCCGGGTGACGTGCTAGTGACCGGCGCGGGCTGCCCAATGTGGGGCTACAACTCGGAACTGGAACGCACCATGTTCGTCGGCGAGCCCAACCAGCAGCAGCGAGAGATGTTCGGCCACGCCAAGGCCACCCAGGAAGTAGCCTTCGAGGCCATCCGGCCGGGCCGCCCCTGCCGCGAGATCGACGAGGCTGTCCGTGCTTATTACGAGCGGCACAACCTACAGCCCTACTGGCGCCATCACACCGGCCATGCCATCGGCCTGCGCTATCATGAAGGGCCGTTTCTGGACACGGGTGATGAGACCGTCCTGGCCGAGGGGATGGTCTTCACCATCGAGCCGGGCTTCTACGCGCCTGACCTCGGCGGCTTTCGCCACTCTGACACGGTGGCCGTCACTGCCGGCGGCATCGAGATCATGACCTATTACCCGCGCGACTGGGAGCACCTAATCATCCCGGTTTAGCCGGCCATCACGATTTGTTGTCCGATAGCCGGCTCAACCCTTCGCCGTTTATTCCCCCAACCGCTTTAACTGTGAGATTCGCCTGATTAACTTTAACATCGCGTAGATGTAAAGGATCAAGATCGCCGACCAGACGAGAAACAAGACAAACTCGACAACTTCCGCCAAAGAACTCTGGTTACCCAGTGATTGGCTGCTACGCTGAAAAATAACCAAGACAGGGAAAAAGACAATCAGTATCGCTATCACCCGTTGATACTTGGCTACCTTCGAGGCATTGTCGGTGTAAATTTCCGTATCCTCACCCGGCCGGGCTGTGGTACGGAAGTAATGCCAGCTGCCAAAGGTGGTGACAAACTCCCAGCCTGTGTCTTCAAAGAGTTGCTGGTAGCTCGCCCAATTCTTGGAATCAGTATTGAAATCCAGCCGGTAGACGTCATCACGCGGCTCGCCGGCGGTGAAGGAATAGCGGCCGGGGAAATCGATACCGGTCATGTGCCAGCCCTGGCGAGCCATGTCGCGCAACCACGCTTCTTCCTTGTCGTCCTGCCAGACCCAGAATAATTTGAAAAATCGCTTGTTTGTGGTGATCATCATAGCCCCCTTTGGCCACCTCACCGAGCGCCGGTAACGGCCAAACCATTCCTGACCAGAATCTCCGCCCGCTTGATGTGAGCTTCCAGCACCAGCCATCCCTTGGCCGTCAGCACATACGTCTTGCGACGGTCCTTCTCGTCCACCTTGGCGATTAATCCCGCTTGTTCGAGGGTGGAGAAGGCAGTATAAAGGGTGCCCGGCCCGATAGTAACGGCACCATCGCTCATCGCCGCCACTTTCTGCATGACGGCGTAGCCATGAAGCGGCTCGACCAGGGCCAGCAGGATGTAGGCGGTTGATTCAGTCAGAGGTAAAAACCGGTCGATAGGGTTACTCATGGCTCATCTTTTATATCGAAACCCGCTATATCGAATAACGATATATTAGCATACGATATATCGGTTGTCAATATAGTGGCTGCATAAAAAACGACCTTTTGACCAAAATTAAGAAAAAAGGAAAGACTTATGCCTGTTCCACCGCCCAACTCCATCCACCCTCTCACCTCCGCCGAATGGCGGGCCTGGCTGGAGGCCAACCACGAGCGCGCGGAAGGCATCTGGCTCATCAGCTATAGGAAAGCCAGCGGCCAGCCGGCCATGACCTATGACGAGGCTGTGGCGGAAGCGCTGGCCTTTGGCTGGGTCGACAGCAAGCCGGGTAAGCTCGACGACGAGCGGACGATGCTCTACTTCGCGCCGCGCAAACCGGGCAGCGGCTGGTCGCGGCCGAACAAGGAACGCGTCGAGCGACTAATCGCTGAGGGTAGAATGGCTCCCTCCGGACTGGCCAAAGTCGAAGCAGCCATGGCCGACGGCACATGGACCATGCTCGACACCGTCGAGAATCTGGAAGTGCCGGACGACTTGGCGGCCGAGTTCAACAAATACCCCGATGCCCGCGCCAACTGGGACGCCTTTCCCCGCTCGGTCAAACGGGGTATCCTGGAGTGGATAATTCAGGCCAAACGGCCGGAGACTCGCGCCAAGCGGGTCGAGGAGACAGCCCTCCTGGCCCAGGAGAACGAGCGGGCCAACCAGTGGCGGCGCGAAGCCTAGCGGCCGGCGATCCAGGCGGCCGATTGCGGTGGGGGGATAAGTTGTGGCAGGGGGCAAGTGGCAAGTGGCAGGTGAGACGATGAAAACTGAAAAAGAGAAAATGCTGGCTGGCGAACTTTATGTCGCCGCCGACCCCGAACTGGTGGCCGAGCGCGTTCGCGCCCGTCAACTTCTCCAGCGCCTGAATGCGGCCGATCCCGGTGATGACTCCGCCTACCGGACGATCATGGCCGAGTTGATGCCCCATGTTGATTCGACGGCCTTCTTCCAGCCGCCGTTCTATTGCGACTACGGCACTAACATCCATGCCGGGCCTGGGGTATACATGAACTTTAACTGTGTGGTCCTGGATGTCTGTCCGGTGCGTATCGGCGCGGGGACGATGTTCGGCCCGGCGGTGCTAATCTTGACCGCCACCCACCCTATCGACGCCGCCGAACGAGCCAAGGGACCGGAATATGCCAAGCCGATCACCATCGGCCGCGATTGCTGGATCGGCGGCGGGGCGATCATCCAGCCCGGCGTGACCATCGGCGACCGGGTCATCGTCGGCTCCGGCGCGGTGGTGACTAAGGATGTAGCCGATGATTTGATCGTGGTCGGCAACCCGGCGCGGCCGATTGAGAAGTGATTTTATGGTTCATCTACTCGGTGTGCCTTTTGACGCCAACTCATCCTTTCTGCGCGGCGCGGCGCTGGCTCCGGCGCGCATCCGCGAGACGCTTCACTCCGGTTCAAGCAACTGGTTCACCGAAATGGGCGTCGACCTGGCCGCGGGCGGCTGGGCTGATGGCGGCGACGTAGCCCTGCCGCCGGCACCGGGCGATCTCCCGGCGCTGACCACCACAGTTGAGGGCATCCTCGAACGGGGCGACCGCGTTCTGGCCCTCGGCGGTGATCACTCGGTCACGTACCCCCTTGTTCGTGCCCATGCCCGCTACTTTCCGTCACTGACCATTCTCCATCTGGATGCCCATCCCGACCTTTACGACAGTCTGGACGGCAACCGCTTCTCCCACGCCTGCCCCTTTGCCCGGATCATGGAAGATGGTCTGGCGGCACGGTTGGTGCAGGTCGGCATTCGCACCCTCAATAGCCAGCAGCGTGACCAGGCCGAGCGATTCGGCGTGGAGATCATCGACATGCGCGACTGGAGCCGCGGCCGCCGCCCCGATGTCAGCGGCCCGTTCTATTTATCGCTCGATCTGGACGCGCTTGACCCGGCTTACGCCCCCGGCGTCAGTCATCACGAGCCGGGCGGTCTGACCACGCGCGAAGTGATCGACTTGCTGCACACCTTGCCCGGTCCGCTCCTTGGCGCTGACCTGGTCGAATTCAACCCTGTGCGCGATGCCGCGGGGATCACGGCCGCCGTCGCGGCCAAGCTGGTGAAGGAAATTTTGGGGCGGATGATAAAAGAAGCGTCGTAGTTCACCCAAGCGACCGGATCATTCCATGATATAATGAGACGTAAATAGTGCGGAGTTTAAGTATGAGCGTTGATGCTGAGCTAAACATCGATTTAATGCGGGCCCAGTTACGCTGGCTTGAGAGTGAAATGGCCTCGATGCGGCGGCGAATCGAACAAATGCAACCAAGTGTGCCGGTTGAGGACTTCGCTGCACTAGAAGGAATATGGCAGGGGATAGTCGTTTCCGAGAGCGAAATAAGCGATTCCCGTTTCCGTGTATCTAAGGAAATCTGATGTGGTACGTAGTCGATACACATGCTTTGATCTGGTTCCTGACCGGTGACCCCAGGTTAGGCATTGAATCAAAGAGAGTCCTTAGCGATCCCAAATCCCGATTGATAATTCCCACCATTGTATTGGCCGAAGCCAAGCACATCAGTGACCGTAAGCGCGTGGCTATTTCTTTCGATGCCATTATGCGAGCAATTGGTTCTTCGGCGCGGATCACCGTACTACCCCTTGATATTTTTCTGCTCGCCTATCTGCCTGCCGAACTGGATATTCACGATAGTTTAATAGTCGCTTCGGCCAGGAACGTTCGTGAAATGTTTAGCGATGAGGTGGTCATTTTGACGAAAGATGAAGCGATCAGTAATTCCGGTCTCATAAAAACCACCTGGTGATGTACATTCACCGTATGCCACCGTGACAAACACTACCAGCCGGGTGGCCTGACCACGCGCGAACTGATCGATCTGATGCACGCCTTGCCCGGTCCGCTCCTTGGCGCTGACCTGGTCGAATTCAACCCTGTGCGCGATGCCGCGGGCATCACGGCGGCGCTGGCGGTGAAGCTGGTGAAAGAAATTCTGGGTCACATGATGCCGAATTAAGGTATAGTTCACGGGTAAATGGCTTCGTTTGCTGGTCTTGACTGGGCTTGAGGGGATCGATCATGAACAGAGATAAAACCTGTGAACCGGTGCCGTGGGGGAGCGTTCTCCTCACTGTCATCCCCGGCGCGTTGCTGGCCCTTTCTCGCCGCCAGGCGGATGAACTCGGCCAGTTATTGGGCATCGCTGGCTGGCTCTATTTGGGCGTGTTGGCCGTCGGCTTGCCTGTCCTCCAGTACCGGACCAAACGCTTCCCGGTGTGGGGGTTAATGCCTCTCGGAGCGTTAGCCTGGTTCGGGTTGTACCTGTTGGCTACCGGCCTGTCATCCATGTCCGGCACCATCGGTCGCTTTTTATCGCTGGAGGTAGCGATCGTCATCGTGCAGGCCGTGGTCGCCGCGGTCTTGCTGTCCATACTGCTGCATGGACGTAGCTTTCCGCGAACTGCCTGGCTACTAATCGCCATCTTCTTCGCCATAAACCTCCTGACGATATTGCGCGTCGCGCAACAAGCCGGAAGACCGGCGCAATTCGAACCGCTCCAATTGATCACGGTCCTATCCGGATTTATTGAAGGCTTGATGCTGTTGGCCGTCGGACTTCTGGCGGTCTCCCAACACAAGGTTTTATCCCTGCTGGTAGTGCTGGGCGGTTACTTGTATATGCTGAGTGACTCAGATTATCTCTATGGCTTCTCCCTGCGCGACTGGCCGGGACTGGCGTTCTATCTGATCGCCATGGTGGTGTTGTATGCCGTGGTAACCCCCATTACCTTCCTACGCGCGCGCACCCAGATGGGTCGGGCAATAGGCCTGTTTGCGCCAATAGCCGCCTTTGCCGGGCTACGTCTGATCGTGCCGCAAATCGTCATCGACCGTCCGGGAATAATTTTGCCGGGCGATGTGCTAATCTCGATCAATCTGATCCTGGTACTGGCGATCGGCTGGATACTTTACACATACCTGAGTGAAAACCAGCCTGAGATACAACCCGGTCGTCCGGACCCGCTGCCCTCAGCCGGCTAACGGCTTGAGCCAGTCGCCGCCAACATACACCCCCAACGGTATTCGAATGCGCCCTAATCGACTCAAGCAACTCTGGTCCGAAGGCCGGACGATGATCAACGGCTGGTTAACGATCCCCAGCGCCTGGACGGCCGAATTACTGGCCCACGCGGGGTTCGATGCTTTGACCCTCGACCTCCAGCACGGCCTCATCGATGACCAGACAGCCCTGGCCATGCTTCAGGCGATCTCAACCAGCGAAGCCGCCCCCCTTGTGCGCTTGCCCTGGAACGATCCGGCGGCCGTCATGCGCGCCCTCGACGCCGGCGCCTATGGCGTCATTTGCCCGATGATCAACACGCGGGCGGAGGCGGAGGCGTTTGCCGGGGCATGCCGTTACCCGCCGCGCGGCTATCGCAGTTACGGTCCCATTCGCGCCGCGGTTTATGCCGGAAGCGATTACTTCCAACAGGCCGACGACACCATTCTGGCCCTGGCCCTCATCGAAACGGCCGAAGCGTTGGCAAACGTCGCGGCGATCCTGGCAACCCCCGGTCTGGACGGCATCTACATCGGCACGGTCGATCTGAGCATCAGCCTGGGCCTGGCCGGATTGGGTGACCTGAACGATCCTCGACTGCGCGAGGTGGTCACAACCATCATCAACCAGGCTCGATCTAGTGACCGGATTATCGGCATGCACGCCGCCGATCCCGCGCAGGCCCGCACCCTGGCCGGGTGGGGCGTGAGCTTGATCACCGTATTGACGGATTCGTCCGCTCTACAAGCCTCGGCCGCCGCCGCCTTGGCCCAAACCCGCGCCACACTTGCCAGCACCCCATAAACCCATACAATTTCCCCAATGATCCGTCTCAACAACGTCGTCAAGCAATACGGCCTCAATCCGGTTTTGCGCGGCGTTGACCTCCAGGTTCATCAAGGCGAATTTGTCACCCTGGTCGGCGCGAACGGAGCAGGCAAGAGCACGCTCCTGAGCATCGTCGCGACTTTGCTGCGCCCAACCTCCGGCGAAGTGCGTGTCGGCGGCTGGTTGTTGCCCGATCAAAGCGACCGGGTTCGCCGCTATATCGGTCTTGTCTCGCACCAATCGCTCCTTTACCGGGATCTTACTGCGGCCGAGAACCTGGCTTTTTTCGCCCGGCTCTATCGGCTGGACAATGCCGAGGCGCGGGTGATGGATGCCTTGCGGACAGTTGGTCTATTCTCCCGGCAACGGGATCCGGTTGGGACTTTCTCGCGCGGCATGGTCCAACGGTTGACGATCGCTCGGGCGACGCTGCACGAACCGGAGGTTTTGCTGCTGGACGAACCCTATACGGGGTTGGACCAGGAAGCGAGCCGGCTGCTGGATGATTTGTTGCGGGCTGAATCGGACCGTGGCCGGACGATCCTCATGATCACCCACGATCTGGGTCACGGGCTGGGGCTGGCCGACCGGCTGGCGATCCTACACCGTGGGCGGATCGCCCGAGAAGTCGCGCGGGCAGAGATCAGCCCGGCGGCTGTTTATGATCTATACGCTGAAGTAACGGCGGTCTAGAGTTATGAAAGAGTTCTTCTCAGCCGTTTGGGCTGTTGTCTGGAAAGACCTGCGTATTGAAAGCCGAACTCGCCAGACGATCAGCGTGATGGTAATGTTCTCGCTGGCGGCAATCATCATGTTCAATTTCGCCCTGGGAGCGGTTCTCGACGCCGCCCGAAACGTAGCCACCGGCTTGTTATGGATCACGGTGCTGCTGGCCGCCATCCTCGGCTTAAACCGATCGCTGGCCCTGGATCGGGAAAATCAGGTATTCGATGCGATGCTCATCGCCCCCATTCCCCGAACCGCGCTCTATCTGGGCAAAGTGCTCAGCATCACCCTGTTCACCCTATTGCTCGATTTGATTCTGGTTGTACTGTTCACCATTTTCTTTAACAAGCCGTTTTTCCAATTGCCGATTATTCTAATCCTGATCCTGGGAACGCTCGGCTACGTCTCGGCCGGCGTGCTCATCACCTCCATGACCATCCAAACCCGAACGCGAGAAGTACTATTGCCGGTATTGCTGTTACCGGTATCACTGCCGCTGGTCTTGCCGGCCGCCGCCGCCACAGCCACCTACATCTCGCTGGCCGGCATGGGTGGGCCAACCTGGTCAGAGGTACAGGGTCCCATCATGCTAATATTAGCTTATGATTTGCTCATGCTGACTGTTGGTTTTCTGACCTATCGCTTCGTGGTAGAATCATGACCATCACCAGATAAACCAATATAAACGCCTGTCTACCGTTCGTCGATCACTTGCAAGCGGGTTTTGCTCAACATTCCAAAAGATGGAGTAGTATGGTTCAATCGTCTGTCTCTAATCCTCGCCTTGATCGCGCTATCCGAATCATGAATATTACCGCTGTCGCCGCTATGGCCATCGCCCTCGGGTCGATTTTTCTGTATGCGCCAGTCGAGATCACGATGGGCAATGTGCAGCGTTTGTTTTATTTCCATGTTGGTTCGGCCTGGGTCGGCGCGGTCGCTTTCTTTGTCGCCCTGGCCGGGGGGTTGCTTTATTTACGCAGCAACAAACGCAAGTACGACACGCTGGCTGTCGCCGCGGTCGAGGTTGGCCTGGTTTTCCTGACAATGGCCATCGTCGGCGGTTCCTTTTGGGGCAAACCGGCCTGGAATACGTGGTGGATTTGGAGCGCGCGCCTGACTCTGGTCACTGTCGCCTGGCTCGTCTACGCCGCCTATTTTATGCTGCGGGGAGCGGTCGAAGACGATGACAAGCGCGCCCGTTACGCGGCAGTTTATGCCATTATCGCCTTCGTGACCATTATCCTGAGCTATATCAGCATTCGCATCTATCGGGACATCCATCCGGTCGTCTTCGGTGGGACGACTGAAGCGGCGGCCGGTGCCGCCGAGGGCTTGCAGGAATTCAGCGGTCTCGACTCAGCGCGAATGGGTATCACGCTGTTAATCAACGTGATCGCCTTCACGATCCTAGGCGCGTCGTGGATGTTGGTACGTATCCGTTTGCAGAATCTGGCCGATTATACCAACAGTCTGAAATTGCAGGTCGCTTCCCGATTGAGCGCCCGGCCGAAGGCCGGCCCGGCGCTGGTTTCCGGCCTGGCGTTGGCTCAAGCCCAGATCGCCAACCCCAATAACTTCAATGTTTACCTCGTCGGTGGCTACGCCGTTATGTCAGCCATCGCACTCATCTATGTTATATCGCTCTATCTGCGCCAGCGTAACCTGACACAAGACCTCAACTTGATGCAACAATTGGTCGACGAAGAAATCAGACAACGTCGGTGAGTTGAAGTCAGCTCAGATGGACCCGATTAGTTGTAAGGTTCGGAGACTTGACCTCGTCAGAAGTGAGTTGAATAAAATTTCCACCAGCGGAGTAGTTTTATGTCGGATTTGAAAGCGTCCGATCCGGCCCCAACCCCGTCCTCGACCGGATTCTGGCGTAGATTGACGCCGCTACAGATCGTCTTGATCGGTCTGGTAGCCGTGTTGCTTCTGTTTATTATCCTGGGGACGATCAACCAGTCCGCAGCGCCGCCGGATCAGTTCACTTTCGGCGTCCAGAAACAACCTTTTGCCAGTCTGGCCATCCTTGCTTTCCTTGGTGGTCTGTTGAGCTTCGCCTCACCCTGCACACTGCCGGTTCTAACGGCTTATTTCGCCTTCGCCTTCCAAAGCGACCAGCAAAAGATCGCCGCCAACACTCTGGCGTTTATGCTGGGGCTGGCGACGACTTTCAGCCTCCTTGGGGCGGTTGGCTTTGCCCTGGGCCGGGTACTGCAACAGAGCCAGAGCCTCATCATGCTGGTCAGCGGCGCGGCAATCGTTATTTTCGGCGTCATGAGCATTCTCGGTCGCGGGTTCTCCGGGGCGACAAGCCTGTCATCTCAGCCGCGCAGCCCCGGCATGAAGGGTTCCTACCTCTTTGGCCTGACCTTTGCTGTCGGTTGGTCGGCCTGCGTCGGTCCTATTCTGGGTGTCATTCTCACCCTGGCTTTCCAGACGAGTACGGTTTGGCAGGGGATGATGCTGCTGTTCATCTACACCCTTGGCCTTGGTTTACCGCTCATGATCGTCTCGACCTTCTTTGGCCGGATGAGCCGGCAGAGCGCGTTTTGGCGAGTTTTGCGGGGCAAGGGCTGGGAATGGGACACGAACGTGTTTGTGGTTGCCCTCATCTGGGCGCTAGCCCTTTGGCGCATCATCGCCGCTTTCGCCGAGTACGCCTTCCGTAATTTCGCGTTGCTCAGTGGCCTGGAATACTCGCCGGCGTTGGAAATCGGCATCCTCGTGTTGCTCGTTGCCGGGGCGGCCTTGTGGACATTAACCAGTTCTGAGTCGCGGCGGGTGACGATTCACATGCACTCAACCCAGTTGATCAGCGGAGCCTTGTTTATCTTTCTAGGCTTGCTCATGCTGGAGTCGCAGATGGGGTTGATCAACGGTGTTTTGGCTCGTTGGTCGGCCGTGGTCGATGAGCGTACGCTCGCCCTACAGGATTGGCTGCTCAATGCTTTCAATCGCTAGTGGAGAACGGGGGTAGTCATGACGCCAGCGAATTCAGCCGACACCGGTGGTGGAAACCGCCGCGTTCTCCTCACTATCGGCGGTCTGGTCTTGCTGGGCATCGCGATAACCCTGCTCATCTTAATCGGTGGTTGGTTCAACGGAGGCGAAAACAACAACCCGCTTCTGGAATCGATTCCTGCCTTCAGCGGCACCCCTGAGAGCGCCGTCGCCCCGCTGGACCCCGAATTGGCCGATTTACCCGTGGCGGGCAGTCCGGCCCCCGATTTCACCTTGAACGACCTCGACGGCAACACGATTCGTCTGAGCGATTACCGGGATCAACCGGTCATCCTCAACTTCTGGGCGACCTGGTGCGGCCCATGCCGGGTTGAAATGCCGGAACTCGAGCAGGTTCAACAGGATTATGCCGATGCGGGTCTGGTCGTGTTATTAGTCAACCAGCAGGAATCGCCGGAGCGCGTGAAAGCCTTCGCCGAGGAATTGGGTTTGACGGCGCCGATCGTACTCGATAGCGAAACACAAGTCGGCGAAGCCTACGGCGCGTTCTTTCTTCCCTCGACAGTCTTCGTTGGTCTGGATGGGTCCGTCTCTGCTTTTCATCGCGGGATTATTACGCGCGGCCAAATCGAAGCTTATTTAGCCGAGATGGGTGTGGAGGCGACCGGGTGATCATCGATCGCTTCATCTACGCCCTGTCTCGGCGCTGGCTATTTTTCTTAAATTTGCTCG
>Ga0114939_10003157_pt1 | contig 11683 bp, 11 predicted proteins | sample AshMeaCrysSpring_FD_87196 | JGI IMG/M metagenome (GOLD analysis project Ga0114939, IMG submission 87196) | Groundwater microbial communities from Big Spring, Nevada to study Microbial Dark Matter (Phase II) - Ash Meadows Crystal Spring | ecosystem: Environmental > Aquatic > Deep subsurface >... | reverse complement strand
TCTAAGTTATCTGGATCGCCATGAACTGCCCAGTATGCTACTGTTACCTACGCAATGTTTAAAAAATCACTTATTTCTTGATATGTTTTTCCATCATTCATCAATAATAAAATTAAAATTTTTCTCTAACATAAGGGTTATCATCCTCTTTTAGCGTTTTTAATAGTCGTCCCTTCTGCTCCTGAGAAAGATGATTTTTGCTGGCATATCTAGCTGGCGATCGCACCCGTTACTGATTTTTGTATTATACAATCAAGCTGCATAGCAGCTTATTAGCCTTGTCGATAAAAAATAAAGGTGTAGTTTTTGAGATTTTATCACAGTGGTATCAAAATATAGTTGTTTTTTTGTAGTTTCACGAAGAGAATTATTTGGTCAAGGTAAAGATTTTTTATTCTCACTATTTTCACTAGTATTCCGGAATTTATGCTTTTAGGTTCATTTAATTGCATCTACAAATGATTACTTGCCTCTAAGTTTAAAGTCATTCTCAATACAATTACAAGATTTATTAATTAAATCCTAATGTATAAAAATCAAAACAGTGCTTCTGACTTTAGCGTTAGATTATTTTGGCTATGGATATCAATCGGAACTTGTTTAAGACTAACAAATTTAACAGCTAAACCACCTTGGATTGACGAGTTTGCGACTTTTGTTTTTAGTTTAGGTAATACTTTCCAAACAGTACCTTTAGATAAAGCTATTACCATTGATACTCTTTTACAACCTCTACAAACCAATGCATTAGCTAGTGTCTCATTGGCTAGTATCAATCAAGTAATTCATAACATTACTACTCAAGATACTCATCCACCTTTATATTTTGTTTTAGCCCATTTATGGATGAGTTTATTTAAGAGTGATGATGGTTTACTAAATCTATGGGCTGCAAGGTCTTTGCCTGCTGTTTTGGGTGGCTTATCTGTTGGCGCCATTTATATTTTAAGTCGGGTTGCTTTTCGTTCCAATATCATTAGCAATTTGGCTGCTGCACTAATGGCTGTTTCGCCCTATGGAATATTTATATCTCAAGAAGCCCGTCACTATAGTTTAGCTATTTTGTGGGTAACACTTTCTCTAACTTGTTTTGTATTTGCAGTGCGTCGGATTGAAGAAAATAAATCATTACCTATTTGGCTAGCAGCTTGTTGGGTAGTGATTAATGCTTGTGGTTTTGCAACTCATTACTTTTTTTCTCTGACTTTAGCAGCAGAGGCGATTATCTTAGTTTGTATCAAGTGGTATGAATTTTATTTATTTGATAATAAAGTAAAAACTAAGCAATCCAAAATAATTACTTTTTTAATATACAAAACATTTTCTCCCCCTTGGGGTAAAATCTATGCCGTTGCCATTGGGACATTAACATCTGGGTTAATATGGCTGCCGATATTTTTACAAAATAAGAATACTGGAAGTTTAACAGCTTGGATTCAAGGCGATCGCTCTGGGATGGGTTGGATAAATCCCATATTTCAATCCCTAGCAGCCTGGATTACAATGATTGTCTTATTACCTGTAGAATCACCAAATTTGGTAATTGTCATTTTATCAGGGTTGGTAATGTTGATTTTCTTTATTTGTGCATTACGGATTTTATTATCTGGTTATAATTCCCTGTTAAAGGATACAAAATCTAGTTTAATGCTGCGAGTATTTTTTGGTTTATTTTTCAGCGCTAACGCAATATTTTTTATATTTACTTATTTTTTAAATATTGATTTAACAAGAGGCGCTCGTTATGCTTTTGTTTACTTCCCCGCATTTATCGTATTTATCGCAGCCTCTCTAAAAACGACTTGGGAAATACCCTCATTATCATCTTCAAATTCAGTAGGCAAAGAGATAAATCCTCAAATAAATAAAGCAGTAGCTAAATCAGAAAGTCAATTAGCAGGCAAGAAAGCTATTTTGATAATTTTGATAATGGGCTTATTAAGTGGAGTCACAGTAGTTTCAAATTTAGGCTATCAAAAATACTATCGCCCAGATTTGTTAATGTCGATAATGGAAAAACAATCTCAAGTACCAGTATTAATAGCTTCTCCCCAATTTAATTTAGTGCAAATAGGAGAAATGATGGGCATAGCAAGAGAATTAAAAGTCAAAAAATCTCCTCTTCAATCTTCATTTTTACTCGCCCATGAAGATGGAAATCCCCAATCAGCCATAAAATCTTTGAGTAACGTTTTGGAAAATTCAGCTAAGCCTTTAGATTTATGGGCAATAAATTTTGCTATTCCTGACAAAATTAGTAATTGTGTTGTTGATGGAAAACAGCTTCCTGCAATTAATGGTTATGGCTACAAGCTATATCATTGTCAGTAAAATTAAGTTGGAATGAGTTCTTATAAGTTCGTAGTAGGGCGCTACTACGAATATGCAACAAAGGGGTGATAATTAAGTTGCCTGCGACCGCTATCCAAGTAATTATCGAGAAATAATTATGCAGTTTTACCCTTTGTTTCCAATTATCTATCGCTTTCTTAAAGCTAGATTTCCCCAATGTCTGTGGAGTGGCAATCCTAATTATAAAAAAATAGCCCTAACCTTTGATGATGGTCCCCACCCCGTTTATACTTCTCAACTTTTAAAAGTTTTAGACCAATATAAGATACCCGTTAGTTTTTTTTGGTTGGGTATTTGTGTAGAGCGATCGCCCCATGTTGTACAAGAGGTATATTCAAGAGGTCATTGGATTGGTTTACATGGGTATGACCATGCGATTCTCCATAATTTTCCATTTTTGAAGGCTCAAGAACTTCAACAGTCTCTCCAAAAAACCCAAACTGCTATTTATAATGCCTGTGGTTTGCCACCGGAAAAAATTATAGATGTGCGACCGCCTAATGGTTTATTTACTCGTAAGACTTTAAATTTACTTCAACAATGGAATTATCGACCTGTTATGTGGAGTGTTGTGCCGGAAGATTGGGCGAGACCTGGAGTTAATAAAGTTGTTAATCGTGTAATAAAGTCAGTTGGCAATGGTTCCCATATAGTCCTCCATGATGGTTATTATGGAGGTATTGATGTTGCTGAAATCGTAAATATTTTGATTCCTTTATTACTTGATAAAGGTTATGAATTTGTAACTATTGATGAATTGTGGAATCGTTAAAAAAAATTACTATTTCTGATTTGTATTTTATGATTGATGAAAATATTTAGCTATCATAAATCAAATATCAATATTTAGTTGAGAGTAGGCGCCGTTTGTACCGGAGCGCAAAGCAAACGGTGCCCAGTATCTCCCCTTTACTCCTGTGACAACCAGTTAGTTAAATCGGCAACCGAACTAAAATCAAGTAATGCTTCACTTAATGCCTCCAACTCCTCAGTGGATAAAGAACCTACACGTCCTAAAGTAGCTTCATCAATATTACCCAAACGGCGATTAAGTTGTCGTTTTACCACCGATAACGTTTGCTGCTGCTTACTACTGTTTGAGGTAGAATCAAATAATTCCTCGCTTAATGCTTCCAACTCTTCAGTAGATAAAGAACGCATACGCTCTAAAGTCGCCTCATCAACATCACCATCACGGCGATTAAGTAGTCGTGTTACTACTGATAATACTCCCTGCTGCATAGCATCCCGCTCGAAAGTACTTATATATTTCATTCTTCGTCCATCCTCCAGTTGTTTTAATTCTAGTTTAAACTCTGTTTCAATATCCGGTGGAAGAGTTAACATCCAATCGATAAAACGAAACAAATTTATAATATATTGTTCATCAAAACCTTTTTCATACAGTCTTCTTACTAAAGCTAGTTTCTGCACTTTACGTTCGCTTCGGTCTTTGGTAGTGTTGAGGGCTGCCAAGTGTGCCATTACAATTGTTGCAAAGGGGTTGCCAGAATTTTCTAATTCAGACAATCTTTCTTGATAATCTATTAATTTAACTATTGGGAACTCAAAGTTCAAGGAGCAACCAAATAAACTATAACCAAAACTCGAAGGGCGCCAACCTTCTTTTGCATCACCCAAAACTGCTAAGGATGCCACAGTTTTCTTATATTTATCATAGATGCGATAATTATAAACATACATCCGCAGTGCAAAGTCATCTTCTTCTTGGGATTGTACTTCGATATGAACTAATACCCATTCTTCTTTTCCATTTTTGAGATGAACTTTCACTAATTTGTCTGCATAACGGCGCCCAATTTCTGCATCTCCAGTTACTTCCTGCAATTCTTTATCCAAAAATTCTATCTTTTTTGTCCAATCTATTTGATTATATGCAGCAGGAAAAAAGAACTCCATGAACTCTTGGAAATATATCTCTAATATATCTTTCCACGGTGAGTCATATTTAGTATCTGGATTTTTAGTTTTTTTGTTATCCGTTTCATTTGTTTGGGCTGGATTATTTATTTCGATATTATCAGTCATTTTTGTAAACGCACTAGATTCTGATTAATTCTAATATACTACCAACTAATAGAAAGGTACTATTTTTGTTGCAAACCTTATAATATCTGGGCATTTTGACGAAGAATTATTAGGTGATTAGCTGAGCTAGACGCCCGTGTATCGCGCTCGTTGGTGATTAATAATTTCTAAAGGTTAGTTCAACACTATTGTATGGGCGAGGCTCTCGTGCTAAGGACTCAATCAAATTTTTGATTCTTTGGCGAATATTTCCTGGTAATATCTTTCTTTCTTCATAAACTTCTTTGAGTAATCTTATACGATACATTTTTTGTCTCAATCTTCATCCCATTTATCTTTTACTTCATCCCAGTCAACCAACTGGTCATTATCTAAAGTATTTTCCAACTTTTTCAACTGGGGTATCGCAGCCTTAACTATTGCACTGTCTTCTTGAGTTTCAACCCAATCCAGTAAAGTTTCCCAAGCTGACATACTTAACTGAACAGCTACTTGCTGACCATTTGTATCGAATAAAAATTGAGCCGAGTTTAAGGCTTTTAAAATATCCGTCATTTCAAACCTCTAGGGGACTCCGCCCATACCTTTAATTAGCTTGGTGGTTGACTATATCTAATCTCTATCTTACACATTTCTCCAAAAACAAGTTAAGCCAGGGTCTACTCCTTTTGAGAGTAGGGAATTGGGGTATTTTTTGAATTATTTCTTCTGGGGATTATCTTTTAATAACAGATAAAAAAGTTTGCCATTACTAGCTGTCATGCCAGCGCGATCGCCTGCTATTTTTCCAGTCCTGGCGAAATAATCAACTCCTTCAGCACCTCTAATAAGTTTATGCCCCAGAAGATGAGGGTTTGTATGATGCTTATTGAAGCAGGTGATTTCTGGGTAGTTGATATTTATTATTATTTTCCGGAGATGTCTATTAGAAGAAGTGTTTACTATTATAAAAATACTACCATAAATCTGTATCACCATAACTTAAAAATACATTCCTATGGAAAATAGACTTGTGAACCTTACTTACGAAATTGAAATTAAACCGGGCGAGAAACTGACTTTGCCTGACTCGATAGCACAAAGTCTTGGTGCAGGACGCTGGATAATTACTATTCAGCCAGTTGCGAATGAGCGCCCGCCTGCTGTTACTCGTACCCATGATGCTTTTCTTAAAGGTTATGCCCCAGAAGATGAGGGTTTGTATGATGATTATTGAAGCAGGCGATTTCTGGGTCGCAGATATTCCTTTGACTGGTGGCGCTGCTTCTAAAAAACGTCCTATTCTTGTGCTGTGGTTAGATGGTGAAGATGTCGTAGCCGCAACTGTCACCTCTGCTCAACCACGCACACAAATGGATGTACCTCTTAACGATTGGGCTAGTAGTGGTTTGCGTGTTGCATCAACTGTACGTTTATCTCGACTAGATTGTTTAGATAAGTCCTTGTTGTTGGTGAAAATAGGAAAAATTTCTGAAACTGATGCCGCCCAAGTAAAAACCGTATGGAATATGTATATCAAACCTCAATTTTAAAGCAGTTTTTTGTATGGTAGCTCTTTATTTATAGAGAGCTACTCTACCGATTAGAGATATATTGAAACAGCAAACCCTACTTCCTATCTTTTAATAACAGATAAAAAAGTTTGCCATTACTAGCTGTCATGCCAGCGCGATCGCCTGCTATTTTTCCAGTCCCAGCAAAATAATCAACTCTTCCAGCACCTCTAATAGCGCCACCAGTATCTTGGTCTAAAACAAAGCGGGTAATAATTGGATAATGAAGGCTACCATCTTGTTTTGCTAAAGGCATTGTGGAGTGAATCATCGCTAAGGCGCCAGGAGGCATTACTGATTTATCCGTCGCAATAGAGCGGTCTGCTGTCACTGGTACTGATATAGACCCCATTGCCGGAGCGCCAAAATTTTCTTTAAAAAATACAAAACTAGGGTCGCGGGGAATATAAGTATTTAACTCTTCTGGATGATTTTCAAAATATTTGATGATATCAGGCATTCTTAAACCATCTAAGGGGAATTTACCATCATCTGCTAAGGCTTTACCAATACTTACATAGTCTTGCCTTGTATTTCCTGCATAACCAACGGTTGTTTCTGTACCGTCGGTTAACTTTAACCTAGCGCTACCCTGAATTTGAATCATAAATGGTTCCAACCTTTGGCGAAACCAGAAAAATTCTAATCCTTTTAATTTACCTTTATCTGCTTGTAAACCATCTACACCTTCTAATTCTGTGCGAGTAGGATGGGGTCTTGGCCAAGAATCTAAATCTGGAGGTCTACGATAAATAGGATAGCGAAATTCAGGGGTGGCAACTTTACTCGCTTCATACATCGGCTCATAATAAGCTGTATATAAAACTCCACCAAGTCTATCACTACCAACAGATTGGTAAAATTGGAATTCCTTCTCTACAGCTTGTTGTAATTCCCTGGGATTTTTGGCTGCCATAACTAATTGGCGAAATCTTAGTAAACTCCTTATGACGCGATCGCGGTTAATACTCTGAACCCGATAATCTTTATAAGCGTTAACAGCAGCTTCTGATTGTAGATATTTTAAACTTTGGGAAATCGAATTTAATAAAGCTTGCTTGTCCCCAGGGACTCCATATTCTCCCCATAACTGTCCATCTTGACAGGCACTTTTACCCTGACAACACATAAAAGGCGACATTGATATGGGCACCAGGGGAATTTTTCTTTTCCTTTTAATTACATTCTTTTTCGCTGCATTCCCTTTGGCTATATCTGGTTTCTGGCTATCTTCAATGATTGGGGAATTTTTGGCAATGGCTGATAAAGTATTATTTTGCAGTTTTGTCCAACATTCCATTAACTTTAACTGTTCTTTACTTACTGGTTTTAATGGCAAAAACAGGATTAGTAAAACTACTGGCAAGCTAATGGCGCCACCAATGACCATAGCTTTTGGGCTAAAGGTCGTCCATTTCTTCAGCATCGGACTCATATAACTGCGGCAGACAGATTAAAATGCAAAAATTCTAACATGTACTTTATTGAAAAACTGCTTGAAAAGCTTATTCTCAAATTTCTTTTGAAACAGAACTTGTCCCAAGTATCTTCCGATATTCAAATTTATCAGTAATAAATATACTTTTGAGTCTAAATGATACATCCTAGCAATGTCTTACTATGGCGTTAAGCGGTAATAAATACTATTTTTGAAGATTTTAAGTGATATTTATGACTCAAATTTGATTCAACTTATTTTTACCAGGAAAAAGCCATTAATGAACAAAGGCTTCCAGCAGAAACCAGAATTCCATAAAAGCATAAAAGCCTCCTGCCCGGAAGCCTTCCTTGATAATGACTACAAATATAGGGGTTTTGGTTGATTTAAATTTTTATTCGCTATAAGATATGTTCTGATGAGGAATAATTATATTTTATTAAATATTATAAAATAGTTCTTCCTCGTCAAGATTATAATATCAAATCCAATATCGAAAATCAACTTGCGGATATTACATTTAAGACTTAGTAGTTCAAGAGAACTGTTTTTTCTAAATAAGAAACATTAGTCTTGACTAAATAGTCACTAGATATTTCAGTATTAATACGAATTAATTGATGACTGACCGGTGGCTCATTTATCCTGCAAGGTTATGAAAGTATATTTTATTTGTCAAAAATTCATTTATCAGGGATGGCGAAGATTAGTAAAGTCATTTCTGCCATTTCTATTTATCGCGACCTTTGTTACAGTATCGCTGCTACATAACTCAAATCCCATAGTCGCACAAATACCAACTGATGCGCCAATAAACGCGCCCACTGATGCGCCAATAAACGCACCAACTGATGCGCCAATAAATACGCCCATTGATTTACCAATAAACGCGCTGCCTGATATACCAATAAACGTGCCGGCTGATGTACCAAATCAAATACCAAATCAAGTCCCAAATCAAATACCAGTTCAGAAACCTCGCCAAGAAATTCGTGGAGTTTGGATAACTGCCAATGATGCCAATACTGTAAAAGACCGCCGTAAAGTTGAAGAAGCTACAAGCCAACTACGAAGGCTAAACTTTAATACAATTTATCCTGTTGTTTATAATTCTGGTTATGTATTATATGATAGTCCCGTTGCTAAACGTAGAAATATTCAACCCTTTGTCTATAGAGGTTTAGAAGGGCAAGATACTTTGGCTGATATTATAAATCAAGGTCATCGTAATAACTTGTTGGTAATACCTTGGTTTGAATTTGGTTTTATGACTCCAGAAAGTTCGGAGTTAGCCTTAAATTATCCCCACTGGTTAACACAAAAACGAGATGGTAGTAAAACTTCCATTAGTGCTGCGGGTGAAGTTGCTTGGCTTAATCCCTTTCACCCTGAAGTCCAAGATTTTATTAGCGAACTTGTATTGGAAGTCGTTACTAAATATGATGCCGATGGTATCCAGTTTGATGACCATATGAGTTTGCCCTGGGAATTTGGCTATGATAAATACACGATAGATTTATATACCCAAGAAACTGGGAACCCACCTCCAGCAAACTATCAAGATGAATCCTGGATACAGTGGAGGGCTAATAAAATAACAGCTTTTATGATTAGGCTTAATCAACAAGTAAAAGCCAGAAAGCCTAATATTATTTTCTCTGTTTCACCTAATTACTATAACTTTGCCTATAAACTTCAACTACAAGATTGGTTGACTTGGGTAAGGTTAGGCATTGTTGACGAGTTAGTGATGCAGGTTTATCGTAATGACCTAGAAAGTTTTACAAGCAAAATTAATCACCCAGAAATTCAAGAAACTCAACAACTAATTCCCACTGGTATTGGGATTATGGCGGGGTTAAGAAATCGCCCTGTAAACATCCAACAAATTCAATCCCAAGTCAGGACAGCCCAACAACGTGGTTTAGGGAGTGTATTCTTTTACTTTGAAAGTCTTTGGGGTTTTAGCCAAGAGTCTGTTACAGAAAGACAAGCTGGTTTTCAATCTGTTTACTATTCACCTGCAGGGAGAAGCCTTTTACAGAGTACTTCTCAAGACAGCGTTAACCTACCCTTATACTCTAGCGGAAATGAAACCAGTTTTCCCGGCTATTATATTGATGTAGCAGTGGGGGGTAATAAATCTCAACGTGTAGTAGTTGATACAGGTTCCGCTGGTTTAATTCTTCCTCCTTCCTTTTTCCCAAATTCTAAGGCACCCCAAGGCGGTCAAGCTTTACAACCATTTAAATCCATAGATGGCAGCACCTTGGAAGGAAGATTAGTCAGGGCAAATATTAAACTTGGCACTGGCGATAATTCAGTTGCGATACCAAATCTTCCTGTTAGAGTGATAACCAAACGTTGTACAACAGTGAGTGGAAAGTCCAGTTGTAGTACAACAAATTTAGGCCCAGGTATTGTGGGAATCAACTATTTAGAGACAACAGCAACTCCTAATCCTCTGAGATACCTACCTGGAAACCAAAATAATGGATTTATTTTTGCTGGAAATAGTAGAAATCGCGAAAATGGTAGAAATGGTAGTTTGATAGTAGGTTTAACACCAGAAAATCGGGCAGGCTTTCAATTTACTTCCATGACTCCCCAGCCAGACTTCAAACAAGTACCTAAGGGTAGTCCCAACCAAAGATGGGATGATGAAATAGATAATGCTTGTTTAACTATTTCCGATACACCTATTAATAATCAATGTGGCAAGATAGTCATTGATTCTGGTACAAGTACTGGTTTTGCGAATTTTATTGGTTATCAACCCAATGGAATGCAAAAAGATTCTGCTAAATTTGGTGCCAATGTGGAGATAAAAACATCCAACTTATTTAGTTATATTTTTCAGTTAGGAAATAATCCTGGTGTAAATACTTTTGCTGTTAGGAATAGCAATGGTAGTCCCTCTGCTTTAGTTATGAATACAGGGGTCGCTTTATATCGACAGTATGACGTACTTTTAGACCCAATAGAAGGGAAAATTGGCTTTAGGAGTAATAACAACTAATTAAAGTCGGGAGGTTGGGTTAAGTATTCGGTTTGTAGTTGCGCTCTTTGGACTTTTTCATTAAACCTGAGTTGGAGGTAAGAGGATTATCAAAGAAAGAATAAGGATTTTAGCCTCTGACTTACTATGGTAAATTAAGGCTTTCAGCTTATATCGAGTTCAGGTTCATTAAGTATAAATTAGTATTTGATTTCTGTTCTTAACTGATGCTTAATTTATTGATGAAACAAGGTGCTAAAGACCAACTACAAACCCATCAAACTTTGTAAAATATAAAAATGAGGTATCTCAATTATATTTTTAACATCTGCAACAATTAGCCACTAAAGTATCTATGAGACAGGCAGGAAAGCCTGTTTTTTTGTATATATCAGTCTTGACATTTTTTGAAGAATAGATAGAGTAGAAAAAATTAATCCCGAAAAAACTCTGGTGTAATAGCAATTCGCCAAAATATGGCAACAGATAGGGCATCAGTTATATATGTGTTTTTATATATTTTGTCGAAGAGGTAGGAAAAAAGATGACAATAGAAATCTACGTCAGCACAGATATTGAAACGGATGGTCCTATCCCTGGACCTCACTCAATGCTGAGCATTGGTTCAGCAGCTTATACCGCAGACAGACAATTGATAGCTACCTTTGCGGCAAACCTGGAACCCTTGTCAGGGGCACAAGGTCATCCCGAAACAATGAAATGGTGGTCGCAACAGTCAGCTGCATGGGAAGCCTGCCAAGTAAACCCAAAGCCCCCGGCAGAGGTGATGCAGTCATATCAAAGTTGGATACAAGCATTACCCGGTGACCCTATCTTCGTTGCCTATCCAGCAGCCTTCGACTTTATGTTTGTCTACTGGTATTTTATTAGTTTTGTGGGAAGTAGTCCCTTTAGCCATTCGGCACTAGACATCCGTTCCTATGCAATGGCATTCCTCAAACAAAACTATAGAGAGTCAGGGAAGCAAAACCTACCTACTGAGTGGTTAGAGGAAATGCCCTTGACTCATGTTGCCTTAGATGATGCGATTCAACAGGGCAAGTTGTTTTGCAATCTTCTACAAAACAACCTACGGCGCGAGCATTGATTTAGCTGATAGTTTTAGTTTGAACAAATATGGACGTTAATCTTAATTTGACTGGCTATGCAATCCCCATAGACCACTAATCTCAAGCCTTGAGACCGTCGATATAGGACTGAATAGCGGGTAGTGCTGTCATCTTTTCATAGAAGAAATTATTGACAATATTCATTAACTGTGATTGTGCGGCT
>Ga0114939_10003156_pt1 | contig 11685 bp, 11 predicted proteins | sample AshMeaCrysSpring_FD_87196 | JGI IMG/M metagenome (GOLD analysis project Ga0114939, IMG submission 87196) | Groundwater microbial communities from Big Spring, Nevada to study Microbial Dark Matter (Phase II) - Ash Meadows Crystal Spring | ecosystem: Environmental > Aquatic > Deep subsurface >... | reverse complement strand
CGATGGCGCTGGGGGAGTCCTTGTTAAGCTTCCGGCGGATCTCGCCACGCACCGCCGCCAGGTCGACCCGGTTCGACAGTGCCTCGGGGTCGGGGCTGGCCACTGCCCGGCTGAGACCCCACAGGGCAAGATAGGGCCAGGCCAGGTAGACCAGGCCCGCGAGGAGCAGGGCCAGGCCCAGACGCTTGAGCTTGGTGAAACTGGTCCGCTGGCCTAGGCGCGGGTTGCGTACCAACCTGCCGACCGGGGGCGTCATGGGGCCCCCTCCTGCATGCGCTCCAGGGTCTCGCTGGTGTCGAGCCATGCCCCCTCGACCGCGTCGAGCTCCTCGTCCAGCCGTCGCTTGTCCTCCAGCAGCCCCAGCAGGCGGGGCTTGGCGCTCGCCTCATAAAGGTCCCCCGCGGCCAATGCCTGCTCCAGCTCGGTGCGCTGGGCGGTGAGGGCGGCCAGGCGCCGGTCCAGCTCCTGGAGCCTGGTGCGCAGGGGCTGGGTGCGGCGGCGCTACTCGGCCTCCAGGCGGCGTTGGTCCTTGCGCCCCTGGGCCTCCCGCCCTGCGGCCGGCGCGATCCCCTCGGGCTGGCGGGCCTGCGCCTCCCCCTCGCGCGCCGCCAGCCAGGCCGGGTAGTCGTCGATGGCGCCATCGAAGGGTGAGACGGTACCGCCGTCCACCAGGAGCAGGGCGTCGGTGGTCACCCGCAGCAGGTGGCGGTCGTGGGAGACCAGGACCAGGGCCCCCTCATAGCCCTGGAGGGCCTCGGCCAGGGCCTGGCGCATGTCCAGATCCAGGTGATTGGTCGGCTCGTCCAGCAACAAGAGGTTGGGGCGGCGGCGGATGAGCAGGGCCAGGGCCAGCCTGGCCTTCTCCCCCCCGGAGAGCGGCGCGACGGGCTCCAGGGCGCGGTCCCCCACGAAGGCGAAGCCCCCCAGGTAGTCGCGCAGCTCCTGCTCGGTTGCCGCCGGCTCCAGGCGCTGGAGGTGGCGCAGGGGGCTGTCCTCGGGGCGCAACTGATCCATCTGGTGCTGGGCGAAGTAGCCGGTGCGCAGGTACTCGGCGGCCTCCCGCTGGCCCGCCTGGAGTGGCAGGGTCCCGGCCAGGACCTTGATGAGGGTCGACTTGCCGGCCCCGTTCGGGCCCAGCAGCCCGATGCGGTCACCTGGCACCAATGTAACCCCGACGCCGCTGAAGATGGCCCTGTCGCCATAGCCGGCCGCCGCCTTGTCCAGGCGCAGCAAAGGGTGGGGTAGGCGCTCCGGGGGGCGGAAGCCGAAGCGAAAGGGGGAGTCGACATGGGCCGGGGCGATCAGCTCCATGCGCTCCAGGGCCTTGATGCGGCTCTGCGCCTGGCGGGCCTTGGTCGCCTTGGCGCGGAAGCGCTCGACGAAGGCGTGCATGTGGGCGATCTCGCGCTGCTGGCTCAGGTAGGCCGCCTGCTGCTGGGCCAGGCGCTCGGCGCGCTGGCGCTCGAAGGCGGTGTAGTTGCCGGCGTAGGCGTTGGTCTTTGCCTGGTCGATGTGGCAGACATGGGTGGCCACCGCGTCGAGGAAGTCGCGGTCATGGGAGATCAGGACCAGGGTCCCGGGGTAGGCCTGGAGCCACGCCTCCAGCCAGATGACGGCGTCCAGGTCCAGGTGGTTGGTGGGCTCGTCGAGGAGCAGGAGATCGGAGCGGCACATTAGGGCCCGCCCCAGGGCCAGGCGCATCCGCCAGCCCCCGGAGTAGCTGTCCACCGCCCGGCGCTCCTCTCCGGGGGCGAAGCCCAGCCCGTGGAGCAGGCGGCCGGCGCGGGACTCGGCGGTGTAGCCGCCGATGGCGTCCAGACGGGCGTGCAGGGCCGCCTGGCGCAGCCCGTCGCCGGCCGCCTCCGCGGCGGCGATGCCGGCCTGCACCTCGCGCAGCTCCCGATCGCCGTCCATGACAAACTCGATGGCCGCCTGGGCGCCGCTCGGGGTCTGCTGGGCGACGTGGGCGATCTCCCAGGCGGTGGGGACGGACAGGTCCCCGGCGTCGGCATGGATCTCGCCGCGGATCAGGGCGAAGAGGCTCGACTTGCCGCAGCCATTGGGGCCGACCAACCCGACCTTCTGGCCCGGGTGGATGGTCAGGTCCGCCCCCTCCAACAGAAGGCGTGGGCCGCGGCGCAGGCTTAGGTTGCGGAGCTGCAGCATGGTCTCGGTCTATGCGATGTGCGGTGGCGTCCGGTCGAGCCGCCGATAGCCTACCGCCTCGCTGAGGTGGTTGGTACCTATAACCTCGGCCCCGGCCAGGTCGGCGATGGTGCGCGCCACCTTGAGGATGCGGTGATAGGCCCGGGCCGACAGCCCCAGCCGCTGCATGGCCTGCTCCAAGATGGCGCGCCCGGCCGCATCCAGGGGGCAGTGGCGGTTGACCTCCGCCGTGGTCAGGGCCCCGTTGGGCTTGCCCGCTCGCGCCACCGCCAGCCCGCGCGCCGCCGCCACCCTGGCCCGCACCTGCGCACTCCCCTCGGCTGCCTGCGGGGCCGCGAGGCGCCCCGGGGGGAGGCGCGGCACCTCCAGGTGCAGGTCGATGCGGTCCAGCAAGGGTCCGGAGATGCGGGCGCGGTAGCGGGCGACCTGCTCGGCGGTGCAGTGGCAGCGCCCGCTGGGGTCTCCCAGGTAACCGCAGGGGCAGGGATTCATCGCCGCCACCAATTGGAAGCGGGCAGGGAACTCGGCCTGATGCGCGGCGCGGGAGATATGGATGTGGCCGGACTCCAGGGGCTCGCGCAGGACTTCGAGGACGCGGCGATCGAACTCCGGCAGCTCGTCGAGGAACAGCACCCCGAGGTGGGCCAGGGAGATCTCCCCAGGCCTGGGGTTGCTGCCACCCCCCACCAGGGCCACGCCGGATGCGGTGTGGTGGGGGGAGCGAAAGGGTCGCTCGCGCCACCGGGCCGGGTCGAAGGTGTCGAGGCCGCTGACCGAGCGCACCGCCGCGACCTCCAGGGCCTCGGCCTCGGACAGCTCCGGCAGGATGCCCGGCAGCCGGCTGGCCAGCATCGACTTGCCGGTCCCCGGCGGACCGACGAAGAGCAGACTGTGGGCCCCGGCCGCCGCCACCTCCAGGGCACGCTTGGCGTGCTCCTGGCCGCGCACGTCGCTCAGGTCCGCGCAGTCCGGTCGCCGCTCGGCCTCTGGCCGGGCCTCCGGCCTCGGCAGTGGGGCGATACCGTTGAGGTGCTCGCAGACCTCCAGGAGGTGTCCCGCCGGGCGGATGTCGAGCCCGGCGACCAGGGCCGCCTCGGCCGCGTTTTCGCTCGGGAGCACCAGGGTTCGCCCCGCCTCCCGCGCTGCCACCGCCGCGGGGATGACGCCGGTGACCGGCCTCAGGTCCCCTGATAGGGCCAGCTCTCCGAGGAACTCGCAGCCGCTGAGCCCCTGGGTGCGAATCTGGCCCGAGGCTCCCAGGATGCCGAGCGCGATGGGCAGGTCGAAGCGACCGCCCTCCTTGGGCAGGTCCGCCGGTGCCAGGTTGATGGTGATTCGCCCGGCGGGGAACCCGAAGTGCCCATTGAGTAGGGCCCCGCGGACCCGGTCCTTGCTCTCCTTCACCGCCATTTCGGGAAGCCCCACGATGGACAGGGCGGGCAGGCCAGATGCGAGGTGGACCTCAACCGTCACCGCCGGGGCCTGAATGCCTTCCCGGGCCCGGCTGTGAAGGACGCAGAGGCTCACCCCGGCCCGGGCTCAGGCGTCCGGCGCCCCGGCGCCCGGCCGGTCACCGGCGAGTTGGCGCTCCAGCTCTGCCACCCGCAGCTCCAGTACCGCGAGCTTCTGCCGGGTACGCAGGAGCACCGCGGCCTGGACGTCGAACTCCTCCCGGGTGACCAGGTCGAGTTTGGCGAGACCCGCCTCCATGGTGGCGCGCAGATTGCGGTTGATGTCTTCCTGCAGCGCCTGCAGGCCCTTGGGCAGGCTGCCGGCGAGGCGCGAGGCGAGGTCGTCGAGGTGCTTCGGTTCCAACATGGGTAGGTCCGCGGAGGCAGATGAATAGACCAGGCGCGAGTATACCCGCCGCGCCGCAGATCTTGCGCCATGGGGCACAATGCACCACTGTGGTGCGCTCGGCGCCCGACAGGAGTGCATTAGGCCGTGCTAATGCGCTGTGTGGCCCGTCTCCTTATCGCAACAGACGCCCGGCTGCGTTGTATTCGGCCGACATCGACGCCGATGGCACGACTTCTGCTAGATCAGGTACGACGTCGTAGAACCGCGAACCATCGGCGGACTTGAGCTCCGCGGCTGCCGACTTCGACGAGCATGAACCCAACTGTAAGACCGACAGGTATCCTCCTATGAAACCAAGACAACTCGGCACCGCCTGCGCCATCGGCGCCCTTCTTGTCGCCTCCCTGGGCACCTACAGCTTGGCCCGGGCGGAGGGCGAGTCCCCTCATTCCTTCGGCGCCAACGTGGCGCTTACCACGAACTATATGTTCCGCGGCGTCAGCCAGACTGGCAACGGTCCGGCCGTCCAGGGCGGCTTCACCTACTCCTACACGCCCCTTAACCTCTACGCGGGCATCTGGGCCTCCAACGTCGATAGCTCGTCCGGGACCGGGTACTACGTGGACAACACCACCAGCCCCGCAACCCTAACCGACGAATCCAATCCGAACGCCGAGTGGGTGACCCTGGAGGCACCAGGCTACGACGGGGCCAGCATGGAGGTGGACTTCTCGGTGGGCTGGGCGCCCACCTTCGACAAGCTCGGACTGGACATCGGCTATGTTCGTTACCAGTACCCGATGACCGACACGGAGGACAACAACACCAACGAGTACCACCTGGCCCTGAGCTATGACCTGACCTACCTGACGCCAAAGTTCCAGGTGAACTACAGCGACAACTGGTTCGGGGACGACGATGCGTGGTACTACGACTTGGGCGTGTCCATTCCGCTGCCCTACGAATTTAGCCTGACGGGACACTACGGCTGGAACATCTTCACCACCTTCGACAACTACGAAGATTACAGCGTCGGCCTATCGCGCGACTTTGCCGGCTTCGGCTTTGCCCTGTCCTGGGTCGACCGCACCAAGACCGATCTTTGCGCAAGCCCCTTCGACTGCGGCAGCACCGCCGTCTTCACCATCTCCAAGGCGTTCTGATCCCAAGCACCCATCGGCGGCCGGGGGTGACCCCGGCCCAGCCCCAATCCAGGAGTCTTCGCTATGAAGCTAGTCGCAGCCATCATCAAGCCCTTCAAGCTCGACGACGTGCGTGAGGCCCTCTCCGACATCGGCGTCTCGGGCATCACCGTCATCGAGGTCAAGGGCTTCGGTCGCCAGAAGGGCCACACCGAGCTCTACCGAGGGGCCGAGTACGTGGTCGACTTCCTCCCCAAGATCAAGGTCGAGATCGCCGTTGACGACGGCCTGGTGGATAAGGTCATCGAGGCCATCACGGGCGCCGCGCGCACCGGAAAGATCGGTGACGGCAAGATCTTCGTCTACGACCTGAACCACGTCACCCGCATCCGCACCGGCGAGACCGGTCCGGACGCCCTGTGAGCACCGCCCCGGAGGTAACCAAGATGTACGCAAGCCGCCCCGCTGTTGGCCGACACCTCGGCAAGGCCTTGGTCGGGTCCGCCCTGCTCCTGCCCGCCCTCGCACTCGGTCAGGAGGCCGCCCCCGCCCCCACCCTGGATGCCGGCAACACCGCCTGGATGCTGACCTCCACGGCCCTGGTGCTGTTCATGACCATCCCCGGGCTCGCCCTCTTCTACGGTGGCCTGGTCCGCTCCAAAAACGTTCTGTCGGTCCTGATGCAGTGCTTTGCCATCACGGCCCTGGTGACGGTCCTGTGGAGTCTCTACGGCTACAGCCTGGCCTTCTCCACCGCGGGTATGGAAAAGGGCGTTGTCAACCTGAACTCCTTCATCGGCGGCCTGGACCGGGCATTCTTCGCCGGTCTGACCCGGGACAGCCTGACGCTGACCATCCCCGAGTCGGTGTTCGCGACCTTCCAGATGACCTTCGCCATCATCACCCCGGCCCTCATCGTCGGCGCCTTCGCCGAGCGCATGAAGTTCTCGGCCCTGCTGTGGTTCATGGGGATCTGGTTCACGGTCGTCTACGCCCCCATCGCACATATGGTCTGGAGCGGCGACGGCGGGCTGATGTGGGACTGGGGCGTGCTGGACTTCGCCGGTGGCACCGTGGTGCACATCAATGCCGGTGTGGCCGGCCTGGTGGCGGCCCTGGTGCTCGGCAAGCGCAAGGGCTATCCGACCACCGCCATGCCCCCCCACAACCTGACCTACACGGTGATAGGTGCCTCCATGCTCTGGGTGGGTTGGTTCGGCTTCAACGCGGGCAGCGCCGTGGCCGCCGACGGCAGCGCCGGTATGGCCATGCTGGTCACCCAGGTCGCCACCGCCGCCGCGGCCCTGATGTGGATGTTCGCGGAATGGACCGCCCACGGTAAGCCCAGCGTCCTGGGTATAGCCACCGGCGCCGTGGCGGGCCTAGTGGCCATCACCCCGGCCGCCGGGACCGCCGGACCCATGGGGGCCCTGGCCATCGGCGCCGCCTCCGGCATCGTCTGCTTCATCGCATCCACCAAGGTCAAGCGCATGTTCGGCTATGACGACGCCCTCGACGTCTTCGGCGTCCATGCCGTGGGCGGCATCGTCGGGGCCATGCTGACCGGGGTCTTCGCAGACGCGAGCCTGGGTGGCAAGGGTCTGGCCGAGGGCATGGACATCGCCAGCCAGGTGCTGGTCCAAGGCAAGGGCGTTCTGGTCACCCTGGTCTACACGGCGGTGGCGAGCTTCATCATCCTCAAGCTGATCGACTCCCTCATCGGGCTGCGCGTCAACGAGGAGGACGAGACCCAGGGCCTCGACCTCTCCGAGCACGACGAGCGCGGCTACATCCTCTGATGAGCCAGAAGGCTGCCGCCGGGTCCCCCGGCCGCTGCGAAAGGAACGGGGCCGCGAGGCCCCGTTTTTCTTTTTAATTGGGTCGCACTTACGTCACAGCAGCTTCTTGTGGGCCCCATCGCAGAAGGGCTTGTCGCCGCTGCGCTTGCAGCCGCACAGCCAGACCTTCTCGGGCTCCGCCAGCTCGAGCTTCACGGGGGTGAATCCGGTGTCCTTGTGGGAGCCGTCGCAGAAGGGCTGATTCTTGGAGCGCCCGCAACTGCACCACCAGTAGGTGCCTGGCTCGAGCTCCAGGGCGTAGGGGCCGATCTTGGGGGTTTCGGGCTCTTGCATGGCGCACTCCGATGGGGGTTGGAATCAGCCCGCCGTGCCGATCTCGTGCCGGAAGAACTCCGGCTGTGCCAGGGCGGCGCGGTGGATTTCGGCATTGTAGTAACGGGTGGCGAAGGGGCGCCGCGCCACCGCCTCCTCGCGGAAGCCGGCGATGGCCTCGCCCTTGCGCGCCATAGTGGCGCTCCACCAGCCAGAGGGATACACGGCCTGGGGAAAGAATAGGGTCTTGATATCCGCGAAGCCGGCCCCGCCCATGTCCGTGTACATCTGGCGCAGGATGTCCATGTGCAGCAGCGGCGACTCGCTCTGCTGGATCACCATGCCGCCTGGACCCAGGGCGCGCAGGCAGCTCTCGAAGAATCCCTGGGTGAAGAGCCCCACCGCCGGACCGACGGGGTCCGTGCTGTCCACGATGATGAGGTCCAGGGTACCTGGCTCGGCCTTGGCCAGCCAGGCGATACCGTCGTCGAACAGCAGCCTGGCCCTGGGATCGGCGTTGCTCGCGGTCAGTTCGGGGAAGTACTGCTCTGCCAGCCGCGTGACTCGCTCGTCTATGTCCACCTGGGTCAACTGCTCGACCTCGGGGTGCTTGAGCACCTCCTGGAGGGTCCCGCAGTCGCCGCCGCCGATGATGCAGATGCGCCGCGGGGCCGGATGGGTAAACAGGGCCGGGTGGGACATCATCTCGTGGTAGAAGAAGTTGTCCCTGGACGTCAGCATGATGGACCCGTCGATCACCATCAGGTTGCCGAAGGTCTCGGTCGCGTAGATCTCGATCCGCTGATAGGGGCTCTGCTCCTCATGCAGCTTGGCGGTGGTGCGCAGGGAGAAGGCGCAGCCCTTCGGCGTTAGGACCTCCGAGAACCAGTCGCTGCGATCGATCACCATGGTCTGCTCCAGTCGGTTGCCTTGGGACGCCGGGATTATCCTTGAAACCACAAGGCTGCGGCAAAGCCCGCCCCGGCCATGGGTCGGACCCTCGCCCCGGCCCTTTCCAGGGGGGAGAGGGCGATGTGGAGCGCGCTACGCGCGACTTTCGTCGTAGGCAGTCCCGCCATCCGCCACCGGCAGGGGGTAGGCCAGGCGCAGCTCCCCCTGGGGCCGTGCCGGGCCGGCCGGGGAAAGCTGGGCATAGCGCAGGAGGTCGGCCGTGGGCACCGGGCCGACCAGGTGCTCGATCTGGCTCAGACGTCCGCCCTGTCGGACCAGGAAGGCGATGTAGGTGTGGCGCAACGCGGCGGCATCGATCTCGTGGGGGTGGGCCAGCCCGCTGTCGCTGGCGATGAGTCCAAGGCGTGCGGCGGGCTCGTCCACCCCGCTGTCCCGCCACAGTGGCAGGGGCTGGTGCGCGGCAAACAGCTCGCTCACCCCAGGGGCCAGCCCCAGGGACCTTGGGCTGGGTCCGCGGACCCGCACGGTGCCGGCGGCCAGGTCGAGATCCGCCTCGCCAATACTGGCGCACTCCTCCAGGGTCAGGCCCGCGAGGAGCAGGGCGATCAACTGGCGCTGGACCGGCGTGGCCAAAGCCCAGAGGGCCGCCACCTCGGCGACCAGGAGCTCCCTCGGCAGTGCCCCGGGGAGCAGGCCGGCCTGGGGCGCGGCCAGGCCCAGGGTGGCGGCGCCGCCCGGCAGGGCCGGCCCTCCATCGGCGGACGCAGGGAGGCCTGGCTGAGCCATCTCAGGCGGGGTCCCGGCGAAGATGCGCACCCCGGTGACCGGGACCGGCTCGGGCTCATCGCGCGGGCGTGGGGCCAGGAATTCCAGCAGCAGGACAGAGGCCAGGGCGGCACCTCCGGCACCGATCAGGACCCACAGCAGGTCCCCCCAATAGTCCGGCTCGAAGGGCACCGCCGGGGGGTGTGCCGGCTCGATCAGATCCACCTGGGGATACTGCTCCTGGCCCTTGGCCTGGATCTCCACCAGCCGGCCCTCGGTCTCGCGATAGCGCGTCTCCAAGGCCTCGAGATCGGTCTTCATGGCCTCGTACTGGCCGAAGCGCCGGGTGAACTCGGCCGCGGCCCCCTTGTCCTCCCGCAGCTGCTCATCGAGCGCCCGGACACGGGAGCGGGCCTGGGCGACCTCCTGCTCCGCCTTGACCTGGACCACCCGCCGGCCATTGGCGAGTTTCTCGGCGATCTTGGCCTCGATCTCCTCCAACTGGGCTGGAATGACCCTGGCGTTGGGCTCGTTCTCAATGAACACGGGCGTGTAGCGCTTCTTCAGCTCGGTCAGCATGGCGCGCAGCCGCGCCGCCTCTTTCTCCAGCTCCGCGAGGCTGCCCTGCTCCGCGTCTGGTACCACCGGCTCCCCCTTGGCGATGGCGCTGTTGAGCGCGGCCAACCGGGCCTCCGCCTCGACCTGCTCCTCGCGGACCTTGTTGAGCTCGTCGGTGAGGGACTTCAGACGTGCGAGCGCGGTGTTGCCGTCCCGCTCCATGGTGACGATGTCGTTGTCGTCGCGGAAACGATCGAGGGCCGCACGCTTGGTCTCCAGGGTCCTCCCCAGGCGGGCATACTCATCGTTGAGCTTCGTCAATGCCTGGTCCACATCATTGGCCACCTGGCGCTGGCGCATCGCCTGGTAGGACGCGATCCAGGCGTTGACGATCGCCGCAAGCTGGTTCGGTCTCTCGCCTGTGGCGCTTAGCTCCACCAGGTTGGTGTCCGGCTGGGGGATGACCGCCAGGATTGGTCTGAGCGTGTCGGGGCCCAGCGCGCCCAGATCGACCTCTTGGCGGACGCGGGCCAGGGTGTCTTCGAGCAGGTCCTGTCCGAGCAGCACGCGGTCCTGGACAGCGATGTGCTGCTGATCCAGGGTCTCCCCCGCAAGGCCCTTGCCCACCCCTGTGGGTGCCACGGTGAGGACGGTGGCCACCGCCCGGTACTGGGCCGGGCGCAGGAAGTCCCATGCCGCCCCCGGCAACAAGACGGCCAGGAATACCAGCGCGAAGATGCGCAGACGCCAGGCCTGGTACCAGGGAAGCTCCGGCTCGGGCTGCCTGGCAGGCCCGGAGGGGCCAGTAACGACCTCGATCTGGGGCAGGGACCCGCCGTGGGGGCCTCCTCCCCCGCCGAAGAGGGGCAGCAGCTCAGGGCTCGTGGCTGGCACGTTAGATTCTCCGTTGCGGCTTTGGATCTCTGCACGCCTGGGTGCCCGGAGCGGGCTTGTCGACGCCGGTCTTAGGGAGACCCGAGCACATCAGGGCCTGGACGCCTTGATCCCCATGACCCTAGATGGGCGGGTCGTCGCCATGATAGGGCGGGCTCAGCTCATGCACCGCCGTCACCAGGGCCGCGGCGTGCTCGGGGCTCACATCCGGGTGGATCCCATGGCCGAGGTTGAAGACATGACCAGGGCCGCAGCCATAGCTCGCCAGGACACGGCCAACCTCGGCCCGGATGCGCGCTGGGGAGGCGTAGAGGCAGCAAGGGTCCAGGTTGCCCTGCAGCGCCACGCGGTCCGCCACCTGCCGGCGCGCATCGGCCAGGTCCAGGGTCCAGTCTACCCCCAAGGCGTCGCAGTCGCTCTCCGCCATGGCCCCGAGCCAGTTGCTGCCGCCCTTGGTGAAGAGGATCACCGGGACCCGGCGACCCTCGGCCTCACGCGTCAGGCCGGCGACGATGCGCGTCATATAGGCGAGGGAAAACTCGGCGTAGGCCCGTGGGTCGAGCGCGCCGCCCCAGGTGTCGAAGATCATCAGCGCCTGGGCGCCGCGGGCCACCTGGGCATTGAGGTAGGCGGTCACTGCCTCGGCGACCTTGCCCAGCAGGGCGTGAAGCAGATCCGGTTGGTCGAACAGCATGGCCTTGGCATGGGCGAAGCTCTTGGTTCCCGCCCCCTCGATCATGTAGGTCGCGAGGGTCCAGGGGCTACCCGCGAAGCCGATCAGCGGGACACGACCGGCCAAGGCGGTGCGGATGGTTGACACGGCGTCCAGGACATAGCGCAGCTCGACCTCCGGGTCCGGAACCGGCAGGCGCTCGACGTCGGCGCTGGTACGCACCGGGCGCTCGAAGTGCGGGCCCTCACCCTCGGTGAAGTACAGCCCCAGGCCCATGGCGTCCGGGACCGTCAGGATGTCGGAGAACAGGATAGCGGCATCCAGGGGGAAGCGATCCAGGGGCTGGAGTGTGACCTCGCAGGCCAGCTCCGGGTTGCGACACAGGTCCATGAAGGACCCGGCGCGGGCCCGGGTGGCGCGGTACTCCGGCAGATAGCGCCCCGCCTGGCGCATCATCCACACGGGGGTTCTGTCCACGGGCTGGCGCAGCAAGGCGCGCAGGAGGCGGTCGTTCTGAAGCTCGGTCACTGTTCTGGCCCCCTGGGCTGCGGCTGAGTTCCAGCGGATTCTACATGTAGGAGCGCCTTTGCCCACAGAGGACAATAGGCCCGAGGTCGAAGTCCGTCGCCACTTGGCGGTCATCGGGGGGTTTCTCGCGACGCAT
>Ga0114939_10003155_pt1 | contig 11686 bp, 13 predicted proteins | sample AshMeaCrysSpring_FD_87196 | JGI IMG/M metagenome (GOLD analysis project Ga0114939, IMG submission 87196) | Groundwater microbial communities from Big Spring, Nevada to study Microbial Dark Matter (Phase II) - Ash Meadows Crystal Spring | ecosystem: Environmental > Aquatic > Deep subsurface >... | reverse complement strand
TTGGACGCTGTCCCCGCGGATCGATCGATTCCGGCCCGCGTTGGCTGACTTCACTCAAGCCGCATCGCTCTCTTGGCGATGCTGGGGTCTGAAGCGCCGCGCTTCCGCCCGCGCCGATTGCGGCTTTTGCCGCGTCATGCGCCCGTTTCGCCGCACCGCCGTACTCGCTGACGCCCGGCGAACGCACTCTGCGAGGTACTCGCGCCCCGAAAGGTCCGCGTCCAACGCGTATGGCCGGCGGGGGAAACGATTATGCCTGTCCTTTTTTGGGGGCGGGGCAGCGTGAGGGCACGCTGCTTGAGCCGGGTCGGGAAGGCGGAGGCGGTTGGCGGCGGGAATCGCCTAGATGATGCCGCCGTGAACTCGCACCGGTGTCAGGTGGCTCGGCTGGTCGACGAACCAGATCCGTTCCCACTCGCCCACCATGGCGCGCAGGTCTTCGCTCGTGTAGAGCAACTGCTGGACTCGGCGTTCGGGAGTCGCTGAGTAAATCGGGATGAAGCAACCGGCCAGCGACGAAAGGCAGGTCAGCAACAGTGTCAGATGCATCAGGCGGCGCATCACCGGTTCCTCCGTGAACGATCATTTGGCCGGATCAAGCGTGACGGATTCCACCGCACGCCTTGCTTGTCAATTTACAGAAGGACTCGGACTCACCATTGGTTCGATCCGTCTTCCGTCCCAGTCGATTCCGGTTGCGACCAGGCATTAAGAGTCTGGCGTTCTGCGATCGGTGAAGGCGGCATACTCGACGCTGACTTCTCACGCTCCGCAGCTTCACTCAACTCCCTGACCCGCTGCTCCATTTGCTTGCCAGGCTTGAACGTCACCACGAACTTCTCGGGAACGTCCACCTGCTCGCTGGTTCGCGGGTTGCGAGCTTTCCGAGCCGCCCGCCTCTTGACCTCGAACACTCCAAAGTTGCGAAGCTCGATACGGCCCTCCGTAACCAGCGTCTCAACTATGGCGGCGAACACCTTTTGGACGATTTCCTTGGTCTTCTGTTGCGTCAGAGCGACCTCGTCAGAAATCGTCCTTACGATGTCCTTCTTGGTCACGACGCTCCTCCCTCGGCGGCGTTAGGAATCGCCCTAACTACTTTGCACACAAACACTTAGTCGGCGTGCAATGATAGACCGCGGCCGAAGGAGCGTCAATGATGGCGACCGAGCTTGAAGGCCCAACGGTCGTTATCGGCCGTACGGCGAGCAAACTTGATACGACCCGTGCGCGTTGTTTAACAGTTGCGACGCTCGAATTCCCACTGCGGTCAACCGCCCGCGTTGCCCTCCCCCCTCGAACTACCAAGCTCCCCAGCGGGGTGGCTGCGAACGATCTCCTCGATCTGAACCAATGAATACGTCCCACCTTTGCCTGCCCCGGGACACTGCTGGCAGGTCGCTTCCCAGGCTTCGATCGTTTTGAGATTCTGCGGCCAGAACGGCCAAGTCCGGCATTGTTGCGGACGCGCCTCGTAAAGCATGCAGATCCGCTGGACGGGGTCCAGCAAAATGCAATCCCCGTCCGGGTACTCGACGAGACTGTGTCGCAGGCCGACTCGGCGAACAAACCGTCGCTCGAAGTCTTCTTGGGCCAACCCCATCGCTTCGGCCAACCGCTCGATCTCCGCAGGGCTGACCCACACGTGGCCCGCCGGTCCACTGCAGCATCGGCCGCACCGTGTGCACTGGAACGACAGGCCTGCGGCATACCAAGGCAGATCGCCGGACTTTTCACTCACCACTTGCTTCCTCAGCCTGCTGCCAATCGATTCAGCCCATCAAGCGCGGCGGCAACATCCGCAGGCGTTGTTGCGTGACCGAGGCTGAGTCGAAACGTCCCTTCCGGTTCTGTTCCCAGGAAGGCGTGGATCGCTGCTGCACAATGCAAACCACCACGCCCCAAGACACCGAACTCCACTTCCATGATCGCCGACACGTCCTGGGGCGAAAACCCTTCCACCGTCACACTCACTACGGGCGCTCGGACTTCGTCTCCCCAGGCGGGTCCAACCACTCGCACATGCGGCATCGACGCGCATCCGGCGAGCAACTGCTCCAGGGGCCCGTGCCACGGCTGTGATGTATCACCGTCCTTTCGCTCGTTCCATTGCGACACGGCCGCCGATAGGCCTGCGAGCCCCGGCACATTCAAATTGCCTGCCTCAAGCCGCTGGGGAAATTGCAGCGGCATGGAAAGCGAATCCGATGCAGAGCCAGTGCCTCCCTGCATCAGGGGCCGAATGAACTCCTGGAGCTCTGGGCGAACGTATAGGAAGCCTGTGCCCAACGGTCCTCCCAATCCTTTATGGCCGGGAGCTGCAATCAACGCGGCTCGCTGGGTGACCGATGAGAGCGGCAGATAGCCAATCGATTGCGCAACATCGAGCAGTAAGTACGGCGGACCTGGCTGCAACGCGGACGCGATTTGCTCGATCGGCTGGACAGCCCCCGTAACGTTCGATGCGGATGTCATGGCAACAAGCCGCGTGTCGGGCCGAATCGCGTTAAGCAGCGAAGTGACATCAACACGTCCCTCCACATCGCATGGCACGACGGTGAAGCTCACGTTCCGCTCCAGACGCAGCCACTCGAGTGGCCGCAGCACACTGTTGTGTTCGGCCGCACTGGTAACCACATGATCCCCGGGACGAAGCAGGCCATGCAGGGCCAAGTTCAACGAATGCGTGCCGCTGGTTGTCAGGGCAATCGACGATGCCGCCGGAACTCCCAATGCAATGGCAACTTGTTGACGGCATCTGAACACCCACTCTTCTGCCTGACGTGCGGCTCGATGCGTACCGCGGCCGGCAGCACCAGCACCGAGAAGGGCCTGTTGCATTGCCTCCACAACGGCAGGCGACTTGGGCCAACTGCTGGCCGCCTGATCAAGGTAGTGCGTCGTCAAACGTGCTTCATTTCCCGCGGAACTCAAGTCAACTCTTGGTTGCGGACCCTCCGCAAAGCCACAACCAATGCAGGCCGCTGCCCACGACATGCCGGCGACTCATCGCATGCAATCGATCACAGCTCTCAAGTCATTCCCTGAGAGGGATGCTGCCAACGTGTCGCCCCATCGGCAGCCGTCTCCTGCTTCCAGATGGGGACGCATTGCTTTATCTGGTCCATGATCCATGGCACGGCCTCCATGCAGGCTGACCGATGGGCGCTCGACGCAATCACCGCAATACTGGCCTCGCCAAGCCGCACCGGCCCTAGTGAGTGGATCACTCGGACGCGGCGCAGCGGCCACCGTTGCGCTGCCTGTTCAGCCAACCGTGTCAACTGCTGGATCGCCATGGGCCGATAGGCTTCATAATGGAGCATGACCACTTCTTGTCCGTCGGTCCAACGACGCGTCGTGCCAAGAAAGATCAAATGTGCTCCGCAATCCCCGTCGCTTAGATCCGATTGCTGAACCATCCGCCAAAGCTCGACCGGACTTTCCACCAGCCGAATCTCGATCTCTGGAGGTCCCGACATTTCAACCTCCACTGACAGGTGGAATCAGAGCCACGGCATCCGCGCTTTCGACACGACAGCGGTCGTCCACAAATTCATGATTGACTGCCAGGCGGCATGCTGGCAACAGCCCCCGCAGTTGAGGAGCTTTCTCAGACAATGCGTGAAGCAAGATCCCTGCCGTAACAGGGGCCGGCAACTGAACTACCAACTGCTCCACACCGGCAGCCTCTCGAGCTCCAGCAAACAGTCGCACGACTATTTCTTGCGAATCACTCATGAAATCGAATCACCCCTCGTCAGCTCGTCGCTCAGTCACGAACCTGATTCACCTCAACCGGTCACACGCATTGGAGTTGAAAACGACCGCGGCCTGATGAAAAGGGTCAGTCTGGCGGCTGCAACTGCAGCGATGGCAACAATCCGTATGCGTGGGCAAGCACCTTCAGCGGGTGAACAGTCGCTTTGTGTGCCCCATGCTCGAGCTGCATCCGGCACGCGGTGCACTCACTCGCCGCCCATGTGGACTCATCCTTCCGAAATGCCGTGATCATAGGCCAGCCGACACGGAGGCTCGTTCGGTAGTGATCGCGATGCAACCCATACAAACCTGCCATCCCGCTGCAGCCAGCTTCGATTCGTTTGACCTGCAGGCCTGGTATCAAGCGTAGCAGCGCCGGCCCGGAGTCTCCGCCGGGGATCGCCCGCAGATGACATGGCTGATGATAGGCGAGCGTTGCGGAAACCGGCTGCAAGTCAAGTTTCAGTCCATTGCGGCGATGGAGTTCCCACAGAAAGGCGCCCGCATCATGCGAGTTCTGCGCCACGAGTTCCGCGTCCTCGTTGCCAAGCAAGTGGCGGTACTCGCGCTGCAAGCAAAGCGCCGCGGAAGGCTCGCTGGTGACAATCTGATAGCCCTGCCGGACAGCATCCGCGAGTATTTTGACATTCTTTGCAGCGCCACGCCGAGCCTTCTCCAGGTCACCCACTGCGATTTTTGCCATCCAGCTCTGCGATTGTGATGGAGGCACGAATACTTCGTAGCCATTGTGGCGAAACAAACCAACGATCGCTTGGGCCAGTTCCACGTCATGCCACGTGGCGAAGTAATCGACGAAGTAGGCAACCTTGGGAATCGCTTGACGATGCGAGCGCGTGAGACGACGGCGTCCCGCCCAACGAAGAAATCCCTTGGCCGCCAGCGGAGGCAATGGACGGCGTTGCGTGACGCCCAGCAGACGCTCGATCAGCCAACGAGCCCGCTGATTGCGAAGCAAGGCATTGGCCGTTCGGGGAAATCGGCTCGCCAAACCCGCAAACAGATCCAGTCGCGTGAGCCACAACTGACTGAGCTGCAATCCATTGGTTGCAACGTATTGGGCTTTGATCTCCGTGGCCAGCTTTGGAATATCTACATTGGCCGGACAGTCCAACCGGCACTGCTGACAGCCAAAGCATAGACTTGCCACGTCATAGGCTTCGCGGCTGGCGAGCTGAGACAGTTCCAATTCACCCGAAAGGACCCCGCGAAACAGGTTCGCCTTGGCCCGCGGTGATGCTTCTTCGCCAGGCAAAGCGCGAAACATGGGACACATGCGCGAATCATCGCCCGTCGTGCGGCATCGTCCACAGCCATTGCAAGACTTGGCTACCAGTTCAACGGTATCCGACTCGGGCCAAACCTGTGCCAGGTTCAGAACCGGAAGGTCGGTCGCTTGGAAGCCCACCGAAGCCTTCGACTCACCCGCAACGTGCGGTGTTGCACAAGCAACGCCTAACGCCACGGGTCGATGGTGTTCCGCCAGCGCCATGGCGGAAGCACCGGTCACGTGCTGCGGATGGAACAACCCCGCTGGATCGAACAGCTCCTTGATCTCGACCATGGCTGGCCAAGCAGGACCAAATTGCCGTGGCAAATACCAGCTACGACTCAGACCCGTTCCATGTTCCCCGCTGATTGTCCCTTCATAATGCAACACCAGTTCGTAGAGTTCCTCCGCCAAGCCGATCATCCGGCGTAGATCGTGAGGATCTTCTTGATCAAGAAAAGGGCGGAGATGGATCTGCCCGTGGCTTGCATGCACATAGAACGAAGCTGTTACATGCTGACGCTTGAGGACATCCTGCACGTCGAAAAGGAATGCTGGCAGGTCCGCGGGCGCAACCGCCATGTCCTCCACGAATGCCAACGGCCGAGTACGACCCTTGAGCCGGTAGAGGCGAGGAGTGACCCGCCGACTAAGCCGCCACAAGAAGTCACGTTCACGCGGCGTCGTGGTGATCCGCGGCGCAACCACCAACGGAAGTTGCTCTTGGATCTGCTCCGCCAGTGATTCCAGCAAGTCACGAACTGCAGCGATCGATTGCCCCTGCATTTCGATCAGGAGCATCGCCTCTGCGGAGCGGGGGACGACGGGCTCATAACGAGCGTCACTTTCCCGCGAAATTTCCAGCAACCTACGATCGATCAAGTCGCAAGCCGAGGCTTCGGCAGTTCCAGCTATCCCAGCGGCTTGAGCGGCATGTTCGAGTCTTTCAAAGAACAGCAGCATCACTCCCCGATGCTCGGGGATCGGATCGGTCTCAAGCGTCGCTGCCGTGATCAACGCGAGCGTGCCTTCGCTGCCTGTCAACAGCCTCGCCAAGTTGACAAACGGCGGGTTCACTGCAGCGGTCAGCGGATAACCACCTCGCTGAAGTAAGGCACGACATCGATAGCCGGCCAGTGAGGAGGCGTACCGTTGCTGAATCGCCATCACGCCGGCAGCCAAACGTCCCGCAGGTCCGGGCTCGTCGGCCCGATGTTGCCCAAGTTCCAACACTTGGCCGTCAGAGAGAACAACTTGCAAGGAAACCACGGTTCGGGCTGCCGAACCATAGCGCGGCCAGTGGCTACCCGATGCATCGACAGCCAACACGCTGCCCATCGTGGTGACGCTTCGCATCGCCGGGTCCGGCCCATACATCCGGCCGACAGCCGCCAGTTCGCGATTCAATTGAGCCAACACAACTCCCGATTCGACGCGAATCCTTCCTCCTTCCTCGAATCGCCATCGGCGCATCGCGCGGGAAAAATCGATCATGATCCCAGAGCCCAGACTTTCGCCGGCCACACCACTGCCGGCGCCACGCGCATGGACCGACAGTCGATGCTCAGCCGCATAGCTGATTGTTGCCGAGACATCCTCGACAGAACGCGGCCGAACCACAGCCAACGGCGTCTGCTGAAACAGACTCGCATCACTGGCATAGATTTGACGAAAGACTGGATTCGTCAGGACTTCGCCTTGCACGAGCCCGCGAAGGTCAGCTTCCAGTCGCGATCGCTCCACTGGCATCAAACACGCCCCTTCGTCAGCGCTCCGCACCTGCCGACGACCGCGTATCGACGGCTGCCGTCAGTCTTCGTCAATGCACTTACAGTAGCCAGGGAGAACACCAGAACACGAGGGAGGCCGCACCCAATGCAACGGTCAACTGCCACCACCATACTGGACCCACGAGATCATTCGTTGAGCTTCGACTTGCCGCGCGAGTCCCCCACCACAACACTCCCGCCGCCATTCCTTGGCCGGCCACAAAAAGCGAAAGCGCAGGGAGACGTACGTTCGGCTCAAGGTCTTCCAACCACCAAGGCAGTCGGCGAAGAACTCCTCTATCGTACTCGTCAGGCAGCACGGACAATCCCTGGGAGATCCGCCAAAAGGCAAAGCCGAGTACCAGGCACAGGCCGACAGTCATCCACGGCAGATAGGGGTCCCAACGCCAATTACGCGGGGACCGATTCCCGATTCCTGCCGCGGCGAAAGCTGCCACACCGCCCATGCCGGCCAGCAGCCCCTCTGCCAACCGCTGGCCCGAGACCATGATGGCTTCCCACGATCGGGCTTCTGATTCACCCCAGTCGACTGAACGCTCACCAAGAAGTGCGGTGATACCCAGGCAAGCGACCCAAGCCATCACAACAGAGCCAGCCACCCAACGAAGCGCCCCAAAAATCGCAAGGAGCGCGACCAGCCAAGGCCAGATCGCCGTCAGACTCGCGGCACCCGAAACGCCGGCGCCCGCAACTCCGAAGGCGAAGATCCCCAGTGCGAACCCCATAATCACCGAGCGGAACGTGCTCAGGTTCTCACTGCCGGCTCCGCCTATGCGGACCGCTGCCAACGCAAAACCGAGGCTGATCAACCAATCAAGGAGCGGCAAGGGAGCACGACCAATACAGGGACGGACGAAGAAAGTCGGAAAAGACTACTAAGTTTATCGTCCATCTGCATCGGGCCCCAAGGCACCCAGCTTGGGCGGGCGCGCGGACCGAGGAATGCCCTTGAAATCGTCGCCAGAAAAATTTTCGCTGCCACGGCCCGCGATCTCCATGTCCACGCCGCGAGCGTGGACGCGAGGATTTCGAGATCAGCGGCAGAGCAGCCCTTGTGGCGGGCCTGACAGCAAATCCAGCTTGCAGAAGCTAGTCCTTGCGGCCAATCAAATCGAGGACTTCCGCGCGGCTCGCAGCATCAGTCCGAAACACGCCTCGCATGGCGCTGGTCAAACATAGACTGCCCGGCTTCCGAACGCCGCGGATCGTCATGCAGGTGTGCGTCGCTTGCACTACCACCGCGACGCCTCGGGCTTGCAACCGATCCTCCATCAGATCCGCAATCGTTTCTGTCATCCGCTCCTGAACCTGAGGCCGTCGTGCAACTTCTTCGACCAGACGTCCCAGTTTGCTCAGGCCGACCACCTTGCCCGATGGCAAATAAGCGATGTGCGCGGTCCCCGTGAAGGGTAGCAGATGATGCTCGCACATGCTGCAGAAACTGATGTCGCGCACCAGAACAATTTCGTCATAGCGCTCATTGAAGACTTTGGCCAGGTGGCGGCCTGGATCGGTCTTCAGACCGGCAAACATCTCGGCGTACATCCGAGCGACACGCTGAGGAGTTTCCAGCAGCCCTTCGCGGTCGGGGTCCTCACCCACGGCAAACAAGATCTCTCGAACCGCCTTGGCGATTCGATCCAGATCGACGCGTTGCGGTCGAGGTTCGTTCGGGTCGGAGTATGCAGCAGACAGTGGAATCGTTCCCGTCGGAGTACGCGGCACAAGCATCTGAGTCATGGCGGGACCAGCAGAGTGGGGTCGTTCAAACACGGGACGTCGCACGGTTGCGCGCCGCCAGCATGATGCGCCCCTGTCAAGCGGACCCTCCGCTCCCGCGACACTCCCGCGGCAAACTTGAAAAAAATCGGTCACCTCTACCGGGCAGCCGGGTGAAAGCGTGCCGGCTGCCATGACGTCAAATCAATCGTAGACAGGCCTGCCGAACCACACAACGGACCAGTGGCCCAAGGCCAGGTTTTCCCCGGCCGCCAGTTCTCTGATGGTTGTGCGATAACTTTGCCGACGGCTGTGGCATGCCGCGTCCAACGAAAGGCCTGTTTGCTCAGGCACCGGGGCTAGTTTCGGCTGAAAGGCGGGGGAAAACCTTCGCGTTCCTCCGCCGATGGTGCGTGGACTACAGGCAAATGAGACGTCAACTCTCGAAGCAGCAGTTCAGCGCGCACATCGACATCGGTCTGCCCGAGCAATTCCAACTTCAATGCTGCTGGCAATGCACACGAGAACGCGACAATATCGGTCACGGGGCCGAGCGGCAGTTTGCACGCGAGCAGTTGGCGAAAGTTCTCCTGTGCCAATGCATGCTCGGGAATCAATCGACGAAAGGCCTCGAGCAGCCGTTTCTGTTTTCGGGCTCGGCCCGCCGCACCGCTGGGCGGGTAAACATCGTCAAGTATTTCCACCCGTGCCGTACGATAGGTTTGGCCACTGCTCAGTTCGGCGACGATGCGCGCCCGGCGAATCCCCAGCAGTAATATGTTGTGCCGGTCTTCGTCGGACCTGGTATGCGTGACGACACGCCCGATGCAGACATGTTCTTCCAAGGCAGGTTGTTGTTCGTAGCTCGCCTCCCAACCCGGTGCGAGCACGGCCATCGCGATCAACCGGTCGCTGGCAAGAGAATCTGCGAGCAAGTCGCAGTAGCGGGGCTCAAAAACGTGAAGCGGTTGCATCACGTGCGGGAAAAGCACCGTTCCAGGCAACGGAAACAGCCGGACCTGACCATCAAAGTCATCCGGAAGTCGCGCGAGCCTTTCCAAGTCGGTCATCATCCGCCGCCCGTCGCTGCACCACCAACCTGACCGCGCCAGTTACGTGTCGGCTGCGCTGGCCGAAAGCCCTATAGTTCCGCTCCTCAAGGTTCCGGTCAACGACCTCCCCCGAAAATCCTGGAAGCACTCTTCCGCATCTGGAGCACGAGGCGTTTCGAGGCAAGCGAGTCCGCGGCGATCGCGTCACGGGCCTCCACGCCCCCGGGTGGCCAGCCTGACGCGGCGCGATGCCTGGCCGGCAACCGGGTCACTTTGCCGGACTTTTACTTGACAGGGCCAACTTGACGTAGGGAAAATACTTGTTTGTTCCTAGCTGGTCCCGGGTGTTCAGTGGGTGACGAAAACGGACGCGATTTTGCCCACGAGCCTGGCCGTGTTTTTGACTGCCCACCATTGGCCAGCGCTCGATTCGCTTTTCCTCCCACAGCCAGCGAGACTCGCTCATGATCCTGACCGGTGAGGAAATTCGTCAACGGTTGGGGTCTGACATCGTGATCGATCCTTTCGACCCGGAGCGGGTCAACCCTAACAGCTATAACTTGGCGCTGCATGACGAACTCCTCGTTTACGAGGAAGTCGTGCTTGATTTGCGGCAACCCAATCGGTTTCGGCGAATGCGGATCCCGCCGGAAGGACTCGTCCTGCAGCCCAACCAGCTCTATTTGGGACGCACCATCGAACGGACCGAAACCCACAACTTGGTGCCGATGATTGAAGGCCGCAGCTCGCTAGGCCGGCTTGGACTATTCGTCCATGTGACGGCCGGTTTCGGCGACGTCGGGTTCTGCGGCTATTGGACACTGGAGATGTTTGCCGTCCAACCGATCCGGATTTATGCCGGGGTTCAGATTTGCCAGATCTTCTATCACCAAGTATGCGGCGACATCCGCGAGTACCGCAACGGCAAGTATCAGAACAATCGCGATATCCAACCAAGCCTATTGTATCGCGAACTTCAGGACGGGGCTGAATCCAGCGTCCAGCCCGAACTTTTCGACTACGAGGCGATCGTTGGCCAGCGTGCCATCCGTTGACCAACGACGATCTCAATCGGCCGTTCACAGAACCATGCGGCGGCGCCGCCGCCATGCACCCCGGGTGGCCGACGCGCGGTTTCGCAAGCGAACTCCTGGCTGTCACCTTCCTTGAACCCGCCAGAGATACTTGCAGACTGCGGCAGATCTGCTTGTGGCGTGCGCGACATGAACGTCAGTCGCGGAGTTTCCGCAGTTGTTCTTCTGCGACCCGCAGCAAACTGGATGCAAAGCTGCCATGGTCTCGAGCGTACGCCTTGAAGGCTTGAGTGACTTCAACGTGCCGCGCCTGAAGCTCTTTGTGTCGCTTGAGCAGTTCATCATGTCCAGGCGTTTCCGGCTGGTCGCTTTCTAGCTCAGCGCCGTGGACGGCGATGTGGGAACCGTGGGCATTGATTTCCTGACCATGCTCTTCGATCTCTTGACTGTACTCCTCCAGAGCCGCTTCATGCTCGAGGACTTTCGCTTGCAACTGTGCAAGCACTGCCAATGCCTTCAAATGTTCGATCCGCATGCGACGAAATTCAGATCTCATCTGTGCATGCTCTTTGACCGCGGTCTCATGCTCATCCTCGGACACTTTGTGTTCCGCGATAGCCCGCTCGCGCCGTTCCTGCCCGGCGTCTTGAGCCCATCCCTGAGACACATTGCAAGCCACAAGAAATGCGACTGCCAGCAGGCTCGCGGTCAGGCGACGATGGGTCGTTGAGTTCATTCGCGGGTCTCCGATCCGAACGGTGGATGTAAGTCCAATACCATTAGGACATTACTTTAGCAGCCGCCCGAGCCCCCGAACAAATTTGGTCCTTCCGGGATTGTCGTGGGTTGTCGATCGACGCTCGCTCACTCAGGCTCCACCAACAAAGGCAGGTCTGCCGTTCCTCTACGCCAGCCGTCGGCCGCCATGGACTGGCGAGCGACCGACGGCTGGCTCCGACGAAGGCAGGTAAAAGCCTGCAATTACAACGAAAGTTGCACCATTTAGGCGTACTTCATCGACCGACCAAGAGAACGACCGGA
>Ga0114939_10003154_pt1 | contig 11687 bp, 6 predicted proteins | sample AshMeaCrysSpring_FD_87196 | JGI IMG/M metagenome (GOLD analysis project Ga0114939, IMG submission 87196) | Groundwater microbial communities from Big Spring, Nevada to study Microbial Dark Matter (Phase II) - Ash Meadows Crystal Spring | ecosystem: Environmental > Aquatic > Deep subsurface >... | reverse complement strand
GCCCCTATCCATATATAACCGCTACGGTGATAGCCAAATAAAGGCTTTGCATCAGACATTTGCCCAAACCAAACTCTGACCGGGGCAACAAATTGATGCATTGCGATAGTTAATGCAGTAATCAAAGCTGGTACTTTTAGTTCTTCTATCATCACCCTATTAAGCACCCCCAGGGTTAGCAATGACATAATTCCCAACCCAGCTTGAAATAACCCAAGTTGAAACATTGTCAAAATACTTATTTTTGGCAAATCATTAGCGATCGCTCCTGTAGATGTATCTGATATATTGCCGCTAGCCATCTTTCTTAATACCCATGAATAAAATTTTGATAATACCTTTTAGTATCACGCAAAGGCGCAAAGTCAGATAGGTAAACTTATCCTTAGTCAATCATCTGTATTTACGTAAAAAGTAAACCTTTCCATCCAGTTCGCCGAGGATGGGCTTTGTTTGTATAGCCCCAGGTTAAAACCAACGTTAAACTAAAAAATGTAAAGAAATATTAAGCAGGGTTATAAAAGCGTGGACACCATAACTTTAGGTACAACGAATCAAGCTGTAACACCTCTATGTATTGGTACTTGGGCATGGGGCGATAAACTATTTTGGAATTATGGTAAAGAATATGGTGCTGACCAGTTAAAAGAAGCATTTACCACAGCTTTAGAATGTGGAGTGAATTTCTTTGACACCGCAGAAGTTTATGGGATGGGATTGTCAGAGAAATTTTTGGGGGAATTTATGGGTCAGACAGATAAACCCGTCACCATTGCTACTAAATTTGGTCCCTTACCCTGGCGTATTTTTGGTCAATCTGTCAGCGATGCTTTAACCGATAGTCTCAAACGCCTACAGGTTGAAAAAATAGCGCTATACCAAGTCCACTGGCCTTTCGCTTTTTTAATGAGTCAAGAAACCTTGATGAATACCCTAGCTTCAGAAGTAGAAAAGGGCAGAATTGGGGCTATTGGTGTTAGCAATTACTCAGCCAAGGACATGGGTTTAGCCCATCGAATCTTAGCAAAACGTGGAATTCCCTTAGCAGTAAACCAAGTCAGATATTCTTTACTTACTCGCCAAATAGAGAATAATGGAATTTTTGATACTGCCCGTGAATTAGGTGTAACTATTTTGGCATACAGTCCCTTAGCCCAGGGTTTGTTAACAGGTAAATACAATGCCAGTAATACTAATGCCAGTAATACGAATAATCTCACAGGTGCCAGAAAAGTAGACCCGCGATTTAGTCAAGAAGGATTGAAGAAAATTGAGCCAGTGATTTCCTTATTAAAAGAAATCGGAGACAAATATGAGCGATCGCCTGCCCAAGTTTCTTTAAACTGGTTAATCGCCAAAGGTGTAATTCCCATAGCAGGAGCAAAAACAGCCGACCAAGTACGTCAAAATACTGGTGCCCTTGGTTGGAAATTAAGCGATGATGAGATAAGTAAGTTAGACGAAATAACTCGTTGATAATAGCTTGAATAGGTTCGTATAATTAGGTTCGTAGTGGAGGCTTTAGCCTAATAGCCTAGTAGTACTTTGTACGGGAGGGCTAAAGCCCAGACTACAAACAATTAACTCAAGTTGCTAGTTATAAACACAAGTGTTGACTTTATACCTAATGGGCGCCCAAAAGAAAAGCAAATAGTTATCTTTTTACAACTCCCACCAGACAACCATCAACCATCAGCCATCAGCCATTAGCTGCAATTAGCCATTAGCCATTCTTCTATTAATCACTAGCAACCCCCATGATTTATGAAGCAGATTCCCTAGCTGTTGTAGAAGAACCTATTTTTTTAGGTGTAGCAGAGGAAGTTTCTCTACGTGAGGTTCTAACTTTGGGTTTTGGTGTAGGACGATTACCATCATTTCCACCTTCAGAAGATACCCAACGACCTCTGTCACCGCCACCACTTCTACCCCGTAATTTTGGCTTAGGTGTTGCTTGATAATCTTCCTCTGGAATGCTATCAGCCTGTAACCAAGAAGGACGAGTTTGGTCGTAAGCTATTTGTAAAGCTACAGCAGCGATAGCGTGTACGTCATATTCCTGACTTAATTCGCTAACAATTGGCAAGAAAGAAGCCAAGCGTTCGCCACTCAGTGCTTCCCGAACTTGAACTTGTAATTTTACTAACTGCTTAGCTTCAATTTGTGCCCTTGTAGGAATTGACAGCACCTGCCAATTTTGGCGTATATGTCTTTCAAACATCTGCTGCTTGCGACGTTCAAAAGGCTGTACCAAAGATATTGCAGTACCTTCTGCCCCAGCACGACCAGTCCGCCCAATCCTGTGAACGTAGGTCTCCACGCTATCAGGTAAGTCAAAATTAATTACATGGGATAGTTGGTCTACGTCTAAACCTCTTGCAGCAATATCAGTTGCTACAACCCAACGCACTTGACGATTGCGGAATCTAACGAGCAAGCGTTCTCTAGCTTGTTGAGATAAATCACCGTGGTATTCATCAACACTATGACCGGCGGATTGCAACTGACTAGTTAATTCTGCTGCAGTACGACGAGTGCGGACAAAAATTAAAGCAGATTCTGGGTCTTCCATTTCCAAAATCGGTTGTAAAGCCCTTGCCTTTGTCCAATGGCGAGGAATAATATAAGCAACCTGATTAATTTTTGTAGGAGCAGCTTTTGGCTGTTCAACAGTAACTGTTACAGGACTGCGTAAGAATTGATTCACCAACTGGCGAATAGAAGGAGGCATTGTCGCAGAGAATAAAGCTGTTTGTCTATCAACAGGTGCCTGGGAAAGAATTTTCTCGACATCATCGATAAAACCCATACTTAGCATTTCATCTGCTTCATCTAAAACAAACCATTTAATATGGTCTAATTTCAAACAACCTCTTTCTAAAAGGTCAATCACCCGTCCAGGAGTCCCAACAACCAATTGGGCACCCCGTTTAATTTGCATAATTTGACGGTCTATAGATTGACCGCCATATATAGCTAGTAAGCGCAAGCCAGAGTTTCCAACAAACTCATTAATTGCATCATGTACTTGAATTGCTAATTCACGAGTTGGAGTTAAAATCAGTGCTTGTACGGCTCTTTTATCGGGGTCAAGTCTCTCTAAAATAGGTATAGAAAATGCTGCGGTTTTACCTGTTCCAGTTTGAGATTGACCAACAACATCACGGCCGCCCAATAAATGAGGAATAGCTTGTGCTTGAATATTTGTAGGTTCAGTAAATCCTAACTGCTCTAAATGTTGAACGCGATCTTCTGAAATACCTAGTTCTTGAAAAGAAGGATTCATTAATTCTCCTATAGTTTAATTCGGATTTTCTTAATTTAGTTATGAGTTGGGAATATAGATAATCTAATTTTGGACAACCTATCTTCTCATAGCCGTTCAATTGACAATTTGACCATAAAGGTCATATTCATCGGCATCTGTAATTATCACCGGGATAATAGTGCCTAAACGAGCTTGACCTTCAACGTAAACAAGTCCATCTACTTCGGGAGCAAATCTTAAGGAACGACCTATTAATATTCCTGATTCAGGGTTTTCTTGCTCAATCAGGACATCTACAACTTTGCCTATTTCCTGCTGATTTTTCTGCCAAGAAATGGGTTGTTGAAGTTCCATTAATTTGTCTCTACGCTCGTCCATTACAGACTGTGGCAGATGATTTGGTAAGTTATAAGCAGGGGTACCATCCTCTGGTGAAAAGGTAAATACACCAACATGGTCAAATTGATGGCGTTGGATGAATTGTGTTAGATGCTCAAAATATTCGTCTGTTTCTCCCGGAAAACCGACGATAAACGTTGTCCGCAGCACCGCTTCTGGTAGTGCTTCTTTAATTCGTTCAATAATCGCATCATTTACCTGTCCTTGCCAAGGACGGTTCATAGCGCGAAGAACATTGGGATGGGAATGCTGCAGGGGCAAATCTAAATAAGGTACAACATTTGCTGTCTCTCTAATAGCTGCAATAACTTCTGGGGTTAGCCCAGTGGGATAGGCATAATGTATCCTAATCCACGGTACATCCACTTTCCCCAAAGCACGTAGCAACTCCGCTAATTTAGGTTTGCCATAAATATCTATACCGTAATTGGTAGTGATTTGGGAAATCAGAATAATTTCTTGTACCCCTTGAGCTGCTAATTCCTCAGCTTCAGCAACTATTGATTCAATAGTACGCGAGCGCTGGTTGCCACGAAGATGGGGAATGATACAAAAGGCACATTTATAATCACAACCTTCCGCTACCCTAATGTAGGCAACACCCTCTGTCGTAGTCCGATAACGAGGTGTCGTTTCATCCGCGATATAAGTAGGTTCCGGCGTTACTTCTTTAACCCTTTCTCCGTTCTCGGCTCGCTCTATAACATCAACTATTTTATGGTAGTCCCCTGTGCCCACAACTGCAACAGCTTCTGGCAACTCCTCCAATAATTGTTCTTGGAAATGCTGAGCCATGCAGCCAGTAATAACTATTTTTCTATTAGCTTCTGCTAACTCCACTAAGGTTTTAACTGATTCTTCCCTTGCTGCTTCAATAAAACTACAAGTGTTAACAATTACATAATCTGCTAACTCTTCATCTATATTTACGCCATAGCCAGCTTCTACAAGCAGCCCCAGCATATGCTCCGTATCAATTCTATTTTTCTCGCAGCCCAGGTGAGAAATTGCTATTGTTGGCTTATCACCCATATCATAAAAATGGTCAGTTTATAATCAGTTTGCTGGTCAAATAATCACAAGATTAAAGCTCATTTTCCAGTTATTTGCACTTTAAATTGGACATTGGCGGATTTTAGAATACCACCAAAGTGCCCTAAAAATTATGACTCTAAGTAGATAATATAGAGCTTGCACTATGATAAAGTTAATTTTTTGTTTCTTAGAGAAATAATAATCTCTGGAATAATAGAACCTTGTTAATATTTTTTCACAAATTTGCTTTTGGTATTTTACATGAACCCAGTGTATTTTTTTGTACTAATTTGCCTAAGGCGGCCAAAAGTGTAAAGAGAGGTCGCTAACAATCGCGTAAATCGTGGTGGCGAGAAAGCTAAAAGCAGTCATAGTACACGGACACTTGGCAGTTCATGAAAGTACCAGTCGTTTAAAAACTGATAAAAAAGACCATTAGGTCAGGGAATTACTGGCCAGTGTCATCAAGCGCGATTGCTTACCCAAAAATTGGGCAAGATGCTTGTACCACAAAAAGCAGCCGAGGCGTCTTATCAGTGGCACGCTCCTCTGATAGTTCAGATTTTATCTTAACATATCTTATGAGATGTTTGACGACAAATTCCCCCCTAAGGGGGAGGTTGTAATACAGCTTACATTAAACAAAGCTCACAAGGGTAAAAGTTAAAAGCAAAAATTTTAAAAGGTAAAGCTAAAAAATAGCTTCTACTCGTTGACAATAATATTGATATCTTTGGGTGTCTAGGCACTAGATTGCAGAAAGGTTAAAAAACCATCGCGGGAAAAGGTAAATATATATTTTGATATATTTTGTTAGTCTCTTAGTCTTCTTGTCCCCTTTGTTGCTTTTGACTTTTACCTTTTGATTTTTGACTTTTAACGAATTGAACTAAAAACGTGGACTTATATCAGTTATTTAAAACCCAAAAACCTGTAATTGGGGTTGTTCACCTTCTCCCTCTACCTACATCCCCTTGTTGGGCAGGAAACATCAAAGCCGTTATTGACCGTGCCGAACAAGAAGCTGTAGCTTTGGCTAGCGGGGGTGTTGATGGCATCATCGTAGAAAATTTTTTTGATGCCCCCTTTGTCAAAAATCGAGTAGACCCAGCGGTTGTGAGCGCAATGACTGTGGTTGTGCAGCGCATACAAAATTTAGTCACCCAACCAATTGGTTTAAATGTTCTACGAAACGACGCCAAAAGTGCCCTAGCGATCGCCTCCTGTGTGAAAGCTCAATTTATTCGCGTGAATGTGCTAACTGGTGTAATGGCCACTGACCAAGGATTAATAGAAGGTGAAGCCTATGACATCATGCGATATCGCCGAGAATTAGGCAGCGATGTCAAAATTTTTGCTGACGTTTTGGTTAAACATGCCCATCCCCTAGGTCATGTTAATCTCACCACCGCAGTACAAGACACCATTGAGCGTGGAATGGCAGATGCTGTAATTTTATCTGGTTGGGCAACTGGTTGCCCAACAAATCAAGATGATTTAGAGTTAGCCTCCAACGCAGCAAAAGGAACTCCTGTATTAATTGGTAGTGGAGCAAATTGGGAAAATATTGATACACTTATGCAGTTTGCAGATGGGGTGATTGTCTCTAGTTCCTTAAAACGCCACGGGCAACGCGACCAACCCATTGACCCCAACCGCGTGAGTCAATTTGTAGAAGCTGCACGTAGTTATCGGAACTCAATCACAGAAGCCAAGTCAATTTCTCCAGTTAAGCTACATTCGTAAATAGGCTAATGGCTAAGGGCTAATAGCTAAGGGCTAATGGCTAATGGCTAAGGGCTAATGGTTAACGCTTAACAGTTAACCGTTAGGGCTTGAGTCCAATTAGCAACTAGCAACTAGCAACTAGCAATTAGCAACTAGCAATTAGCAATTAGCCATTAGAAAAACAATTACCAATAAAAATTTATGAGTCGCCGCCGAAACATTCCTTGGATTCATCGTTGGTCCCGCCCGATAATTGCCGGAATCGCCTCCTGTGGTGCTTTAACTACAGCTTATCTGACTATTGTCAAATTCACCCAAGGCAATGCAGCTTGCCCAACCAAAAGCTGTGACTTGGTATTATCTAGTGACTATGCCACTGTCTTCGGTCTACCTTTAGCTTTATTTGGCTTTTTGGCTTACACTGGAATGCTGATTTGTGCCCTTCTACCATTAGCCATTGAGCGAGACAAAAAGACATCCCAATCCTCAAACCTAGATAATTGGACTTGGATGTTTCTACTTGCTGGCTCTATTGGAATGTCAGTATTTAGCGGCTATTTAATGTACTTGTTGTTTTTCAACATTAAAGCCCTTTGCATATACTGTATTGCCTCAGCTTTATTTTCATTGAGTATGTTAGTGCTTACTATTATTGGCCGTACTTGGGAAGATTTTGGGCAAATTTTCTTTACTGCCATCGTTGTAGGTATGGTAACACTTATCGGCACTCTTGGTGTCTACGCTAATGTTGGCAATAGTGCAGCTAATGGCGGAAATCCAGCACAGGTATCTTTAAAGCCATCTGGGCAACCGACCCCAGGAGTTGGCTGGGAAATAACAACAACTTCCAGTGAATCTGAAATTGAACTCGCAAAACACCTAACCAAAGTGGGTGCTAAAGAATATGTGGCTTGGTGGTGTCCCCATTGTCACGAGCAAAAGCAACTCTTTGGTAAAGAGGCTTATAAAGAAATTAATCATATTGATTGCGACCCCCAGGGTAAGGATGCCCGACCCGATTTATGTAAAGCGGCGAAAATTCCTGGTTTCCCGACTTGGGAAATAAGCGGCAAGCAGTATCCTAATGTTCAGTCATTACAGAAATTAGCTGATGTCTCTGGCTATCAAGGTCCTCGTAATTTTAAAAATTTCCCAGACTTCTTTAAATCTAATTAATTCGCATTTCAGAACTTGACTAAATAAATCTTGAATCTTGATTCTGTCACAGGGGCAACAACTAGGTTGCCCCTATATTGTTTTTATAAACCTGAGTTCGACGTAAGACACTTATTAACGAAAGAATAAGGGTGTTAGGCTTCGATGCTCAACGTAAAATTAGGTCTTCCAGCTTATATCGAACTCAGGTTTTTATAAGTAGGGTTTGCTGAATAGATATGGAAAACATTCCAAGCAAGGATTTTGAGGATTTTATCGTCAAAAAAGTGCATGACTATAGGATATAAAGGCTCAAAGCCCTTGCACTTTTTTCAACCTGAGTTCGATGTAAGAGGATTATCTACGAAAGAATAAGAATTTTAGCCTCTGACTTGCTACGGTAAATCAAGGATTCCAGCTTATATCGAACTCAGGTTTTTTCACAAATCCTGGGTCAACTTTGACACTAAGCTGAAAAACTTGCCATAATTTATTGCTTTGTAGACTCTAGCTTCGCCGTCTAGACTTATTCCGCAAGCCCTAAGTAGGTCAGCGTTGTAGATACCCGTATATTTAGTTCCACATAGTATTTTTAATATTTTTTTAACTATTGATGGTAAGTAACTAAGCATTTATATCGTAATCTTTTGGTAATGATTATTACTTTTGTTAATCAAATATCCATACAGATAAAGTATCAAAAGTGACTAATCTCATACAAATTTTTGACTTAAAGCCTGTGTTCCCAAGCCTTTGATATATTTTTGCCTGAATTTTGCAAAATAGTTGTCAACAACTTATGTTAGCAATTACGATAGGCTCAAAATCCAATGAGAGAAAATTATATTTAAATATTCAAAATTGAAACAAGGTAATTGCTTCAAAAAAAAATAGTCTAATCTAAATGGTAATGACAAAGTACTCTGGCGACAATTTTTTCAAATTACTTTTTAGACTAAAGCAATCCTTTGCTAGAGGTGTCCCTAGAGAGATTATTACTGCTTCTAGTGTGGCAACTTGCCTCATCGTATTACGTTCTTTTGGGCTATTACAATTGTTAGAGTGGTCGGCTTTAGACCAATTTTTTAAACTACGCCCCGAAGAAGCACTTGAAACAAGAATAACAATTGTTGAAATAGATGAAACTGCTTTGCGTGATATTGGTGATTGGCCTATTCCTGATGAAGAAATAGCTAAGGCTTTGCAAAAATTACAAGCTTATCAACCTCGTGTCGTTGGTTTAGATATTTATCGAGATTTACCAGTGGGTAAAGGGCATAGCGACCTTGTAAAGATTTATAAATCAATGCCAAATTTGATAGGTATTCAACTTTTAGCTAAGAAGAATAAAAGCTCTAGTGTAGAACCACCTAAAGAATTATATGAGGACGGCAAAGTTGGTTTTAATAATATTTTAACAGATAGCGACTGGAAAGTTCGCCGGATGTCTTTGTACTGGCATGAAAATAATCGAGAACATAAAAGTTTTTCCTTAAAAGTTGCTTTAGAATATTTAAAATATGAGGGTATTATACCAAGAAAAGATAACTTGAATCCGGAATATTTAAGATTAGGAAAAACAACTTTCAAACCGTTGAAATCAAATGATGGTTCCTATGTAAATATCGATGCTAGGGGTTATCAAATTTTATCTAATTTTCCTAAACCTGCATGTCAATCAAAGGTGGAAGAATGTCGTAGATTTCAGCGAGTGAGTTTACGAGATATTTTAACAAATAGAGTGGCACCAGAGTTAATTAGAAATAAGATTGTTTTAATAGGCTCTACCGCTTCTAGTCTACAGGATTATGTTTTGATTCCCTATTCAAGTAAGTTAATTGGGACAGCACAACCTGTAGCGGGAGTTGAATTACAAGCTTATTTTATTAGTGAATTAATATCTGCCGCTTCATACGGACGACCATTGCTTAAATTTTGGTCAGAGATACAGGAGATTTTGTGGATTGTTTGTTGGGCTTATGTAGGGGTTGCAATCCGATGGGGAGTTAGACATAATTTTGCGACTATCCTAATTATTTTATTTTTTTGTATTTGCTTGGCAGGTGGTAGTTATGCTGCTTTTTTATTTGGTTGGTGGATACCTATTGTACCTGCTACACTAAGTTTTTGTGCTTCGGCAATGGTTATTACCTACGAGATATCTATGACTCAAGAAGAGATGAAAAGGTCTAAAGAGTTTTTAGATACTGTTATTAATACTATTGCCGACCCGATTTTTGTTAAAAATGAGAAATATCAATTCCTTACTGTTAATCATGCTTTTTGCCAATTTATTGGTTATCCTCTAGAGAAAATTAAAAATACTTCTGACTTTAACTTATTTCCCAGCCATGAGGCTGAGGTTTTTCGTCGTTGTGACGATTTAGTTCTTCGCACTCGCAAATCCTGCGAAAATGAAGAAGAGTTTACTGACGCCCAAGGTCAACTCCACATGATTGCCACAAAGCGATCGCTCCATCAAGACAGTGTTGGTAATGTATTCTTAGTGGGCGTTATCCGTGATATTACACAGCGCAAACAACAAGAAGAAGAATTAAAAAGGACTGCTGCCGAGTTATCTCGTACTAATGATGAATTAAAACAGCAAGAAGATAGAATGCGCTATTTAGCCTACCATGACCCTTTAACTGGTTTATCTAACCGTAAATTCTTTGCTGAAAAGCTTTATGAGTCTCTCCAATGGGCTAAGGAGAATAACTTATATATTGCATTATTTTTTATTGACTTAGATGGTTTTAAGGAAGTCAACGATACTTTAGGACATGACATGGGCGATCGCTTATTAGTAACAGTTGCCCAACGCTTAACTAACTGTCTGCGCGGTAGCGATACAGTCTCCCGTTTTGGTGGAGACGAATTTACCGTTATTTTACGAACTATTCCTAATATACAAGTGGCTGAAAAGATTGCCAATAAAATCCTATCCGCCCTTAATGAAACATTTGTTTTAGAAAAAAATACTGCCAAAATTTCTGCAAGTATTGGTATCAGCATTTACCCTGTTAATGGTCAAGACCCAGAAATCCTCATTCAACTCGCTGATAATGCTATGTATAAAGCTAAACATTTCGGCAAAAATTGTATTGTATTCGCTTAGAACCGAAATTCAGTCTCCTCAACTAACCTCTCTCAAGCCGCTCAAAAAAGTTTAACCATCTTTACCCACAAGTAGACAAAGTTGGTCAACTGGAAAGACAACGGTTATTTTTCCTTAACTCACATCTTGCATCTTTACGCAAAAAAATTTATAAGAATAGAAATACGTGATAAATATTACACTAAAAAATAATATTTGTAGTCCTCTTTTAGAGGACTTTTAGCTATTAGACAGGGACTTCCAGTCTAAGAGCGGATCAAAACGAAGTCAATCAATCGGTATGATACGCCCGTTTCCTTTATTTAGAGTTTATAACAGGTGCAAGATGTGAGTTAAGTACTTATGAACCTAATAAAGATAGTGTGACAAGTTGTTGATAATCAACAACTCAGGAATAGCAATCTGTGACAGACTACTCTTCATCTCATACCGTATAAATACGTATATTACAATTTTATATAAAATCGGGATATTGTTTACAACTACGAATAATTACTTATAGACAATCAACTTTTCAGGGGAAATAGAGGATTTTACTGATTTTACTCTCATCGAACTTAAGCGACTGACACACAAAAAGCCTGTGTGACGCGAGCAAAAAAATGAACCTATTATAAGACTTGTATATTCAGACACCCACAACCAACTGAGACAGGAATAGGGGAAGAACTCGTTACGCTTCGCGCTCCATAATTACTATCTCATCAGGTTTTGAAGATTACTTCTTCTGGACTTTCGCAACTGGCACATTTTTTATCCTAGGGTGTGTGACGGTTTGATAAATATTAAACGTAGTAATAAGCTTTGTAGCGTCACCCACCATCTTTGATATGTGACAATAACGACTGTTCCAGTTATTAACAGGACTTACGATATTGTCACAATTTTTTATTGGTGAATGAGGCTGAAAAGCCTATTAATTCGTTTTATTTTGCTCAAAGTGTCACACAAAGAAAGAATTTTAAATGTGCCAGTTACGTAAGT
>Ga0114939_10003153_pt1 | contig 11689 bp, 10 predicted proteins | sample AshMeaCrysSpring_FD_87196 | JGI IMG/M metagenome (GOLD analysis project Ga0114939, IMG submission 87196) | Groundwater microbial communities from Big Spring, Nevada to study Microbial Dark Matter (Phase II) - Ash Meadows Crystal Spring | ecosystem: Environmental > Aquatic > Deep subsurface >... | reverse complement strand
TTGTCGTGCTCCCCGCGTCAGCCCCGAGTTCGTGCGCGAGCACACCGGCCAGGCCATCGGCGGCGTCGCCCCCGTCGGGCACCCGGCGCCGCTGCGCACCTACGTCGACGTCTGGCTGGCCCGGCACGCTACCGTCTGGGCCGCCGCCGGCCACCCGCACACGGTCTTCCCCACCACCTACGCCGAGCTCGTCCGGGTCACCGCGGGCACGCCGGTGGAGGTGGCTCCGGCGACCCCCGCCGCCTGACCCCCGCACCGGCCCGGCCCCGCCGCACCGCTCCTACGATGAGCCGAGTGCCCCGCCCTCCTGCCACCGAGGCCGACGGCCCGGTGGCGGCAGGCGGCAGCCCGACCAGCCGCCCCGGTGCGCTGCGCGCCGCCGTCCCCGGGGTCACGGGGTGGCTGGCCGTGCTCGCCGCCGCCGTGGGCGTCCTGGCCCAGGTCGCCTACCCCCTGTTGGACGGCGAGCCGCTGCGCTGGGCCACGATCGGCTCGGTGCTGGCGCTGGCCGTGGCGGCCGTGCTGCACGCCGTCTCCGTCCGCGGGGCGGCGTGGGGGCTGGCGGCGTTCGCCACCGTGGGCGTCCTCGGCTGGCTGGCCGAGGCGGTCGGGGTGGCCACCGGGCTCCCGTTCGGCGACTACGCCTACGCCGACAGCCTGGGGCCCAAGGTCGCCGGGGTGCCGGTACTGGTGCCGCTGGCCTGGTTCATGCTCGGCTACCCCGCCTACCTGGCCGGGCAGGCGCTGGGCGGTCGGCGCTGGGGCTGGGTGGTCGGCGCCTGGACCCTGGCCGCCTGGGACCTGTTCCTCGACCCGCAGATGGTCGGCGCGGGCCACTGGACCTGGGCCGACCCGGTCCCGGCGTTGCCCGGCGTGCCCGGCATCCCGCTGTCGAACTACGCCGGCTGGCTGCTCACCGCGATGGTGATGATGGCGTCGCTGTCGGCGCTGTCCCGCACCTGCCGGGTGGACCTCGAGCCGGCGCCCGGACGGTTGCCCCACGACCTGCTCCCGGCCCTCGTGCTCGCGTGGACCTACCTCTCCCAGATCATGGCCAACCTCGTGTTCTTCGGCCGGCCCGCGGTCGCGGTCTGGGGTGGCCTGGCCATGGGGCTGACCGTGCTGCCCTACCTGCGCCTGCTGCGCGCCGACCGGCGCTCATGACGCCCGTGCCGCAGACCGCGCTGCGCGCCGCGGCGGTGGTCGGCACCCTGGCCGCCACGGCGCTCACCGCCCACACCGCGCTGAACCTCACCCGGCTGCGCCGCCCGGACGGGCTGCCGCCGGCACCGGTGGCCGAGCGGGTGTCGGTGCTGGTCCCGGCCCGGGACGAGGCGCACCGGATCGCCCCGACGATCGTCTCGGTCCTGGCCCAGCAGCAGGTGCCCGACCTCGAGGTGCTGGTGCTCGACGACGGCTCCACCGACGGCACCGCTGCTGTGGTGCGGGCCGCCGCCAGCGGCGACCCCCGGCTTCGCGTACTCACCGGCGCGGACCTGCCACCGGGCTGGCTCGGCAAGCCGCACGCCTGCCACCAGCTCAGCGCGCAGGCGACCGGCTCGGTGCTCGTGTTCACCGACGCCGACGTCGTGCTCGAGCCGCACGCGCTGGCCGCCTGCGTCACGATGCTGCGCTCCTCGGGGCTGGCGCTGCTGTCCCCGTACCCGCGCCAGGTCGCCGACACCCCCGGCACCCGGCTGGTGCAGCCGCTGATCGAGTGGACCTGGCTCACCACCCTGCCGCTCGACCTCGCCGAGCGCTCGCCGCGTCCGACCCTGGCCGCCGCCACCGGCCAGCTGCTGGTCGTCGACGCAGACGCCTACCGGCGCGCCGGCGGCCACGAAGCCGTCGCGACGGCCGTCCTCGACGACGTCGGCCTGCTGCGGGCGGTGAAGCGCAGCGGCGGCCGGGGCGTGCCGGCGGACGGCTCGAGCATCGCCTCCTGCCGCATGTACGACTCCTGGGACCAGCTGCGCGACGGCTACACCAAGTCGCTGTGGTCGGCGTTCGGCAACCCGGTCGCCGCCGCCGCCGTCGCTGCGGCGCTGACCCTCGGCTACGTCGCCCCGCCGCTGGCCGCGGTGCTCACCGGCTCACGCGTCGGCGCGCTCGGGTACGCAGCCGGGGTCGCCGGCCGGGTGCTGGTCGCCCGGACGGCCCGCCAGCCGGTGTGGCCCGACGTGCTGGTCCACCCGGTCGCCGTCGCCACGCTGGTGTACCTGCTCGGGGAGTCGTGGCGCCGGCGCCACCGGGGCGCCTTGGCCTGGAAGGGCCGCCCCGTCCACGTCTGAGCGCCCTCCGTACGCTCGGGGGCGAGATGGCACGCGTGGTGGTGATCGGCGCCGGCGTCGCCGGTCTGTCCGTCACCGCCCGGCTGGCCAAGCTCGGGCACCAGGTCACCGTGCTCGAGCAGGCCGCCACCGTCGGCGGCAAGCTCGGCACCTACGCCCGCGACGGCTTCGTCTTCGACACCGGTCCGTCGCTGCTCACGCTGCCTGCGGTCTACCGCGACACGTTCCGCAAGAGCGGGCGCCCGCTCGAGCAGGAGCTCGAGCTCGTCCCGGTGGACCCCGCCTTCGGCTACCGGTTCGCCGACGGCACGCGGGTGCGGCTGCCCAACTCGTCGCGGCTGGGCACCCACCGGGCCCTCGATGAGGCACTCGGGGACGGCGCGGGCGCCCAGTGGCAGGCCCTGGTCGACCGGGCCGGGCAGATGTGGGAGGTGACCCGCCAGCCCTTCCTCGAGTCGCCCCTGCAGGGTCCGCGCACCCTGGCCCGCCTCGCGCGCAACCTCGACCACGTCCGCACCGTCGCGCCCTGGACCACCCTGCGCAGCCTCGGAGGTGCCTACCTGCGCGACCCTCGGCTGCAGCAGATGCTCGACCGCTACGCCACCTACAGCGGCTCCGACCCGCGCCGGGCCCCCGGCGTGCTGGCCACCATCCCCTACGTCGAGCAGACGTTCGGCGCCTGGCACGTCCCCGGCGGGCTGCGCGGGCTCGGCCAGGCCCTGCACCGGCGGGTGCTGCTGCGCGGGGCCACCGTGCGCACCCACGCGCCGGTGCAGCGGGTGCTCGTGGACGGGGGCCGGGCCGCCGGCGTGCGGCTCGCCGACGGCGAGGTCGTGCCCGCCGACGTCGTCGTGGCCAACTGCGACGCCAGCATCCTCTACAGCCGGATGCTGCCGCGCAGCGTCGGCGCCCCGGTGCTGCGCGGCATCGACCGGGCCGGGCTGTCGTTCTCCGGCTTCGTGCTGCTGCTGGCGCTGCGCGGCACCACCCCCGACCTCGGCCACCACACCGTGCTGTTCCCGGCCGACTACGACGACGAGTTCGACTCCGTCTACGGCACCGGTCGGCGCCCGGCCCGGCCCACCCCCGACCCGGCGGTCTACATCTGCTCGCCCGACGACCCGCTCATGCGGCCCGAGGGCCACGAGGCCTGGTTCGTGCTCGTCAACGCCGCCCGCCAACGCGACCCGGACGGTCCCAGCCGCCAGCCTGGCACCGTCGACTGGACCGCCCCCGGGGTCGCAGACGGTTACGCCGATCGCGTCCTGGACGTGCTCGCCGCGCGTGGGCTCGACGTGCGCGACCGGCTGCTGTGGCGGGTGGTGCGCACGCCGGCCGACCTGGCCCGCGAGACCGGCGCCCCGGGCGGTGCCATCTACGGCACGTCGTCCAACGGCCGCCGCGCCGCGTTCCTGCGGCCGGCGAACGCCTCACCGCTGCCGGGGCTGTTCCTCGTCGGCGGCTCCTCGCACCCCGGCGGTGGCCTGCCGCTGGTGGGGCTGTCGGCGACGATCGTCGCGGGGCTCATCGGGAAGGCGTAGCCCGCCGCCGCACCGGCAGGTCAAGCCGACGGCCCCGGCGCCGCCCAGCCCGGCTCAGCCCCGTGCGTCCGAAGAAGCGGGGCCTACCACCAGCGCCGCCTCGGACGCAGCATGCTGTCCGGCCGTTGCGTCCGAAGGAACGGGGCCCACGGCCTCGCCTTCATCGGACGCGACGGTGGCAGCCCCCGCGACGGTGGCAGCCCCAGCGACGGTGGCAACCCCCGCACGCTGCTGAGCGGGCAGGCCGTTGGCCACCGGCGGAAGGTGCGGGCCCAGTCGCCACGCCGCCAGCGCCAGGGCGGCGCAGCCGCCGACGAGCATCGTGACGAAGGCCGCCGACGCGCCCCGGTCGAGCAGCAGCCCGGCCAGTGCCGGGGCGGCCACCGCCGCCAGCTGGAACGCCGAGGCGCTCACCGCGTTGTACCGGCCGCGCAGCGCCTCGGTGGCCAGGTCGTTCGTGATGGCCGGCACGATGGGCGAGAGCAGCGTCTCGCCCAGGCCGAACACCGCCAGCGAGCCGACGAGCAGCAGTGTCGCGACGACACTGCCGGGCACCAGGCCGGCCACTCCGAGCATCACCCAGGCCACCGCCCAGATGCCGGCGAGCAGCGCGAGCATGCTGGTGCGCCGCCGGCCGTCGATGAAGCGCAGCGCCGCCAGCTGCAGCGCCACGATCGCCATGGTGTTGGCCGCGAACGCCAGGCCGATCGTGCGGGTCGAGGCTTCGGCCACCGTGCGGGCGTAGCCCGTCCACCCCGCCTCGATCACGCCGTAGCCGACGAACGCCGAGGCGAACACCACCAGCAGGAACCGGGCGAACACCCGGTCGGCCAGCACCTGCCGGTACGAGCCGGGCTGCTGGTGGTGCGCTGCGGTGCGGTTGCCGACGTGCCGCAGCGGCCCGAGCAGCAGCACCAGCGGCACCAGGAACGACAGCGCGTCGACGCGGCAAAGCCACTCGAACGTGGCCGGCTCGTCGACCGACGCGACGAAGGCGCTCACCACGCCGCCGACGCCGATACCAGCGTTGAGCAGCGCGAACGACACGCCGAAGTAGCGCGGCCGTACCGGCGACGGCACCACCTCGGCGACCAGTGCCTGGCTGGCCGGCCAGAAGGCGGCGGTGCCGACGCCCAGCAGCATCATGGCCACGAGGGCCACCGCACCCGCCTGGGCCACCGACAGCAGCGCGATGCCCGCCGACGAGCACGCCAGCGCGACCGCCTGCACCCGGCGCGGCCCGAGCCGGTCGATGAGCACCCCGATGGGAGCCAGCAGCACCAGCGACACCAGCGCTGGTGTGCCGGCGAGCACGCCGACGACGTCGAGCGGCAGGCCGCGCACGTCGTGCAGGTAGACGACCAGCAAGGGCAGCGACAGGCCCATCCCCAAGGCGTTGACGGACACACCCACGAGCAGCAGCCGCGCCTCGCGCGGTAGCTCGGCGAGCCGGGCGCTCGCCCGGGCGGCCCAGGACATCGAGCCAGTGTCGGGGTCGCACCCATCGGCGTGCCAGCAGTTATCGCCCCGACCGACGACCTCCCAGGTGCGGGACCGAGAGCTCCGCTGACCTCCGGCTGCGACACTGGAGTCATGGGCCAACCCATCGCCTCGGCGCCGCAGCCGCCGCGCCCGACTCGGCGATGGCGGCGTGTCACCCTGGCTGTCGTCGGCGCCGCCCTGGCGCTGCTCGTCGGGTGGGTGCTGCTGGCGGGGCTGCTCGGCGCGGCGCACCTGCGCGCAGCCCAGGCATCGGTCGCCCAGGCCACGGACCAGGTCCAGCGAGCGGACACAGCAGCGGCGGCCGCCTCGTTCGCCGCCGTCGCCGACCACGCGGACGGCGCCGCTCGCTGGCTCGGCGCGGCGCCGTGGAGCTGGCTGGCCCGACTGCCCTGGGCCGGTGAGACGGTCGCCGCCACGGTGCTGCTCGGACAGGTGGCAGGCGACGTCGTGGCGCCGCTGTCCACCACGGCCGCACAGGTGCTGGCCCAGCCGCCTGCCGACCTGAGCGGTGCTGCGGCCGACCTCGCCGCGCAGGCCGACGCGCTGGCAGCAGCCGACGACGCGCTGCGACGGCTCCGTCCCGACTTGGAGGCCGTCGACCCGGCAGCGCTGCTGGCGCCGGTTCAGGAGCCGGTGAGACGGGCCCGCGACGAGGTGCTGGCGCTCACGCCCGGGCTCACGGGCGCTCGCGCCGCCGCCGTGGTGCTGCCCAGCCTGCTCGGTGTGGACGAGCCGGTCGACTGGGTGCTCGTGGGCGCGCAGCCGGCCGAGGCGCGGGGGTCGGGCGGCGGGTTCTTCGGCGCCTTCGGGGTGATGCGTGCCGCCGAGGGAAGCCTCACGCTGTCCCTCACCTCCAACGACGCAGTGTTCGACCAGCAGGCGGACCTGTCGGTGCTCCCCCCCGAGGTGTCCGCGCTGTGGGGGCCGGCCGCGTCCTACGTCTGGGGCCACAACCTCACCCGGCACTACCCGTACGCGGCCACGCTCATGCGGCAGACAGCAGCGGGTCTGGGTGCCGACCCCCGCTTCGTCGTGTCGGTCTCGCCGGCGGTCGTGACCGCACTGCTCGAGGTCACCGGGCCGGTTCAGGCCATGGGCGTGACCCTGGACGCGAGCACGGCGCAGCAGTTCCTCACCCGGACCGTCTACCAGCAGTTCCCGGACGCCGCGCAGAAGGACGAGGTGCTGCTGACCCTGATGGCGCAGGTGTTCGACCGGCTCACCACGACGGCTGTGACACCCGCCGAGCTGGCACGGGTGCTCGCGGGTCCGCTCGCCTCCGGCGAGCTCGTGGTCTGGTCGGCGGACCCCCGCCAGCAAGAGGCGCTCGAGCGAACGGTCGTCGGGGGTGCGCTGCCGATCGGTGGGCCTACCTCGACGGTGGCGGTCAACAACGCCGGTGGCGGCAAGATGGACGCCTACCTCGCCACGGACCTGCAGTACACGGTCACCGGACCATGCGAGGGTACGGCGACCGGGGCCATCGCCGTGTCGCTGCGGCTCGACGTTCCGCCGGGGCTGCCCCGCTACGTCACCGGCGTCGAGGGCGAGGCCAGCGGCTACGGGTCGGGTCGCATGCTCGTCCACGTGTACGGCCCCGAGGGTGCCGCCATCACCGCCCTGGACGTGGACGGGACACCGGTGGCCTGGGTCAGCGGCACCGAGCGGGGGCACCCGGTGTGGGGAACCGAGGTCGTGCTGCCGGCCGGCACCCCGGTGCGGCTCACCGCCACGTTCGACCAGCCGGCAGACCTGGGCACCGCCCAGCTGCTGCCCCAGGCGATGGCGCAGCCCCCCTCGGTCTCGGTGCGCGACGACCGTTCCTGCGCGCCGAAGGATCCCCCGTCCGGCTGATGATCCGCGCGGCACCTGCAGGAACCATTAGAGTGCTACGCACCGAACCAACCGACTGGAGGAGCCCGTGACTGCGCCCCGGTGGTCCCGTCGTGTCGTCAGTGCTGCCGGCGTCTCCTGCCTGGCGGTTCTCGCGGCCTCCCCGCTCGCCCACGCCCAGGGGGACGCGGACTACCCCCCTCGTGTCCCGACGGCGGCATCCGGAATCTGCGTCGGCGACATCCCCTACCTCCAGTACGGCGTCGACTTCGGGTCCGACGAGTTCGTGGGCGATCCGATGACGATCACCTTCGACAACCCCTCCGGGGACGACGTCGTCATCACCACGACCGTGCCGCCGGCCGGGCAGGCCGCCACCGTGCTCTGGCCGGGTGCCTCCGAGGACCCGCAGGACTGGCCGGGCTGGGTGCTCGACGAGAACGGTCAGTGGGTCGAGTCGACCACCGACCCGGGGGCCTTCACCCGCGCACCGGGCGGGGTCGCCGTCACCTTCGCCACCAACCCGTCGCTGACCACCTCGGTGACGTATCCGCCGGCCAGCGCGGTCTGCGCCAACCCGAAGAACGCACCGAGGGCCGGCGACAAGGAAGCGACCGCGGGTGTCGCACTGGCCAGGACCGGCGCGTCGGTCGGGTCGATCGGCCTGGCCGCCGGGGCGCTGGTCATCGGTGGTGCTGCGGCAGTCACGGTCGCGCGCCGCAGGGCAGGCCAGGGCACCTCCTGACCTCCGCGGGCGGCCGTGCGACCCGACCCTGCCGCCCGGACGCCGCCCGGACCGGGCGGGAGCCGGGCAGCCGCCGGCACCGGCTCACGCCGCTGGGTCGTCGGTGAGCCCGGACAGCCTGCGGCGCACGGTCACGAGTAGCTGAGTCAGGCCGACGACGCCCAGACCCACCCAGGCAGCCGCCCCCGCAGTGACCCACCCCTCGCCCGCGCCGACGTAGATCCCGGCCCCGAGCAGGAACATCGCCGTCGCGATGACGCGCGTGGGCCGTTCCCACACGGTGACCACTCCGATCTCGCGCATGCCCGCACCCACCGCACGGGCCCGCGCGTACTCCTGCAGGCCCATGAGCACCCCCCCGGCGACGCACACCCACCCGGGCGCCCCCACGACCCACAGGGCCACCAGGTACAGCGCGTCGCTGACCCGGTCGACCACGGAGTCGAGCACGTAGCCCCACCGCGTCGTTCGCCGGGTGACCACGGCCACGGCCCCGTCGAGGTTGTCGACCAAGCCGCTGAGGGCGACCACGACGGCGGCGGCCAGCACCCACCGACCTCCCAGCCAGGCCAGCCCGACGGCGGCGGCCGACACGAGCGCGCCGAACAGGGTGACGAGGTCGGGCGGCACCCGTAGGGCCACCAACGGCCGGGCCGCCGCGTAGGCCAGCGACAGCCAGCCATGGGTGAGCCGGGAACCCCGCGGGTCGTAGCCGCCGTGCAAGTCGGACCAGCGGTCGAAGTACTCGTCCCGGGTCAGGGGCACCGGCCTCACACCAACGCCCACTCCACGGTGACGGTCACGCTGACCTCGTGCGAACCGCCCTCCATCGGCACCGACGCGGCCTCGGCCATCGCCATCATCCGACCGGCCCGCACCGGCACGGGCCGTCCCTGGCCGGTCTCGGCGATGCGCAGCACCCGGCCGAGGCTGCGTCCAGCGGCCGCGGCATAGGTGCGCGCCCGCACCGAGGCGTCGGCGACCGCGGCCTCCCGCGCCTGATGCCGCAGGTCGGCGTCGTCCTGCAGGTCGAAGCGCACCCCGTGGATGCGGGCGGCGTCCCCGCCTGCGTCGGCCGCCGCCGCGATCGTGGCGCCCGCGGCGGCGAGGTCGCGCAGCAGCACGGCGGCCGACGTGGCGGCCACGTAGGCCACCACCGTCCGACCGTCCGGGTCGTGCACCGACCGGATCGACAGCCCGGTCGTCGCCACGTCGGCCTGGGCCACCCCCGCTGCCCGGAGCGCGTCCAGGACGGCTGTCATGGCACTGCTCGTGCCGTCGAGGGCGGCCGAGACGCTGCGTCCCTGCGACTCCACGCCCAGGTCCAGCCTCAGCACATCCGGCGTCCCCCGGGCGATCCCCTCGCCCTCGACCGTGACGCTCTCGACCTTCGACACGCCGACCTCCTGGCTAGGTGAGCGCCGCGTAGACCTCACGCGTCGCGGTGGACCGGTTGAGGGTGTAGAAGTGCAGGCCCGGCGCCCCCTCGCCCAGCAGCCGCTGGGCCAGGTCGGTGGCCACCTGCACGCCGATGGCCCGCACCGCTTCGGGGTCGTCGGCCACCGCGTGCAGCCGCTGCGCCAGCGCACTCGGGAAGTCCGCCCCCGACAGGGCCGCGAACCGCTCGATCTGCGACACGTTGGTCACCGGCATGATCCCCGGCACGATCGGCAGGTCACAGCCGCGCCCGCGGACCCGGTCGACCAGGCGCAGGTAGTCCTCGGCGTGGAAGAAGAACTGGGTGATGGCGAAGTCGGCGCCGGCGTCGGCCTTGGCCACCAGCACGTCAGCGTCCTGGTCGCGGTCGGTGGCCTCGGGGTGGCCCTCGGGGAAGGCCGCCACCCCGACCTCGAACGAGCCCACCGAGCGCACCAGGGCCACCAGGTCGCTGGCGTAGGCCAGCCCTTCCGGGTGCGGCACGAACGGCTGACCCGGCCCGCCGGGCGGGTCGCCACGCAGCGCCAGGATGCTGTGGATGCCCGCGTCCGCATACTCCCGCAGCGTGGCCACCACCTCGTCCCTGCTGCTGTCGACACAGGTCAGGTGGGCCATCGGGGTGAGGGTGGTCTCCTCGGCGATGCGGCGGGTGACCCGGACGGTGCGGTCGCGGGTGGAACCCCCCGCGCCGTAGGTGACCGACACGAACCCGGGCCGCAGCGGCTCCAGCTCGCGGATGGCCTGCCACAGGGCCTGCTCGCCCGCGTCGGTCTTCGGCGGGAAGAACTCGAAGGAGAACGTCGGGCCTGGTGCGAGCAGCCGCTGCCGGATCGAGGCGGGTGCGGCACGCGGCGACCGGGTCAGCGAGGTCACCCCTCCAGGGTAAGCCGGACTGCGCGGCCTCCTGGCTGCGGAGAGGCGGACGCGCCGGCCCGTTGGCGTTCTTCTACCCTCGTCGGATGCCCAGCCCGTTGGACGTCGAGGCCCTGCGTAGCCGCGTGCAGAAGGTGCTCGACGACGCGCTGGCCCACCAGGCCGAGGTGCTCGAGGCGGTCAGCTCCGACCTGGCCCCGCTGGCCGAGGCCGTCGCCGACCTCACCCGGGGCGGCAAGAGGCTGCGGCCCGCGTTCTGCTACTGGGGCTGGCGAGGCGCCGGCGGCCGGTCCGACGGCCCGGCCGGCGAGGCGATCATCGCAGCAGCAACGGCGCTGGAGCTGTTCCAGGCTGCGGCCCTCATCCACGACGACGTGATGGACGACTCCGACACCCGCCGCGGACTGCCGTCGATGCACCGCCGCTTCGCCGAGCTGCACCGCGGCGCGTCCTGGCTGGGCGCGCCCGAGCGGTTCGGCCAGGCGGCCGCGATCCTGCTCGGCGACCTGTGCCTGGCCTGGAGCGACGAGCTGCTGACCGCGTCGGGCCTGGACGAGTCCGCGTTGGCACGCGGCCGTCCGGTGTTCGACCGGATGCGCACCGAGCTGATGGGCGGTCAGTACCTGGACATGCTCGAGCAGGCGCGGGCCGGCATGGCCGGCGACGCTGCTTCGCGGGCCCGCCGGGTGATCCGGTTCAAGAGCGCCAAATACACCATCGAGCATCCGCTGCTGCTCGGCGGCTCGCTCGCCGGCGGGCCGCCGGACCTGTTGGCGTCCTACTCGGCCTTCGGGCTGCCGCTGGGCGAGGCGTTCCAGCTGCGCGACGACGTGCTGGGCGTGTTCGGCGACCCCGACCAGACCGGCAAGCCCGCCGGGGACGACCTGCGCGAGGGCAAGCGCACCATGCTCGTCGCGTTCGCGGTCGAGCAGGCAAGCCCCGCCCAGGCCACCGCCCTGCGCCGACACCTCGGCGACCCGCGGCTGGACGGGCACGGCGTGCAGGTGCTGCGGGAGGTCATCGTCGAGACCGGGGCGCTGGCTGCGGTGGAGCGGCTCATCGAGTCCCTGGTGGCGGAGGCGGCCGCCGCGTTGGACAGTGCTCCTGTCGCCGAGCCCAGCCGCGGCGTGCTCGCGGGCCTGGTCGAGGCGGCCACGTCCCGCCACGTCTGACCCTGCGAGCCCTGGGAGCCAGCTGCCATGCGCACCGTCATCGGGCCCACCGACAACGTCGTCGTCGTCGGAGCCGGCCTCGCCGGGCTGTCCACGGCGCTGCGGCTGGCCGGGGCCGGGCGGCAGGTGACGCTGCTCGAGCGCGAGCAGGTGCCGGGTGGCCGCAACGGGCTGCTGGAGCAGGGCGGCTACTCCTTCGACACCGGACCGACGGTGCTGACGATGCCCGACCTCATCGCCGACGCCTTCGACGCGGTGGGCGAGCGGATGGAGGACTGGCTCACCCTGGAGCCG
>Ga0114939_10003152_pt1 | contig 11695 bp, 10 predicted proteins | sample AshMeaCrysSpring_FD_87196 | JGI IMG/M metagenome (GOLD analysis project Ga0114939, IMG submission 87196) | Groundwater microbial communities from Big Spring, Nevada to study Microbial Dark Matter (Phase II) - Ash Meadows Crystal Spring | ecosystem: Environmental > Aquatic > Deep subsurface >... | reverse complement strand
TTTAAAAGCTTGTTTAATAAGGGTTTTGAGCTTTATGACTGAACACAACATTCTGATGAGCGATTAATACCTAAATTATAACAAAATCAACACCCTAGGTAGAGGGGTGGTGGAGGTGGGAGAGTTGAAGATAAGTAAATTAATTCTTAAAATTCCTCGACATCCGCTACTTCCGCGACTTCCGCTACTTTCCCTACCGAATTATCCAATAGGTAAATTACCGGGGATAACAGCATGAATATATTCACTACCAGAATTGGGCCAGCCACGCTTATAACAAGCTTCCGCCGGTTGTCCCCAACCTAACTGTAATATTATTTCTACAAAGCTACCTTTTTCATAAGCTGAAATAGTAGCCCACTCTGTACGACGAACTATTCTTTCTATATCGTAGATGCTAATACGTTGATGTTGTTTACCGTAATTGGTGCTTAAAAATAAGTCCATATCCACGGTTACTTCATTCCAAAATTTAATTAGGTTATCCTTAGCTTCTTTTATAATATCTAAGTCGCTAGGTAAGGCAATTAATTGGGCGTCTACTTCAGGAAAACTCAATGTCTTACCTTTTGCTGTGACGCTACGCCAAATAACCCCTGAAACTTGCTGTTCCCGTTGATATTCGTGAATAGCAGCTTTAAAATCTTGATATGCTGTAAATTTTTGCAGTCCTTCTGTTCTTATAAACTGGTCAATCAGTGGATTACCAGATATACTCACCTCTAGCTTGAGGCGATCGCCCTTGAGGCAAGCTTGCCTTTCGGACCGCAAAATCTCGATTAACTCCTGTGCTTTATATACCTTTGACATCAAAACACTCTCTGAGGGGGTATTTACAGATGTTGGAAACTAGCCGGATGGTCGTTTTTGCGGCAGATGCGAAACTATTATCCTTTATTATTACCGATATTAAAGTATCAAATACAACTAAAATATATGAGGCAGACAAATGGTGTCCGCCCATACTATTATTCAGTTAGCTCGGTACTTATCTCGTTGAAAGAGCGCCGCTTTAATTCCGCAGATTCTGTCCGTGGTAACAAATCAAACACCTCTCTTAATCTATCGTCTATTTCTTCATAAGGTACTTGTCCTTTCTTATTCAAAATTACTTTACCTGACTTATCAAATATCACTACTTGAGGTACTCCTCCAGAATAGTAATAGCCCGGTTCATTGGGAGAATATTTATCCTGGGGGAAAATAGTGTCTAGATTTATCGGAATTATTTCTGTTGCTCGCCCATAAAAAGCTTGGATTCTTGATACAACAATAGAATATTGTTTACAATCCTTGCTGTCGTCAATATAAAACACCATCACAATGGGTTTTTCATTACCTAATGCATCTGCAAGGGAGACTCTCGGTGGTACTAAAGAACCATTGCCAGCATACAAAACATAAACACTGCCTTCATAGTTGTCATCATTAATACCAGCGTAAGCGGGTGATGCAATTAAAAAGAAGAGAGATGCAAGCAGCAAAAGGCATCGGTGGAAAAAGCGCTGCCACTCAGCGAAGAGCATCGGTAAATTATGAAACTTTCTACCTTTCATCACAAAGACCTTTTAACTGCAAAATGATTCCCAGGTTTGTACTGAATTCGGCAAACAGGACTGGATATATAAAAAAGCCTGTCATTGATTTCAATTTATTACCTAATGGGATTATCCCTTATCAAGGATAAAGGCTGGAATAGTTAAATATTTCAGGCTTGATAATTATCATTAATGGTTTTTTGTGACTTGGTGACTGGTTTTTTTGCTTCTGCTTGAGTTAAACTCCTGCTAATAAATTTTTGCATAGAGTTACAGCCGTTATAAAACTGACTAGGGTAAGGACGTGGGTAAGAAATTAAATCTTGTTGATAGAGTTAAGCTTGGTGTTGCGGTATCGGTGGCGAAAACTGTGACTTTGGGAGTGCGATCGCTGCGTCTAGGTGCTGCGAGTGTATTACCAGGGTCAATAGCCCGTAAAATTGAACCAAGATTATTGGAATTATTAAGCCAGCAAGTAAAAAATGGAGTCATCCTCATAGCTGGCACTAACGGTAAAACAACAACTGCCCTTCTATTACGCAGTATTTTAGAGCGTAAAGGCTACCGGGTAGCTCATAATGACACTGGTGCTAACTTAGAAAACGGTCTAATAACCGCTTTAGTGGATAATACCACCCTAATAGGAAGTTTAGATGTAGACTATGCCATTTTAGAAGTTGATGAAAATATAATCCCCAGAGTATTAGAACCCATTAAACCTCGTGTAATTCTCTGCTTAAACTTATTCCGCGACCAATTAGACCGTTATGGTGAAGTTGATACCATTAGCAAACGGTGGACAAAGGTAATAGCTAAATTACCAGAAGAAACCGTAGTTATTCCCAATGGCGATGACCCAACTTTATCTTTGTTAGGTCAACAATTATCCCAGAAAGTATTATTTTTTGGTTTAAGCGAACCTGATAAATATTTAGATAAAATTCAACATGCAGTAGATTCTATTTATTGTCCTAGTTGCGGTAACTCTTTAGATTATAAAGGCGTTTATCTATCTCATCTTGGAGATTATGAATGTCCTAAATGTGGTTTTCAAAAGAGTCAGCCCCATTTAGATAGTAGTGAATGGCCTCAAATTCTAATTGGTTTATATAACAAGTACAATACTTTAGCTGCGGTGACTGCCGCTAAAGAATTAGGTATTGATGAGTCTACTATTCTTGATACAGTTAATAATTTTCAAGCCGCTTTTGGAAGGGCAGAGGAATTAGAAATTAACGGTAAAAAAGTACGTATTCTCCTATCTAAAAATCCAGTTGGTACCAATGAAACAATTCGTGTAGTTACCGAAAGTACCGACTCCACAACATTAATGGTATTAAACGACCGCACTCCTGATGGTACTGATGTTTCTTGGATTTGGGATGTAGACACAGAGAGATTAGTAGAAAGAGGAGGAACTATAATTGTTAGTGGCGATCGCGTATATGACATGGCCCTACGTTTACGTTATAGCGAACCCGATATTGATAGTAAAAAGTTAAAGTTAATTGTTAAAGAAGACCTCAAAGAAGCTATTAATACAGCTTTAGAAAATACCCCAGAAAATGAGACTTTACATATTTTACCCACTTACTCCGCTATGTTGGAAGTCCGTGAAGTTTTAACTGGTAGAAAAATTCTTTAGGGATTGGCTAATGGCTAATTGCTAATTGCTAATTGCTAATTGCTAATTGTTAATTGCTAATTGCTAATAGAAGAATGGCTAATTGCTAATTGCTAATTGCTAATAGAAGAATGGTTAAATTCAAACAAGTCAACAATAATCCCAATTCTCTAATTCTCTAATTCTCTAATTCCCAATTAGCCATTAGCCATTAGCCATTCTTCTATTAGCCATTATCAATTAGCCATTCTTCTATTAGCTATTAGCCATTCTTCTATTAGCCATTATCAATTAGCCATTAGCCATTAGCCATTAACCATTAGCCATTAACCATTCTTCTATTATCTACTGCAATTTCACAGCAGCCCTTTGTAGTGGTAAAACTTCTTCTAAAGTTAACTCATGGTCAGAAGTTAAATGACTACTACAGCAAATAGTGCTAAAGTAAACGGGCTGTCCGACAACTTCAGAAAAATGTTTTTGTAGCAGTAAACGAGAGGTGATATCTCCTAATAATTCCGAAATATCTTTGGTTAATTGGTCTTTATCATCGCGGTGAACCATTCTAAATTTAAAGGGAGTTTCACCAACGATATTTTTAACATCTGAGTCAAATTTATCAACTTGACCTTTAACATAGCCAAAGGATACTTCTTGTAAAAATTTCCATGCTTCTGGGAAAATTTCACGAATTTTTTCCAGGTGATTTTCAGTTTGGTAAACTAATGTTGCTGTTTTACAATCCATGTTTTTTGATGCCGATGTGATTTTTAAGCAGTACGATTTGTTTACAAATTGGAGATTAGTTTATAAATTGTCGTGATACCTATTGAAAAAAAATGACACTGCGAAAAAATATCATACCTTTAATAAGGTTGTTTAGCTGAAAGATAAACTTTTTTTAAGAATTCACGAATAGCCGCAAAACAACGAATTTATGTCATTAGTCGCGCTCTTAGTGAGTGAAGCGAAGGAACTGAAGAGAAGAATCTTCCGATATGCTTGATTTCCCTAGTTTTTACTGAAAATGATTATTTATCCTTTGCGGCTATTCCTATAACTATGTTTATCCAATTTTGTTTATCTGATTTCCTCTAAGTTTCTATGATATAAATAATCGCAAATAAATCTGATAACCTGGGTTTTATAGCTTTTCCCAATCACATAAGGTACATAATATCCCCCTCCCCCTCAAGGGGGAGGGTGTTGGGGGTGGGGTTATTCCGTACCTCACCAGAACGGGAACCGCTATATTGCCATTCCATCTATTTAACGACTAATTCAAGCAGAAAAGAATAAAGATAATGCTTATACCGACACCTACCAATGGCATGAGCTATGCTAAAGCCCAAAGGAAAAATTATTAGGACTTACGCAAGCTCTACAAAATCTTGGCGCTCTTGGCTCCTTGGCGGTTACAGAAATCAAGCTTTCTGAGAATTTTTGCGGCTATTCCTGATGATCTCAAACACAACAATTCCTGCCATCCTGTAATGCGTTTAATCCGTGATTGAAATTAGTGTAAGCTGGGATTTTTACTAACATTACTATAGAGAAGACTAAATATATGAGTTTCCAAGAATTAGAATTAACAATAGGTTGGCTATATCCAACTTTAATGAGTACCTATGGCGATCGCGGCAATGTAATCACTATAGAAAGACGGGCCCAATGGAGAGGGTTTAATGTCAAAGTAGTCTCCCTAGACCAAGCATCAACACCAGAAGATATCAAATCAGTAGATGTCATAGTTGGTGGAGGTGCCCAAGACCGCCAACAAGAAATTGTCATGCGGGATTTACAGGGTGGAAAAGCCGATGCCATGCGAGAAAAAATCGAAAATGGCACCCCTGGAGTATTCACCTGCGGGTCTCCCCAATTACTAGGACATTATTACGAACCCGCTTATGGTCAGAGAATTGATGGTTTAGGAATTTTAGATTTAGTTTCCATTCATCCAGGAGAAGGCGCCCGCCGATGTATTGGTAATTTAGTTATAGAAGTTACCGCCAGTCGCCTAGCCCAGGATTTAAAAGAAATGATAGGCACGACACCCTATTTAGTCGGCTTTGAAAATCATGGCGGCCGCACTAAATTAGGAAAAGTCGAAGCTTTAGGAAAAGTTGTCTATGGATTAGGCAACAACGGCGAAGATGGAACAGAAGGCGCTTTCTATCAAAATGCGATCGCTACCTATTCCCACGGTCCTTTATTACCAAAAAATCCCTTTGTTGCTGATTGGTTAATTCAAACAGCTTTAAGATTGAAATACCAACAGCCCATTAGTTTAAAGCCTATGGATGATGAGTTGGCGCAATTTGGCCGCGAAGCAATGTTTAAGAAATTAAAAGTCAACTTTCCTCATGTGGCAGTGGTGGCTAATAGCTAATTGCTAATAGCTAATAGCTAATAGCTAATTGCTAATAGCTAATTGCTAATTGCTAATAGAAGAATGGCTAATAGCTAATAGAAGAATGGCTAATGGGCATTGGAAATTTCTTGGCGGTGAAACCGCAGCTACACAAAACTTAGTCCGCTATTAGGGGGGTTTTGAGTGTGTAGTCGCGGTTTTAACGGCCAGAAAAAACATTGAATCATATTTTCCAAACATCCTTTACGAGTTTCGCAAAGAGTTTCAAAATATAAAGAAACTATCAACATCTCTAAAACGTCTGAAATATAGAGAATTATAATTATATATTTATAAAAATATGCTGCTTCAATGGTTGTTACAGCATCGACGACTATTATTTATTCTGGTGTCAGTAGCTGGGATTATTACCCCAGTGGCACTAAATTATTATGTTGATGTCATGGCTAGTGGCGATCGCTATAATCGTGCAGAAGCTGTACCAACAAAACCAGTAGCAGTAGTATTTGGCGCAGGAGTTTGGACAGACGGCACCCCATCACCAATGTTAGCTGACCGAGTATCGGCATCTGTTGAACTTTATAAGCAAGGAAAAGTACAAAAAATATTAATGACAGGTGACAACAGCAAACCAGACTATGACGAAGTTACAGCCATGCAGCGTTTCGCTGTAGAAAAAGGAGTCCCAGAAAAAGATATCACCTTAGATTATGCCGGTTTTAGTACCTACGAAAGTTGTTATCGCGCTAAAGAAATCCAGGACTTACGCAAAAATTGTCAGAAAGCTTGATTTGTGTAACCGCCAAGAAGCCAAGAACGCCAAGTTTTCGTAGAGCTTGCGTAAGTCCTAAAATCTTTGGAGTTAAGAAAGCTGTTTTAGTTACCCAAGATTTTCATATCACCAGGGCAATATACACCTGTAATCAACTTGGAATAAATGTAGTTGGTTTAGGAACTCCTGATTGGGGAACTTATCAAGATAATACAGTGATGCGCTACACAATGAGAGAAAAACTCTCAACATTAAAAGCCTTATTAGAACTCCATATTACCCGCCCAAAACCAACTTTTCTTGGCCCATTTGAAGGAATTAAATAGATTTAGGACTTACGCAAGGTTCATGGAATAAGGTCACCGCGCTCTTCGTAGCTTGGCGGGCGGTGTCAGCGAAAAGATTACTCTGTCCGTCCTTCGCGCAGCGCGTCAATGAGGGCGCACAAAGAACAGGAAGAAATGAGGATTTGGGGTATTTTTTGCGTAAGTCCTGATTTATTATAAATATTTTTCACAAATCAAATAGGATTGCTATAAATATTAGTTTACCTATAAAAATTCATCAAACACCACAGCACCCCAGACCCAAATAAAGGCACCGTTAAATTATCCGTGCCATGAGGAGAAACAGCCTCGGCTAATGTTGTAACTACGCCGCCAACTAAGGCTCCTAATAATACTTGATGCCAACTATAGGGTAATGCGAAGGGGCTAAACAAAGAACCTGGAAGTAAAAAAAGGACTAAAAAAATAGCCAGCGTACTTACCAAAAACATTACAATAGAACCTTCCCAAGTACGTGTAGATACCCATACTTGATATTTATACTTTCCAAAACCCTTACCAATTAAAGCTGCAAAAGCATCACCCCAAGTCATCGCCATAACCCCACACATAGCAATAGCTACTTTGTCTGTAGATTCTAACGGGCGCCACAGTAAAGCAAATAATAAAGTAATAGAAAAAGCAAAATAAATAGTTCCTGGGGAACTATCTTCTGTATCCATAGATTTAACTATTCTATAGCGATAGAGAAAAAAGTTCACTAATATAAAAGTCGCAAAAGGAAGAATCCCAAATTGCCAATTACGGAATAGAAAAAGTATGCCAAAAGACCACATTCCAGCACTGATATGGATAAATTTACGAGTCATTTGTGCTGGAATTTTAAAAAAATGACCTAATCCTTCAGCTATTAGAAGAAGGCTGATGGCGTAGGTATAGGAAATAGCAAGACCAATTACATCACTGTTATTCATATTATTTGATAGTTTGTCTCACACTCTGTTCTCCACAATACCAATAAAACAAGAGCAAAACTGCTACAGCAATTTCTATCCTTTAATAGAATGGTTGAAGAGTATAATTTAATACATATTTTTAGTAATTCCAGGCAAGATCAAAATAATCCCAGGCAAGATGCCTGGGCCACAAGAGTTATAGTTAGGCTGTTTGTTAGTAATTGCCTATTAATTTATCCTTAACTTCGGTGTTGCTAAAATTAGCCATTAACCATTAGCCATTAGCCATTAGCCATTAACCATTAGCCATTATCCTTAAGAAGAAGTTTCCAATCATTAATAGCTTTTTCTGTCCATAACCAATTTTGTCCTAATTTTTCAGGTTGAAAATTGCTGGGGTCTTTCTGAATAACAGTATTCACAAAATTAACTACCCGACTCAAATATTGTTTTTTCTTATCATCTGGTAAATCTCTTGAACTTTTATCAAGTCCAAGGGCTAAACCAGCATAAGCAGTTAAGACATCTTGTTCTTTTCCTTGGGGCTGAAGTCCCAAATTTAAGGCTTTTAACCAAGAAGCATTGGCACGATTAATATCATTTTCTGCATAGTAAGCAAAACCTAATGCATTTTTATATAATGGTGATTCTGGTTCTGCTTTAGCCGCTAATTCCCAATAACGTCGAGCATCATCAATACTAAATTCTTTATCTCCAGTTTGTACTGATTGCCATGCTAATCTACCCCATAAAAAGCTTGCCATACCATCACTATTTTTTTCCCGTGGTAACATTTTTAGGGCAGCTTTGGCGTTGGGTAAAGCATTACGATTTAATAACTCTTCCACTGCTTTTAAGCCAATTTTTATATCCCCACTATTAAATTTTTGGATAGCATTTTCTGTCACTATTCCAGTTTCGGCTGTTTTGTAGTTTATGTCTTGCTTAACTAAAATAGATGGAGAGACTTCAGGAGGAAGAGGTGGTAAATCAGATATTATATTTTGGCTACTTTTCCACCAAGTGAAACCAATAATGGCAGCTAATATACTAACTCCCACTGCGGCACCAATTGGTAGTAAATGGCGGCGTTTTGAAGGTACAATCGATTTACTTTGAGATGATGAATTTGGTTTTTCTTCTGTAACTATTTTTTGGTTTGTTAAAAGAGTATTTGTCTGATTAGGAACAGAATTTACAGATATTGGTATTTTTGGACTATTGGAGACTTTATCAAAAATATCCATTTCCCAATCGTCTTTTAGTCTAGGAATATTATTATCATTTAACCCTTCACTAACTTCAGATGCATTAAAACCAGTGTTAAACTCAGTGTTACCCCCAAATGTAGTCGCAGATGAAGTTTTGGAAGTTGATTCTTCCTCGTCTATTTTTTGAAATATACCTGATATAAAATCCGAGTCTTCTTGATAAGAAGGGTCATCATAGTTAATGTCATCATCGACTAAGCTATCCCAAGGGTCATTACCTAACCAATTTAAGTCGTCTGTATCTTCGTCTACTTCTCCTGAATCTAAAATATCATCAATAGGTGGTAAGGTCATATCCTCATTATTTCTTGTGGATGAGAATATACTTGTTGGGCTATTAATTGGTGTTTCTACTTCATTAAATAATTCCCCTCGCTGAGCTAAGCTAATAGCTGAGGAGAGATAGCCGTCTGATTCTGGCTGAAGATATAGAATAGGTAAAGCCCAATATGTTTGGTGGGAACCATAGGCTGATATTAGTCCTTGTCTTACCCTACTTACACACAAATCTAAAGGATAGCCTTGGCTAAGATTTCGATAAAATATTTGAGTTAATGTAACAGCTACTTCGTCAGGAATACGCTCTGACATTGCTAGTACACTACTGATACCTCTTTTTACTAAACTTTCCGTGAGATTGCGTTCTCCCGAATCAGCAGATGCGTTTCCACTGGGAGTATAGGCTCCCAAGCAAGAATTAAACACCGCCATTCGGATATTATTATTTACCAACAATCCGGCTAAATCATCGCCACTTAAAGTTTCTGTTAAACCAGTTCGATTACCAACAAGGTAAATTTCTCCACCATTTGCCCCCAGGTTACTGTGACCGGAGTAGTGGAGGACATGATGTCCGCCTTGTTCCAAAGCTTGGGTTAATTCTTCTCTTCCCGGTTGCTCTAATAATGTTAATTGAATTTCTGGTAAAGAATTAATATTATCGGAATTACGACGTAGTTCCGTTCTTAATTTATGTGCCTCTTGTTTTAATAAATCTAGTCTTACTTGGTCAGTGGGGGAAGCAATAACCATTAAAACTTTGATAATTCCATCCTCTGGAGTTATCGATGTATTTGACGGTAATCTAGAGGCGGCAGCTAGGCCACTTTGGTATCTAGAAAAAGCGATGTAGGGACCTGTTGCAATGGGGCGATCGCCCGCGTGCATCACTTCCCAAGGAAGACGCGCCAAATTTTGGTCTTTTAAACCCAAACGCAAACGCAAAACCTGCTGCTGGTTTTGGGCAATCCCTTGTGCTGTAATCCAACTATCCCTAAGAGTACCTTGAAACAGTGCGTTATAAAGCTGCTTGCCTAACGTCACCAAGTTTACAGAATTTCTGGCGATGGCATCACCCTGCAAAACAGATTGCAAAGGGTCATTCATTAATTGTCCAGCAGCTGCTAACCAATCAGCCACAGGCCAAGGCACCAATTCTTCAGCCAAAGGTACCCCAGGTGCGACTTGTTCCGTTCGCACCAAGTAGTTTTCCTGACCTACTGGAGTTACGGAAATGTGAAATTCCTGGGTCACAATTTCTCCTCTTCGCCTAACTTAACTGGTTTGTAACGCGAAAGTTTCAAGCTCATTTTTCGCTGTTTCTTATACCCTAGATGCATCCCTAAATCCTAATGTTTCTTATTTTTGTTGTTTTACAAAGTTTTTCCAACTGTATCCGGAACAAGAATGCTGTACACCCTATACACCCCATACACCTGATGCTCCTTAATTATCATCAGTACTACAGAATAAATAACCTGACTTTGTGGAAAACATTATCGACATTTTTCCGGATAGTAGTAAAAAGTCATGAAATACTTCAGTAGATACACTCATTCACAACAAAAATCATCACAACAATAAATTACCTCCGGATCTTGAAATTTATGCGGAGGAGTGAATTCACCCTAACAAAAATATTCCTACTCCCTATTTGTCCGAGACAAAATAGGGAATTTTTATCTCTAGCTTAAACATCAACTTCAAATTTGCCAAATTTACCCTGATATTTAGTACCACCCCTTGTATCCATATTAATAGATACACCCTGATAAGTAATTCCTCTAATAGCATTAAGTCTACTGGGGGAGTTTTTTTATAAAATCTTAATATTTTGCTAATAACGTAAGTTGCTAGTTAGCTCTTGTAAAAGTATCAGATTAAGATACAAAAACGTGTTTTTAGAGTGTTACTAGATACTTAATTTTAGAGATAAGTACTTAAAAATCGATATTTTTGGATAACTAGCAACTTACGTTAATATAAGCGATTATGTAAATTTATCCTGATTCTTCAGCATCCGTAAAGAAAACATAAATAAATACACCCTGATAAGTAATTACCCATTTGGCTGCCACCAACTGGGTTTTTTTTCTTTCTATAGTCTTTGTTAAATTGACATTGATTTTATCCTGAGACAGGCAGTGATAGTTAGAACATTAAATTGGTAGAAGATGCACGATAGAAACTTGCTAAAGGAAAAACGCATAATAATTGCGGCTGTCCTTTGTTAAGGAAAATATTTCATGTAAGCAAGTGCCAAACCATCTAAACCAATCTCCTCCTGATAAATAACCTCCCCAGTTGGCTGTCACCTGCTGGGGGATTTTTTTTGAGTTAATTTATCCAGGGATAGCCGCAACTGGCACTGCGGCTCATGTTTGCGCGTTGGGCTGTCTTCCCTCCAAAAATATGGGCGCTCTTGCGCCCAACTACAAACAAAAACAATGTGACAATATCGTAAGTCCTGTTATCTTATAAGCCTCAACATAATAATCTTCCGGATTTGATGAGAAAAGAGAAGAAGAATTAAATGGTAGATGCACCCTGATAAGTAACTCCCCCTAGTTGGCTGCCACCCGCTAGGGGATTTTTTT
>Ga0114939_10003151_pt1 | contig 11700 bp, 10 predicted proteins | sample AshMeaCrysSpring_FD_87196 | JGI IMG/M metagenome (GOLD analysis project Ga0114939, IMG submission 87196) | Groundwater microbial communities from Big Spring, Nevada to study Microbial Dark Matter (Phase II) - Ash Meadows Crystal Spring | ecosystem: Environmental > Aquatic > Deep subsurface >... | reverse complement strand
GCGGCGCGCGCAGCAGCGGGATGCCTTCGGCGATGCGCACCTCCGGCAGCACCGGCAACCCCTCCTCGAGACCCGCGACCTGCCACGCGGCGCGGTGCCGATGCCCGCCCAGGCCCGCAAGCGCCCCGGCCGCGGCCAGGCAGCCCATGGCACGCCGATCAAGGTGCGCCTGCTCGGCCAGTTGCTGCGCGCTGTCAAACGCCGCGCCCTGCCGCCGGGCGCGCGCCGCGACGAGCCGGTGTGCAGCGTCTTCCGCCAGGCCTTTGACGAGCCGCAGCCCCAGCCGCAGCGCAGGCTCCGCTGAGCCGTCGTCCCGCGGCTCCAGCGTGCAGTCCCAGTTGCTCGCGCGCACGTCCACCGGCCGCACTTCGACGCCGTGCCGCTGCGCGTCCTGCACCAGCTGCGACGGCGCGTAGAACCCCATCGGCTGGCTGTTGATCAGCGCGGCCGCGAATGCGGCGGGCTCATGCTTCTTCAACCACGCGGACACGTAGACCAGCAGCGCGAAGCTGGCCGCGTGCGACTCCGGGAAGCCGTATTCGCCGAAGCCGAGGATCTGCTGGAAAATGCGCCGCGCGAATTCTTCGGCATAACCTCGTGCGCGCATACCGTTGATCAGGCGCTCCTCGAAATGGCCGAGGCCACCCTTGCGCTTCCACGCGGCCATCGCGCGACGCAACTGGTCCGCCTCGCCCGGCGTGAAGCCTGCCGCGACGATCGCGAGCTGCATCACCTGCTCCTGGAAGATGGGCACGCCGAGCGTGCGCTTCAGCACGCCCTCCACTTCCACGCTGGGATACGAGACGGCCTCCTCGCCCGCGCGACGGCGCAGGTACGGATGCACCATGTCGCCCTGGATCGGCCCCGGCCGGATGATCGCGACCTCGATCACCAGGTCGTAGTACGAGCGTGGCCGCAGGCGCGGCAGCATCGCCATCTGCGCGCGCGATTCGATCTGGAACACGCCGACGGTATCGGCGTGGCCGATCATGTCGTAGACGGCGGGATCTTCGGCCGGCACGGTCGCGAGCGTCCAGCGCTGGCCGCGGAAGCCATGCACGAGGTCGAAGGCCCGACGGATCGCCGCCAGCATGCCGAGACCGAGCACGTCCACTTTCAGCAGGCCAAGCGCGTCGAGATCGTCCTTGTCCCACTGGATCACCGTGCGGTCGGGCATCGCCGCGTTCTCGACCGGCACCAGTTCCTCGAGCAGGTCGCGTGCGATCACGAAACCGCCGACGTGCTGCGACAGGTGCCGCGGGAACCCGAGCAGCGCGCGCGCCAGCGTGAGCACCTTCGACAGCACCGGACTCGTTGGATCGAGGCCGGCCTCGCGCACGCGGGTCTCGTCGATGCGAGAACCGTCCCACCACTGCATCGACCGCGCGAGTGCGGCGACCTGCAGCGTATCGAGTCCCATCGCCCTGGCCACGTCGCGCAACGCGCTGCGCGGCCGGTAGCTGATGACGGTCGCCGCCAGCGCCGCGCGTTCACGGCCGTACTTGGCGTAGATGTACTGGATCACCTCCTCGCGCCGCTCGTGCTCGAAGTCGACGTCGATATCCGGCGGCTCGTTGCGTTCCTTCGAGATGAAGCGCTCGAACAGCAGCGACATGCGCGCGGGGTCGACCTCGGTGATCCCGAGGCAGAAGCACACGGCGGAGTTGGCCGCCGAGCCGCGGCCCTGGCACAGGATGTGCCGGGAGCGTGCGAAGCGAACGATGTCATGCACCGTGAGGAAGTACGGCTCGTAGTCGAGTTCGGCGATCAGCGCGAGCTCGTGCTCGACCGCCTGCCGCGTCGACTCCGGCATGCCCTGCGGCCAGCGCTGGCGCGCGCCCTCCTCCGTGAGCTGGCGCAGCCACGCCGCGGGCGTGTAACCCGCAGGAACGATCTCGCGGGGATACTCGTAGCGCAGCTCGTCGAGCGAGAAAGTGCAGCGGGCGGCGATCTCGAGCGTGGCCGCGAGCAGTTCCGGCGGATGCAGCTCGGCGATGCGCGCGATGGGCCGCAGGTGGCGTTCGCCGTTGGGAAACAGCACGAGGCCGGCCTGCTCGACCGTCGAACCGATCCGCGTGGCGGTGAGTACGTCCTGCAGCGCACGACGGCCACGCGCATGCATGTGCACGTCGCCCGACGCGACCAGCGGCAAACCGACCTCCTGGCCGAGCGCCTGCAGTTGCGCGAGCCGCCGCCGGTCACGGCCGGTCGTCAGCAGCTCGACGGCGATCCAGGCCTGGCCGGGAAAAAGGCTGGCGAGCCAGCGGGCTTCGTCGGGGTTGGGCTGGGCGGAGGGAAGCCAGAGGGAAAGGAGGGAAGCGCGGGAAGGACAGGAAGCGCAGGAAGGACAGGAAGCGCAGGAAGCGCAGGAAGCGCAGGAAGCGCAGGAAGCGCAGGAAGCACAGGAAGCACAGGAAGCGCAGGAAGCACAGGAAGCACAGGAAGGAAGAGCCAGGAGTTCCTGAAAGTCGCCGCGGGTGAGCTTGTAGCTGCCCTTGTTGGCGGAGCGGCGGCCGCGCGTGATCAGGCGACAGAGCCGGCCATAACCCGTGCGGTCGCGCGCGAGCAGCACGCAGCGCAGGCCGTCGTCGAGCCGGAACTCGGCGCCGACGATCAGCTTCAGGTTGTGTTCGCGCGCCGCGACGTGCGCGCGCACCACGCCCGCGACCGAGCACTCATCGGTGATCGCGAGCGCGGCATAACCGAGCTGCGCCGCGCGCTCGACCAGCTCTTCCGCGCGGGATGCGCCGCGCAGGAAACTGAAATTGGAGAGGCAATGCAGCTCGGCGTACACGGTCTCGGGTCCGGCGGCTCACGCGAACCAGCCGTGCACGAACCAGCGCGGACCGGCCACTTCGCGCCGATTGCGAAACACCCACAGCCGCGAGCCCTGCGGGTTGCGCGCCACGTAATAGTCGCGCGCGACGTCGTGACCGTCCCACCAGCCAGACTCGATGCACTCGGGGCCTTCCTCGAGCACGAGCCGGTCGACTGCGCAGGGTTCGGGTACGTCGAGCAGCCACAAGGGCCGGCGCCGTCGCGATTCGGGCGTGATCGCGTGCGTGGCTGTTCGCGTGGTTGGCCGCGCCGACTTCTTCTTCGGCAGCAGCGCCGGCTCGACGGCACGCCATGCCGCTTCGGGGCGATGCTCCGGCACGCATTCGATGCCATGCACCGCCGCATTGCCGAGTCGCGCGCGCAGGCGTTCGACGAGCAACGGCAGGTTCTCGCCGGACTCGCGCCGGTCGTGCGCGAAGAGCTCGATGGCGTCGGCCTGCAGGTCGATGAGCGGCCCGCTGACCAGGCGCACGTTGCGCGCGGCTTGCGGCAGCACCAGGCGCGCGAGCCGTTCGCGCAGCAGTTCGGCCATGCGTTGCGGCTGCGCGCCAATGGGCTGCACGAAGCGCAACCTCACCCGCGTGACGGGCGCGTCACGATGACGCAACTGTACTTCGAGCGCCTGCACGCCGCGGCCGCGATCGCGCAGGAACTGGCACAGCTCGTCGAGCAGCGGCTGCAGGGCGTGCTCGAGGCGCGCGGTATCGCCGATCTCGGGCTCGAGGTCACGGCGCGCCGCGAACTTCTCGGCAAGCGCATAGGCGGCCCGCGGCTCCTGCACGCGTCCCGTCGCGCGGTCGAGCTGTGCGAGCAGGTCATGGCCGAAACGGCGCGCGAAGCCGTCGCGCGGCAGGCGCAGGCATTCGCCTACCGTACGCACGCCCATGGTGCAGAGCGTGTCGATGGGACGCTGCGGCCAGCGCGTGCAGCCGAGCGGCAACGGCGCCAGTCGCGCCGCGAGCTCGTCGCGGTTGCGCACGAATACGGGCCGCGACCCGAGCAGCCCCGCGCGCGCGAACCACAGCGATGCGAGCGGCGCCGGGGTGATGGCGAAACGAACCGTGGCGCCCAGCGCGGCAGCCAGCTCCTGCTGCAACCGCGTGCACAGCTGACGCGCGCCGCCGAACAGCCGCAGGCTGCCCCGCACCTCGAGCAGCACGCCGTCGGGCGGCTCGAGGCTGACGCGCGGCGTGAACCGCACGCCATGCCGCGCCACTGCTTCGAGCAGCTGGTGTTCACGACGCGGGTCGCGGGCCAGCGTGTGCAGTCCGGGCACCAGCGCGAGCGCCGCATTGACCGACATGCCGTCGCGCACGCCGGCAGCCTGCACCCGCGCTTCGCATGCGCGCACGATCCTGCCGTTGCGCTCGAGATCGACGACGGCGACGGGCGGCTGGCCCGGCAGCGCCCGCACGGCATCGCGCAATGAGTCGAGCAGGAGTTCGGGCAGGTGAATGGCGAGCCAGAGTTCGCGCGGACGAGTACGCGCGTCCGGCGCGTAGCCGGGACCGCGATCGGTGGGTCCGTGCTGCTGGACGGGTTCGAGCGACGGACGGAGTGCCGGCGTGATTCGCCCGCCGTGGGGGCGTCTGGCGAGCGGCGCCATCTCAGTGCCCCAGGCTTACCGTGACAGGACGGCCTCCGCGGCTCTTGACGATGCGCACCTGCAGGCCGTCATCCACGCCGTTGCCGAGCAGCGCGAGGCGCAGCACGGCAGGCGAAGGCGTGAGCCCGGCCTGCAGCGGGCGATACAACACGGCGAGACTGCGCGAGGCTTCGGCCGCCAACTGCAGGCGCCGCAGCGATTGCGGATCGCGTGGATTGGCCCAACCGAGCACCGCGCTGCACGCCTCCGAGCGCAGGGCCTGGTCCATGGCCCACTCCGTGGTGCCCGCGCTATTGACGACCAGCATACGGGCGACGTCGATGCCCCACCCCGCCAGCGACGGCGCATACGGCCGATAAGGCGGCGAGACCCAGGCGATCCAACCCCCGCTGCCCCGCTCATGCGGCAGCATGGCAGACCCCGCATGAGCGGAGCGCGGTGGCGGATAAACGTCGGCGGCTGCGTCATGATCACGGCACAGCGCAGCAAGCGCAGGGAGCAGCAGGCGCACTTCGCCGATGCCCCGCTGATCGGAGAGGATCTCGATGAGGCCCTGCCGCGGCCAGCCGCCGCCGGGCAGGCAACGGTCGAGCGCGGCATAGCCCGTGGGCAAGCTCGCCGGTGCCGCCGCAGCCGTGCCACTGCCCGGCTCGCGGGCGCGCCAGAGTCGCGCGGAGTTCTGCTGCAGCAGTTGTTCGATGGAAGCGGCCATGTGCAGAGGAACTTGCAACGCCCGGTGAAGTGAAACGTGCAGTGGTCAGGAAAGCCGCTGCGTGTCCTGGCGCACCACGCCTACGACGAGCCCTTCGATCGTGAGTGACTGCTCGCGCAGGTCGACCCGCATCGGCTCGAAGTCTTCGTTCTCGGGCAGCAGCCAGGCGATCGAGCCTTCCTGCCGGTAGCGCTTGACGGTGACTTCGTTCTCGAGCCGCGCGACGATGATCTGGCGATTACGCACTTCGGGCGTGCGATGGACCGCGACGAGATCGCCGTCGAGGATGCCGGCATTACGCATGCTCATGCCCTTGACCTTGAGCAGGTAGTGCGGTCGCGGCTGGAACAGGGACGGATCGATCTGGTAGCGCGCCTCGATGTTTTCTTCGGCGAGGATCGGCCGGCCGGCGGCGACGCGGCCGATGAGCGGCAGGCCAAGCTGGTCGCGCAGCGAGTCGCGCAACTGGATGCCGCGCGACGCGCCCGGGCGCAGTTCGATGACGCCCTTGCGCTGCAGGGCCCGCAGGTGCTCCTCGGCCGCATTGGCGGACTTGAACCCGAGCGCTTCGGCGATCTCGGCCCGTGTGGGCGGCAGCCCCTGCTCGGCCAAAGTATTCTGGACGAACTGCAATACCTGGCGCTGGCGCGGCGTGAGATCTTCGACCATGGCCCGTTCTCCCTGTATACCCATACAGTACCTGTGAATATATACAGCGGAAAAAGCACACTGGCAAGCGCCGGCGAAATCCATTTTTGCAGCAGCCATTCGCACCGCGTGCAGAAAGCGACAAAGCGCCGCGCCAGACCCGTGCGCGCCGTCCAGCGGAAAATGCGGCAACTCATGCATGTACCGGCTCGATGCCGGCCGTTTGCCGCGCCGCGAACTCCCCCCAACCCACGGCTGCTGCCTGCCTGATACACGTACGTGACGAGTCCGCAACCTTTATCGTGCTGTTCGAATCGGTTAGTCTCTCGGGCGTTCGGCTGTGCCCAAGGCACATGGACTCGTGTCACGGACCGCGGCCGCCACTCTAGCTTGTCGAAATCAAACACCGAGGAAACTCACAATGAAGACCGCGATCGTGAAGACGTTGACCGTCGCTGCCGCGACCCTGATGCTGGCGACCGCTGGCTGCACGAGTCAGGACACCCTGGCGAAGATCGACGCCGCCAACGCCGCTGCCAAGGCTGCTGCTGCTGACGCCGCTGCCGCCAAGTCGGCTGCAGACGCCGCCGCCGCCGCTGCCTCGAGCGCCGGCAGCGCCGCCAGCGCCGCCCAGAGCACGGCCAACCAGGCCATGCAGGCAGCGCAGGCTTCGCAGTCTTGCTGCGACGCGACCAACGAGAAGATCGATCGCGCGTTCAAGCGCTCGATGGGCAAGTAATCGCCCGTCATTCGCCTGCTGGCGAAACGGAAACGCCGCGGACCTCCGCGGCGTTTTCTTTTGCGAGACAGTGACGCTCAGGGCGTCGGCAGTTCGGTGGTCGTCGTCGCGGTGTCGACGGGAGGCACGGTCCCGGCGGGCACGCGCGAGAAGTCCTGCATGCCGATGCGCACGGGCACGCTGGTGGCCTGCCGGAACGCGAGTCGCGCCGTATCCCAGTCGACAGTGGCCGTGCGCCCGGTGAGCGCTGCCTTGACCACGCGGTCGAGCTCGGCGGGATCCATGTGCGCGGGATTGTTGGTGCCCTCGAGCGGTGTCTGGCGTTCGACGAACAGCGTGCCGCGCGACCAGCCGACCTTCGTCGTCTGGTCGATCAGGTTCACTTTCGTGCTGACTGGCACCATCGTGTAGAACTCGGCAATGTCCTCCGGGAACATGCGGATGCAGCCGTGCGTGACCTGCATGCCGACGCCCGCGGGCCGGTTGGTGCCGTGGATCAGGTAGGCGCCGCTCGGGATACCGAGCCGCAGCACGTATTCACCCAGTGGGTTGTCGGGTCCAGGCGGGATGAACGGCGGCAGCGGATCACCCTTCGCCTCGTGTTCGAGGCGTACCGACTGCGGCGGGTACCAGTTGGGCTTTTCCTGCTTCGCGACGACCTTGGTGACGCCAAGCGGCGTCTTCCAGTCCATCTTGCCGGTACTGATCGGGTAGGTGCGGGCGACACGGGGCTGCCCCGGGGCCGCCGGGGGGAAGTAGTAAAGACGGTGCTCGGGCAAGTTGACGACGATGCCCTCGCGCGGAGCGTCGGGCAGGATGAACCGCCCGGGGACAACGATCTCGGTGCCCTCGCCGGGCAGCCAAGGGTCGATGCCGGGGTTTGCCGCGATGATTTCCTCGTAACCGACTCCGTAGCGCCGCCCGATGTCGAGCAGCGTGTCCTCGTGCTCGGCCACGGCGATCGTAACCGCCCCGATCACGTTGTCGCCGTTCAGCGGCAGCAGGTATTCGCCCGCCCGCGCGTCACTTACGACGAACGGTGCGAACGCTGCGACGAGCGTGAGGGCGACCCACTGGCGAGCTCGGTTAACTTGCATGCAACCTTTCCTTCGTTGACGGCATCTATTCTAGCCACATGGCGCAAATCCAAACCCTGCCGGCCCGCATTGACCGGGGCCCCGTCCCGCCCGTAGCCTTGCGGAGACAAGGGAGAACCATGCCTTTCAAGCTCACCATCGAGTTATCTGACCGCGATCTGCGCCATTTTCGCCGCGAACTGAAGAAAACGCGTGATTCCGTCCAGATCGCCGACGACGAGGAAATCCTCGGGGCGGCGACCGAGCTGGTCAAGACCATGCGCAGCACGGACCTCCCGGACTTCGTCAGGGAGCGCCTGCAGCAGCTGGAGACGCTGCTCGCCATGGTCACGGACGACGACTGGCCGCTGGATGACGACGAGCGCGGCCCGGTGCTGGCCGGCATGGCCTACCTGTGCGATCCCGAGGACCTCATCCCCGACGACCTGCCAGGGATCGGCATGCTCGACGATGCGGTCATGATCGAGCTGGTGTTCCGCGAGCTGCGCCACGAACTCGAGGCGTACGTCGATTTCTGCGCTTTCCGCGAGTCGCTCACGAAAAAGTCGGTGCTGCGCAAGACCAGCGACGATGCGACGCAGAAGATCGCGCGCCGGCGCACGCAGTTGCTGGCGCGGATGCGGCGGCGGCGCCAGAACGAAAAGTAAGAGTCCGCTGCGACCGCTGCTGCCGTTGTCCCTCGCAGCGCCGCGTCGGATCAACCGCCGGTCGGTGCGGATTGCCCGGTCAGCTTGGCCAGCAGTTCACCGATCTGTGCCGGCACGCCGTTGCGTGCCTCGGTGACGGCTACGCGCACGGCATTCGCGAACGACATGCGATCGGCGCCACCGTGGCTCTTGATCACCACGCCGTTGAGGCCAACCATGCTCGCACCGTTGTAGCCTCGCGGGTCGAGACGCGTCTTGAGCGCATTGAGCGCGGGCATCGCGGCGATCGCCCCCAACTTGCGCCAGGGACCACGCGTGAACTCTTCCTTCATCGCGCCGCTGATGAAGCGCGCCAGGCCTTCCATCGTCTTCAGCGACACGTTGCCGGTGAAGCCGTCGGTGACAACGACGTCGACGTCGCCAGAGAAGATCTTGTCGCCTTCGACGAATCCGCAGTAATTGATCGCGGAGCCGAGCAGGCGTTTGTGCGCCGCCTTGATCTCCTCGGTGCCCTTGATGTCTTCCTCGCCGACGTTGAGCAGGCCCACGCGCGGGTTGCTCATGCCGTGCAGGTCCGCTGCGATCACGGATCCCATCACCGCGAACTGCACGAGGTGGTCTTCGGTGCAGTCCGGGTTGGCGCCGAGGTCGAGCATCACCGTGTGACCCTTCGCGGACGGCACGGCGGAGACGATTGCGGGACGATCGATGCCTGGCACCATGCCGAGCACGAATCGCGCGGTGGCGAGCAGCGCGCCGGTGTTGCCGGCGGACACGCAGGCCGCCGCCTCGCCCTGCTCGACGAGGTTGATCGCGACCCGCATCGACGAATTCTTTTTCCTGCGCAGCGCGTCCTGCGGGCGCTCGTCCATGCCGACGACATCGGCGGCTTCGACGAAGCGGCAGCGCGCGTCATCGAGCGCCGGCCCGAGCAGCGGGCGCACGGTCTCCCCGCGGCCAACGATGATCAGCCGCAAGTCGGGAGTTGAAGCAAGGACATCGAGTGCCGCCGGAACGGCGACTGCGGCGCCATGGTCGCCGCTCATGGCGTCCACGGCTACGGTCAGGCCGGCGTTCATGCGCGGGCCCGTTGATCCAGGATTATTCCTGGCCTTCGTCTGCGGCTGGCTTCTCGATAACCTTCTTGCCGCGGTAGAAACCGTCGGCGGTGATGCGATGACGCAGGTGGGTCTCGCCGCTCGTGCGATCGACCGACAGAGCGGGACCGCTCAGGTGATCGTGCGAACGATGCATGCCGCGCTTCGACGGGGTCTTGCGGCTCTTCTGGACTGCCATGATCTACTCTCCTGAAGCGGGCCCGCGCTCGTCGTTCTTGCCGAGCAGTTCCCGCAGATTCGCAAAAGGCGTCTGTTTCTCGACCGCTGCTGCCTTTTCCGCAGCGGCGGGTTCGTCAGCAGGCGTGCGCGCCAGTGGCACGTCTTCCGCCCCGCTCGAGCGGCACCGCGGCGAGCCGGCGGCGTGCATCGGCACGAGCGGCAACGCGAGCAGCACCTGCTCTTCGGTCACGGCACCGAGCGACAACTGCTCGACCCGGCCCACGAAAGGCTCAAAGCCCTCGGGGACTTCGTCCGTCTCCTCGCCGACGATCGCGACCTGCGCCGACTCGTCGACCTCGCATTCGCATGGCGTCAGGCAGCGCTGGCACGTCAGCACCGCGATGCCCGTCACGCGAACGTCCACGGTCGTCACGCCTTCGGTCGCGCCGAACCGCAACTGCGCATCGATGCGCGTGCCGGGAAGGCCGCCCGCCTCCGCAACGCGTTCGAGCCGTGCCAACTCATAGTGGCGCTCGAGAACGGCCGCTCGCGCCGACAGTTCCTTAGCGTTAACCTGATCGGCCGGGCCGGGCGACATGGGGCGCGTATGATAGTGAGGCGCCCCCGCCCTGTCAAAGAAAAAACGAGCCTAAATCTTTGTTTTCCAAGGGCCTGATTCTAGCTTCCACCTCCCCCTATCGGCGCGAACTGCTGGGCCGGCTCAGGCTGCCTTTCGAGTGCGTTGCCCCCGGGGCCGACGAAACCCGCCTGCCGGGGGAACCCGCCGAACTGATGGCGGCGCGCCTCGCCCGGCTCAAGGCCGAGGCCGTGGCGGCCCGCCACTCCCGCGCCGTCGTCATCGGTTCGGACCAGGTGGCCCTGCGAGGCTCGGTGCTCCTGGGCAAGCCGGGCACCGTGGAGCGCTGCCGGGCGCAGTTGCTCGCCGCGTCGGGCCAGGAGGTCGTGTTCCTGACGGCCGTCCACGTCATCGACGGCGCGGCCGGCACGGCCGAGTCGCATGTCGACCGCACTGTAGTGCAGTTTCGCGAGCTGACCGGCCCCGAGATCGACCGCTACATCGAGCGCGACCAGCCGCTCGACTGCGCGGGCGGCTTCAAGGCCGAGTCGCTGGGCATCGCCCTCTTCGACCGCATCGCCACCAGCGACCCGACCGGCCTCACCGGCCTGCCGCTGGCGTGGGTCGCGGGCGCACTGCGCCGCGCCGGGTTCGCCGTGCCTTGAAGGACACCCAGCGCTCGAGTCGACGGGCGCTGAGATTTGCGCGCAGCGGCTAGCCCGCGCCCACCCTGCCACTTGCGCGCTGCGCCCTGTCGACCACGGCGGTGGTCACCATGTCCGCGCCGACGTTGGTCATCGTGCGCATCATGTCGAGCAGCCTGTCCACACCGAGGATAATGCCGATCCCTTCGGGTGGGATGCCGAACGCCACGAGCAGGCCGGCGATCAACGGCAGCGAGCCGCCAGGGATGGCCGCGACCGCGACCGCGCTGAGCACCGCAAGGAACACGAGCGTCGCCTGCTCGGCGAGACCGAGGTGGACGCCGAAGACCTGCGCAACGAACAAGACGACACAGCCTTCATAGAGCGCCGTGCCGCTCATGTTCATCGTCGTGCCGAGCGGCATCACGAACCCTGCCGTCGACGGTGCGATGCCGAGTCGCTCGCGGCAAGCGGTCAGGGCTGCCGGCAACGTCGCGCTGCTCGAACTTGTCGAGAAGGCGGTCACCAGCACGTCCTTGATGTCGCGAAAGAACTCGCGCGGATTGCGCCGGGCGAGGAAACGGAGCCAGATCGACATCGTGCCGAACAGATGCAGCAGCAGCATCGCACCGCAACCGATGACGAACAGGCCGAGTGCGACGAGGATGTCGAATCCGACCTTGACAACCACGCTGAAAATCATCGCCGGGACTGCATAAGGTGCGAGACGCAGCGCGAAGTGGACGATGCCGGTCATGAGGTCGGTGACCGTTTCAAGCCCGTCGAGCAGTCGCTGGCGCCGGGGCGCGGTGAGCTTCAGCGCTGCGGCGCCGACCAGGATCGCGAACAGGATCAGCGGCAACACGTCGCCCAGCACGTTGCGCTGATTGCCGACGAAAGCCCCGAACAGGTTGC
>Ga0114939_10003149_pt1 | contig 11700 bp, 9 predicted proteins | sample AshMeaCrysSpring_FD_87196 | JGI IMG/M metagenome (GOLD analysis project Ga0114939, IMG submission 87196) | Groundwater microbial communities from Big Spring, Nevada to study Microbial Dark Matter (Phase II) - Ash Meadows Crystal Spring | ecosystem: Environmental > Aquatic > Deep subsurface >... | reverse complement strand
TTGGGGAGGGTGTGGTGGGGTGGTGGGTGGGTGTGGTTGTTAGGGTGGTGGGAGACGGCGCTTGGGATGGGGGTGGGGGGGGGGGGCTTGTGGTGGTGTTGACATCCTCCGGGGGTGGCCCGACAGCCAAGATATCAGCCAATTCCCGCGACGTCTCACGGGATTTATCCTCCAAAGGGGGCGTTGTTACATGGGGCAAATTGTCAAATGTCGGGTTCGGTAATTGCGCTAATACGTTACTTTCTTGCTCATTTGGATCACTCCGCCACCATAACACGACGAGAATAATTAAACCCAGCGCAACAATATAACTAAAGAAATACCACATCTTATCGGTAGACGCAGGACGCGGGGCACGCAATGCAATTGGCGGCGGGGAAGCATTAAAACCCCGGCGTTCATAAGCGGCTAACAACGGCTCGGACGGCAATTCTAAAAGATTGGCGTAACTGCGAATATAACCCCGGACAAAAGTCGGAAACGGTAAACCAGAATAATTATTTTCCTCTAAGGCTATAATCACGTTGATATTTAGATGCAACATCGCCGCAATATCAGCACGAGTCCAGCGATGATCTTCCCGCGCCCGTTGCAATTGATTGCCGGGTTCGCCATCGTGTAATTCGCTTGCCGGAAAAGAAATGCTCGAAAATGTGTTGGTTGATGCGTTATTTTCCATAATTAAAAACTCTTCAGTGAAACTAAATTTGCCCCGAAGCCGACTTGAACGGCTGACCTTCCCCTTAGGAGGGGGATGCTCTATCCAACTGAGCTACCGGGGCGCCGTGGATGTCGCAACGCGCCGTTACCCCTTATTATCTAACCCATTGAAATATCGGAGAAAACCGCAGGCCCGGGCTCCGAGACGTGCCACAACCGCCGCCATTCTAACACTGAACCAGATAAGCTCGTAAGCTCTCGCAAAATACCCATTCAAATTAATTCCAAACTCAGGCCATTTGCGCCATTAAGTCGGACCTCGCCAGTTTCTAGTGCGGCATCGCTAATTACTGCCAACGCAATTAATCCCTCTCCTTGGGGATTTGGGGCACAATTGATAATCTGACCGCAATTTCCCTCGGTGATTTCAATTGGTGCCCAAAGTATTTCGCCAGGCGCGAGCGGAGTATTTCCTAAGATTCGAACTCGATAGAGCCGTCGTTTAGTTTTTCCGAGATATTGCGTACGCGCTACTATTTCTTGACCGGTATAACAGCCTTTACTAAAACTCACTGCGCCTAATTCCGGTAAATTAAGCATATGCGGGACAAACGTTGCACTTGTTGCCGGGGTAATAATCGGAAATCCGTTAAGTATTTCTAAACCTATCCATTCATTTGTTTCGACGGTAATTACGCGATCCGCGAGCGACTCCCATAATTGTTTTATGGGTGCCGACTCACCAATAATTTCCAAACATGGCGGATCATCCGCGACCCGTAATAGCGTTATATTCTCTTGTTGAATTACCTGATCTGAACCATTTGGGAGCACCGAAAAATACTGCTGAAGGATATTAATAATATTCATGCCGGCGCAACCAATTCTCATCCAATCCGAAGTTGCATCGCGCAATTTCACCTGAGAACGCAACAGATATTTACTAAGATATTGGATTGTTGGCGCGACGCAATCAGTTGCTAGCGTTAGATAAAATTCTCCAGCACGCTGAAAAACTCGAAAGGTCGTAATTACCCGCCCCTGATGATTACATATTGCCCCTAAGCGACTCGTAGTCGCGTTGATTTCCCGTATATCGCAGGTAGCCTGACCCTGTAGAAAAGTCGCAGCGTCGCGACCGGTAACGCCAATTAGTCCTGTATGCGCAAGATCATTCATAACGTCACGTTGCATAGCCATTTCCTATTTTAGAAATAATCTGCGATTATGCTAACATACTAATCTGACGAGTTGCGAGTTGTTAATTATTCACCGATTTAGGCAATTACAAAATCAGATTTAGGCAATTACAAAACCAGTGAAAGGGCTCGTGCCGTAAGATAATTATCAGGTAAAGAGCGCTAAAGTTTCTTGAATTTCAGCCTCAGCGTCTTTGAGAATAGCGATACCAATTGCGGGTGTAACCCCTAATTTAGTAAATGCTGGGACCGTATTCCAATCTACTGCAGTATGGGGGTGATCGGTACCGACGTAATTTAATAAATTCGCTACTTGAATAATATCTACTAAATTGGGTCCGATAGCGGAATTGTGATTAAGATTATCATGTTGAGCGGCGGCAATAGCAAATTCTAATGGGAAACGCCACGATTCCAAAATTGAATAACCGATATCGCCGTGTAAATCGGCAATAACTGCATTCATAATTTGCGGATAATTGAAAATCCCGGGATAGCTTTCGGCGCGACTCAAAATGGGGAGGATACCCACATCATGAATTAATCCGCCTAACATGGCCTGCTCAGGAGAAATTTGTGAATAGCGGCGGGCAAGTACGGCTGCAATTGCCGAGACTCGCGTACTATGTAACCATAAACGATTTAAGTGAGGTCGTAACGATTTAATTGAGGCCATTTGATAAAGCTGTTCCATCACTAGAATATTAACAATATTGTGAACCTGTTTAATTCCTAAACGGCTAATTCCGTCCTGAATATTGCGTACCGGATAACGGCTACGATAAATAACGCTATTTGCAACGCGGAGCAATCGCATACACAATGCCGCGTCGCTCCCAATTATCCGGGCGATTTGCGCCGGGGTACTCTGTTCGTTATCGATAACTTTTTTTACTTGCAGGGCGATTTCGGGTAGCGTCGGGAGTGCTATTCGGTTTTGGGTCAAATCTTCGGTAAGTTGCAGGAGAAATTTTTCTTGGAGTTCGGACATGGCACCTTGATACGGGAATGAACGATGAATTATCGTTCATTCCCAAAAGAAAGACCAGCTATTTGCAGAGACTCGCTAACGATTAATTAATAATCGTATTGAATATGGAACTAGGCCGCATTACCGTTGCGACTTTTTGTGGGTCAGCGTGATAGTATCCGCCTAGATCGGACGGCTTACTTTGCATTGCGGCCAATTCGGCGAGAATTTGCGCCGTATTATCTTCAAGTTGCCGCGCAATCGGCGTGAAGTATTGTTTCAGGCTGAGGTCGTCATTTTGCATAGCCAAGGCCTGTGCCCAATAGAGCGCGATATAAAAATGGCTCCCACGATTATCTAATTCGCCGACTTGACGCCCCGGAGATTTATTATTGTCCAATAATTGTCCCACGGCCTGGTCTAAAGTTTTGGCCAAAATTGTTGCTTGCGGGCGATTTTGGGTTACGCCTAAATGCTCAAAAGATGCAGTAAGGGCGCAAAACTCGCCTAAAGAATCCCAGCGTAAAAATCCCTCTTCAACTAATTGCTGGACATGTTTAGGTGCGGACCCGCCCGCGCCGGTTTCAAAAAGTCCGCCGCCATTCATGAGCGGCACAATTGATAACATCTTAGCACTGGTACCGACCTCCAAAATCGGAAATAGATCGGTCAAATAATCACGGAGTACGTTTCCGGTGCAGGAAATCGTATCTAGTCCTTGGCGAATCCGTTGCAGAGATAAACGGGTCGCAGCTTCCGGGGACATAATTTGAATATCGAGGCCAGTGGTATCATAATCGGGTAAATAGCGCTCAACCTTTTCGATTAATCGGACGTCATGGGGACGAGTCTGATCTAACCAAAATACTGCTGACGTATTCGAAAGTCGGGCACGCGTTACCGCCAATTTAACCCAATCTCTAATTGCCGCATCTTTGGTTTGACACATCCGCCAAATATCGCCGTTTTCTACATTATGTTGCTGCGCAATAGCGCCACTCCCATCAATAATCTGAATTACGCCATTTCCAGGTGCCTTAAAAGTAAACGGATGCGAGCCATATTCCTCGGCCTTTTGTGCCATTAGGCCAACATTAGAAACGCTACCCATTATTGCCGGATTAAGCGCGCCATTAGCAATACAATCCTGGATTACTTCGGCATAAACACCTGAATAGGAATGATCCGGAATTACCGCTTTGGTATCGCAGGGCTTTCCGTCTGGTCCCCAGCCAATTCCCCCAGCGCGAATCATCGCCGGCATCGACGCATCAATAATGATATCGCTTGGGACATGCAGGTTGGTAATTCCACGCTCGGAATTGACCATATACAATGCGGGTTGCTTTTCCATGCAGGATTTAATATCTGCCGTGATTGCGTTTTTAGATTCCTCCGGGAGCGCCTGGATTTTATTTAACAAATCACCCAAACCATTATTCGGGTCAACTCCGACTTGAGCCAACTCAGCGCGATATTTATCGAAGACCTCGGCGAAAAATACCGAAACTGCATGACCAAAGATAATTGGGTCAGAGACTTTCATCATCGTTGCCTTCAAATGCAACGAGAATAAAATCCCTTTGTCTTTCGCGTCGGCGATTTGCTCTTGGAGAAAGGCACGCAGGGCCTTGACACTCATAAAAGTTCCGTCAATTACATCGCCGTCTTTTAGAGAGATTTTCTTGAGTTCTTTAATTGCGCCATTTTGATCGACGAATTCGATCCGTCCCTCGCCGGCGGTGGACGGATTGACAACTATCGATTGTTCATTGGAGCGAAAATCACCACTGCTCATACTCGCGACATGGGTTTTGGACTGAGGCGTCCATTTTCCCATTGAGTGAGGATTCTTTTTTGCGTATTCTTTAACCGCGAGCGGCGCCCGACGGTCGGAATTTCCCTCGCGCAATACCGGATTGACAGCGCTACCTTTGACCTTATCGTAACGGTTTTTGATATCCCGTTCGGAGTCAGTTTGCGGATCTGTCGGATAATTCGGCAAATTATAGCCCTGAGACTGTAATTCTTTAATTGCGGCGTCTAATTGCGGTTGCGAGGCGCTAATATTCGGTAATTTAATTACATTTGCGTCGGGACGAGTTACCAAGGCGCCCAGCTCGGCTAAATCGTCGGTTTGCCGTTGCGCTTCGGTAAGAAATTCTGGGAAACTGGCTAGCATTCGTCCGGCTAACGAAATATCTCTAGTACCGATAGAAATTCCCGCTGGACGGCTAAATGCCTGAATAATCGGGAGAAACGAGGCGCTGGCCAATTGCGGGGCCTCGTCCACCTTAGTATAAATGATATCAACTACTGACATGAGTTACTCCGGGTTTAATCTACCCCAGAATTGGGGATAGGGCAGACAATTATAATTGACACAACGATGTAGTCATAGAGAGATAGTAGTGACTTCGAGGTCGGATAATGATAGGTACTTTCACAGTAGACGCCTTTGTCAGCGCTTGTCAAGAGCGGGTAGAGAGGGCTTTGGAGGCATGGCTTCCGGCGCCGCAGACCGCGCCAAGCACGCTCCATCAGGCGATGCGCTATGCGGTCTTAGGCGGCGGCAAGCGGATGCGCCCCCTGTTGGTGTACGCCACCGGGCGGGTTTTAGGGATTGCACCGACGGAATTGGACGCGCCGGCGTGCGCGGTCGAGTTAATTCACGCCTATTCGCTGGTGCATGATGATTTACCGTTGATGGATAACGATGACCTACGCCGCGGCAAGCCTACTTGTCATAGGGCTTATGGCGAGGTCACGGCGTTGTTGGCCGGTGATGCCTTACAAACCCTGGCGTTTTATGTCCTAAGCCACGCACCACTTAACCCTGGAGAAAACCGCCTGCGGATGATTGCGGCGTTGGCGCTGGCCGCCGGGTCGCGGGGGATGGCGGGTGGTCAGGCGCTTGATTTAGCCGCCGAAGGACAAGAGTTATCGCTCCCGGAATTGGAATTAATTCATATCCACAAGACCGGCGCGCTGATTCGTGCCTGTGTGTTGTGTGCGATCCATGCAAGTCCGAACGTGGACGCAACAAAGCAGGAGCACTTGGATCACTATGCAAAATGCGTCGGGTTAGCGTTTCAGATTCAGGACGATATCCTGGATATGGAGGGCGAGGCTAGTATTTTAGGTAAGCGCACTGGTGGGGATCACGCTCATGCGAAGTCGACTTATCCGGGTGTGATGGGGCTGGCGGCGGCTAAGGAGCGTGCTCAAGAACTTTGTGTTGCGGCGCTCACCAGTTTAGAAATATTTGATGATACTGCGGACGTTTTGCGCTGGTTGGCGCATTACATTGTGAAGCGGCGGAATTAGCATTTCTTGAAATGGGAGATTCTGGAGCAGGAAAATCTCCCCAACCCAAAAATAGAATGTTGCCATCTTCTGTCATTTCGACCGTAGCGAGAAATCTTTTATTGCGCATCGATTAAAGATTTCTCGCTGTTGCGCGGCTCGAAATGACAGAATAAAAATTCGAGCCTTTCTTGTTGTCATTTCGAGCGTAGCGAGAAATCTTTTATTGCGCATCAATTAACGCAATACGTTTTACGCGCCCCAAACAAAAATCTCCCGCCGTCCTTCTTTAATTTGCCGCTGCCAAATACGCTCTTCCCAAGTTTTATCAGGACGACGATCAAAAATTAAAAGATGGGCTTCCGCGGCACCACAGCGCTCGGCATATTCGGCGGTTTGGATAATTCCGTCCGCGATGGTACTTTCCAAAGTGCGCCGCGGATAAACTAATTTGCATTCCATCACCACGCGCTGTACCGGCCCAAGATAACCTTGTACCTCGTCAATAGGCCATTCCAAAAATAAATCAGTGCGCTTCGTACCGAGGCCATATTCCCGATTAATGCGTCCGCCACCATTCACAATTCGTTGCAGAAAGGCTTGTAATAATAATTGGGGGCCAGCCTCCCGATAATCAAAACCTTTTAACCAAGCGTCGGAATGCTCACGGAAAAATTGCTGAAAGGCGGTCAATAATTTAGAAATATCGAGATGACGTTGCGGTGTGAGATACCAAAGTGGATTTTGCGTAATCACCACTTGAATCGGAAAAGTCAACTCGCGGGGAATAATTTCGCGGTAAATGCGATTCACAATCGTCAATTGCGGACGACCACGAATTAGCCCTAAATCTTCGACATATTGCAAATCATCCATCGGATAGCGCGTCTCAATGTTTTCTCCAGCCAATAAAGCGGCAACAATTCCTCTCACTCGTTCTTCGCGCAATTTATCGACCAATTGATCTAAATGCGTAGCGCGGCTCTGAATTAAACGCTCGCGGGCGTTCTTGTAGCGTTCCAAAGTAATCGGAATCGTTCGATCACGCCGGGCCGCACGATCTTTCCAAGTACATTCGTGGGCCAGTGCATTTACCAACCACGGCTGACCCATCGTGTCTTCCCATAATTCCGGCCAAATGGCAGAATCAAAAAGCTGACCCGTTTCTATTTCGTGCAATCGCCATAGCTCTTCGGTTTCTGTCTGAGTAAAATTACCCAGACGCAATGATTCTGCCTTGATATTAAACGCCGAGCCACCGGTAATTATTTCCTGATGCGCCGTGTGAATCCGATAATCACGTACATCACGCACCCCACATAAAATAATAGATTGCGGAAATGATTGCGGCCGCTGGTTATATCCTGCCCGAATTTGTCGCAACAACGAAATTAAAGTATCACCAATTAAAGCATCCACTTCGTCGATAAATAAAACCGTAGGGAGGTCACTATTTTCCGTCCAAGCGGTCAGAATAGCTTTAACCAATTCATGCGGACTGTCTTGGCGATGTTCCTTTAACCAATCCATGAGTCGCGTATCTTTTAACCACACATTTGCCTGCGCCGCAATTGCTGTAGCAATCGAATACATTCCCGCCGCAACATCATTGCGGGCGGTTTGCGCAGTCTCAATATTCGCGTACAATGCCCGATATCGAGATCCATGATTCAAATAATCCATTAATGCCAATAGGCAGGTCGTCTTTCCGGTTTGGCGCGGGGCGTGAAGAATAAAATAACGTTTATTGTCAATCAGTGACTCGATTTCTTCGGCATCAATACGAGTCAATGGGTTCAACATATAATGGTCATCACTCCGGCACGGGCCAGCAGTATTAAACTGTCTGGTCATGAAATGGAAACTCCTCATCAAAAGATAAACGTCAAGAAATTAAATTATAAAAATCAAAATCGTCAGGAGTTACGCAGTTGAATTGTAACTGGTTAATTTAGACTGCGCAACTCATAAAAGGAGAGAAAAGATAGACGAAGAATTCTCTTACGAGAGAAAGGTTTGCCTCGCTAAGATTTTCGCTAAGGTTTTTTACTAGAGTTTATGCCCCGGGCAAAACTTGTTTAATCGTATTGACTAAATCATTGCCAGTGACCGGTTTTACTAACCACCCAGTAGCGCCAGCGGATTTTCCTTCAGCGCGCCGGGTTTGTTGTGATTCTGTAGTTAGCACCAAAATCGGCACAAAGCGAAATGCCGGGAGCTTACGGATCTCCTTGACCAATTCAATACCATTCATTCCCGGCATATTTACATCAGTAATGATCAAATCTGGTTTGAATCCAGCCTTAAAACGATTCAGCGCATCTTGGGCATTACCTGATTTTTCGACCGTGAATCCCGATTTAGTCAAAATATCATTGAGACTCATGAGAATTGTGGGTGAATCATCAACCAGATAGATAGTTTTCATCGATTTTTTGCACAGCAAGTTCGGGGGTGTGCATTGAAGCGCACGCCTACTAAGGATATAGTTTTCACCAGTGCGGACGCCGTACCATTCCAAATTGTACAATTTTCGGCCTGCAACGGCCTACCTAATTTTTCCCGAATACGGAACTTTTCCCCATGCACGCAACCATTGACGACAATCACCTTAAGGATTTGATGAAAATCGCCCTGATGGAGCTTTTGGAAGAGCACCCCGCGATGTTGCGCGGTCTCATGGCCGAGGCTCTGGAGGACATGACCGCAGAACGCCCCCGTGGTGAGCGGGACGAAGAGGACGACGACGAGCCTATTCGGGAGCGAGTACGGCGTCATACCCGTCCGCGCCGCTCCCGCGCGCACCCCGCTACTGCCGAGGAGCGTCATTCCGAGGATGACCATTCGGAGCATAGCGAGCCTCTCACCGAAAATTGGGATAATTCCTCTACTGCCGCAGCGGATAATCTAGACGATTCCGGCCCGGCAAGTTATCCCGGAATCGACCCATTCCTCAAGAAGGCTCCTCCTGCCGGGGATTCTCCCTACGCATCAAGCGCCCCGCCGCGTCCGCGCCCGCGTGCCGCACGGATACCCTTGACTGGGAGTGAATATCTCCTCCAGGGGTTGAGCCTTCTCCTGGAGGCCGATTTGCGCCCGTACATCGCGATCCCGGCGGTCGCCAGTATGCTGGCGTTTTCCTTGGCGGTGTGGTTGGGGATGGGACAATTCGGCGCCTTTGGTAATTGGGGACATGGCTATCTCCCATTTTGGTTGGGATGGATTGAGTGGCTGTTGTGGCCATTTTTTACTATCGCGCCGGTAACCCTGATTTTCTATTTTTTTACGATGGTCGCGAATTTTTTTGTAGCGCCATTTAACGCCCTACTTGCGGAAAAAGTTGCCCGCCATATCAATGGACTTTCGATTAATACTGGACCGGGGTTTGGGAGCGCATTGCTACGTTTTCCTTCGCTACTCAAAGAAGAGTGGCGTAAATCAATGTGGTTCCTGATTCGGGCATTACTCTTGACGATCCTATTTTTTATCCCGTTAATTAATCTTGCCGCGCCGTTTATTTGGGGAATCTTTGCCGCTTGGTCGCTATCCTTAAAATATTTGGATTATCCGGTGCGTAATCAAGATTTAGAATTTGACGAGACCCGCGCTATAGCAGCAGAAAATCGCTGGTTAGTTTTAGGATTTGGCGGCTCGGTATTTCTGATGACAATTATTCCAGTGCTAAATTTCATTGTAATACCGGCGGCGGTAATTGGTGCTGCGGCATTGTGGACTGAACGCATGGCAACTCAGGGTAATCCTTCTATTTAGAGCATCATAATGGAGATAATTAATATGTCCATAATTTTTTGCTCTCGGACGTGGTAAAAATGAGCCCTATTGCTACATCCGAACAATTAAACTCGTTCGTTTTAACTGAGGCCGATTTTCAACGTGTTCGAGAATTGGCGTATCGTTTAGCCGGAATTAGTTTAGGGCCACATAAACGCGATATGGTCTATAGCCGTTTGGTGCGCCGATTACGTGCGCTCAACCTTGCCTCATTTCGCGTCTATCTTGACCAAGTCGAAAAAGGAGGTACCGAAGTCCAGCCATTTCTGAATGCGCTGACGACTAATCTCACCTATTTTTTTCGCGAAGAGCATCATTTCCCGATTTTGGTCCGCCACGTCCAGTCCTGCGCCGGCCAGGGCCGCATCGTGCGTTTATGGAGCGCCGCATCTTCCACCGGGGAAGAACCGTATTCGATGGCGATTTCCTTAGCGGATGGATTTAATACGCTCACCCCGCCAATTCGTTTATTGGCGACCGATATTGATACCGATGTATTAAAACGCGCCCAAGCCGGAATTTATCCAATTGATGCGGTAAATCGCCTACCAAATACGACTTTACGGCGCTATTTTTTACGCGGAACCGGCCCCCAAGAAGGAAACGTTCGCATTCGACCCGAAATTCAAGCCCTAGTCAGCTTTCGCCAAATTAATCTTTTATCTGATACCTGGGATGTAGAGCCGCCGTTAGATGCAATTTTCTGCCGAAATGTGATGATCTATTTTGATAAACCGACGCAACGCGAAGTTTTAGAAGGCTTCGTTCAGGTAATGGCGCCGGATGGATTATTATTTATGGGTCATGCCGAAAGCCTGCAACACGCCATGGATTTAGTCAAACCTTTAGGTCAGACCGTCTATTGTCTAACGCCGCAAGCCATTGCCGCCAAATCTCGGAAATAGCAATGATTGGCAACGGGGACAAGCATTTAGCACCGAATGTATATTTTGACCGGCAGTTTAATTGTTCGGCGGCAAAGATTCTTCCCGGTGAGTATTATGTTACTGCACGTAAAATGGTTTTAGTCACGGTCCTGGGGTCATGTATTGCGGCATGTTTGCGTGACCCGATTTTAAGAATTGGCGGGATGAATCATTTTATGTTGCCGGATCAGGGCGGTAATTCTAATAGCATTTTGAGTCTCTCGGCGCGTTATGGATCGTATGCAATGGAGTTGTTGATCAATCATCTGCTGAAAATGGGTGCCCAGCGTTTGCGATTAGAGGCGAAAGTTTTTGGTGCGGGACAAGTTTTAGCGGGAGTCACGGATGTTGGGATACGCAATACGATTTTTGTCCGCGATTATCTCGAACGGGAAAAGATCAAATTGGTTGCGGAGGATTTAGGCGGGTACTTTCCGCGTAAGATATATTTTTTTCCCGAGACCGGGCGCGTATTAGTCCGGGAATTACGCCATCAACATAACGACACAATTCTCCAGCGCGAGCAATCTTATAGTCAGATTATTAAAACGGTACCGGTCGGCGGTGATCCCGAATTATTTTAGATTGTCTTTTGGTATCGGCTGAGAAGCGATTTTCAATTATCTAAGCCGAGTTTTTTCAATCGATAGCGCAACGCCCGAAAACTAATTCCCAAAAGACGCGCCGCCGCAGTGCGATTCCAGTGGGTGTGCTCTAATGCTTTTAGGATCGTCTCTTTTTGGACTGAATCCAAAAACGGGTCGAGGGCGCCCTCGGGAAGCGGCGAATCGAAATTAGCGGGCGGCGGATTTTCATTGTTCTCCGTTAGATCATTTTCACTTTCAGA
>Ga0114939_10003147_pt1 | contig 11701 bp, 8 predicted proteins | sample AshMeaCrysSpring_FD_87196 | JGI IMG/M metagenome (GOLD analysis project Ga0114939, IMG submission 87196) | Groundwater microbial communities from Big Spring, Nevada to study Microbial Dark Matter (Phase II) - Ash Meadows Crystal Spring | ecosystem: Environmental > Aquatic > Deep subsurface >... | reverse complement strand
GGAGCGGGGGTCGGGAACCGAAGAAGCCAAGGCGATATGGGCAGCCGGTTCGAGCGAGTCATAGCCGAATACACTCGGCCAATCGACCTGCATGGCTCCATTCTGGCTAAAGAGGGACACACCCCAGGGAAGCACCCTTCCATCCGAATCGCCAACGATCGCTTTACCATCAACCCATAAGGCTTCCGGTGCGCTGGATGCGGGTCTGGCCATCTTGTAGGCGAACCACCAGGTATCGGCCGTCATCAAGACGATCATGGCCAGAGCGATCGCACCCAGCCGGGGATCCGGTTGTTCGCTTCTCATTTCCCCAGCCGTCAAATAAGCCCAAATCAAAGCGCCACCAACACCGACCACAACCAGTGCCAATGAATAGCCGCCGATTTGGTGCCATAGACGGCCACTGGTCTCCGTGGGGTGCAGGGCCATGAAAACAGCGCCGGTTGCCACCAAACCGGCGAAAAGCGCTATCCCCAAGATCGACAGGGCGACCAGCCAATACTTCGTCAAATAAGCCCGTCGATCGGTCAGGGGCCGCGCCCTCCACAAGCTGAGGGCATGACCGAATAATGCTGACGCCGCAAAGAGGTATAGAAAAGCCGCCCGTCCAGGCGCGCGCACCAAACGGAAGGGAGGGAGATAGCGATAAGCCAGCTCATAGAGAACGCCATATTTACCCAGAGCCAGCCACAACCCAACGACGATGAGTATGATATAGAACCAGGACAGGCTGTCCGGTCGACGCAAGGCCAGGAGTATCCCTAAAACGGCCAAGACGCCCGCGTAATACGTCAGTTCTTCAAACGTCGGCACGCTCCAATAGCCAACGCGGAGCGGTTCGCCGAAAAATTCAGGGATGATTAGCGTGATCAGATGTGCCGGTGGGAGCGAATAGTCGGTGGCAAATTCATAATTCGCTTCGGCAACGCGACCTGATGAAAGGGAGAACTGGAGAAAGGGAGCTAACTGGATGGCGGCCATGCTCAAGCCAATTACAGCCATGATAGTCGCCTGTCTAACTACATGCCACCGGCCACCGTGAGCATCGACAAGCAGGTAAACGACGAAAGCAGCCCAAATCAGGCTGACGTAGAGGAACGAGGGGATATGGCCGGCCAATAACGAAAAACCAAACGGTAAGCCGGCAAGGATCGCCGCCCAAATGCTTTGGTTCCTCACCGCCCAGACAAGGGCCAGTAGCATGACAGGTGTCCAGATAAAAACAGCATAAACCGGGCTATGTCCGGCCCACAACCGCCCGGCCAACAACCCGCCAAAGGCGAATCCTAGACCCGCCAGAACCGACGGCAACCACCGCCCGCCCATGTAACGGACATAACCGTACATTCCAAAACCCGCCAACCAAACGTGGAATATCATGTGTAAGGTAACACCGCTGCGAACCGGCACGACCAGGTTGATCCAGTTGACAGGATAAAAGGCGTTTTGTTGCGGCTGGGCCATAAATGGAAAACCGCCGAAAATTCTCGATTCCCAGAAAGGCAGTCGCCCACTCAGAAGGGAATCGCGCACATGCTCCCAGTATATATAATAATTACCGACCATATCATGGCCGCCTAGTACCTGTCCCTCAGGCAACAACAGGACACGCATGAAAAAAACTACACTCAACACCAGGTATAGGAATGCCGCTGCCAGGTGAGGCCTCCGGTCGACAAAACCTACGAGATGCTTCATACCAGCTTCAACTTCATGAAGATAGCCACGGTCCGGCCAGGGAGCATATCTTCATTGGTGTAGTAGGAGACATCGATACCGTCAACAGTGAAACCGACGCTCCGATAGAACCGAATGGCATTCACATTGGTGTTTTGAGTCTCGCACACCAAGGCGCGCAAGCCGGAATCCCCGGCCTGCGTTCGCAGCAAGCCTATCAGTCGCCGGCCTATGCCCTGTCGCTGGTGAGTCGGCGCAACGTGAAATTCCCAGACCCATAAGGTTTTATTCCACCAATGGGGTTCGGCCAGGGCGATCGCGACCAATAGTTCTCCCTCGTATGCCCCCCAACAATAACCCTCCCTCACCAGATTGGAATATCGATCAAGTTCTTCATCGCTGTAGGGAAAGGCGAATTCCTGCGGGTTATCCAAATGGACTAATTTCATGAAGAGGCTGGTTTCTTCGTCGCTCTCTGTACGGTTTACCTGGTAATAAGCCTTGGTGGTATAGCCACCAGCGATAACCGCAAATCGTTGTGGGTCAAAATGGCGGCAAGGGTGGATGGCGATCGTTTCGTGATTCATGGGTTTAGACCGTCAATTTGGACAGGTTGCGACAGTACCGTTGTACCGAGTTGTTCCATCGTCGGCAAATAATAGAAGCCTGTACGCAGGCGGTAATCGCCGGCGATTAAATCCGCCGGTATTTCAACCCGAAATGTGTCGACAACGATTTCTCCTGGCCGCCAATCGCTGGTCGGAAATCCGGCCGGTTGCCGGTCAGTTTGGGATATAATCGTACCGGTCTCGTCGATTAAGTGCACAAAGGCGGTGTAATCAGTCTCCATCGCTTTGAATGCTTGCCAGGTTAACGTGACATCAACCACCTCCCGGTCGACCGCCACGCCCCAACCGGGCAAACCAATGACTCCACCAAAATCAACAGGCTCTTCGGCTGGATTGACGATTCGTTCTATTTCCGCCGGAACCTGGAGGGATGTAAAAGCTGAGGACGTAGGATCGGTTTCAACGGTTGACCCGGCGAAATAATCGCGCAGATTGGCCAGGGTTTCTTCGGCTTGCGGGCGGACAAGATAGAGGCTGGGAAATCCCAGTACACCCGCCGGAATAAGCCCATCCTGGCCGTTGAAGCTTCGCAGCCGATCGGGATCCGCCAAGGCATAATAAATCGTGGCCATCTCCTCTTGAGAGGGCGTCAGGTATAATACGGTTTCAGCCGGTTGCTCAGCCGCGTAGCGTCCCATTTGCCAATCATCGAGATAAAAATCTCTGGCTAAATCAGGATGAGAGGCGTAGCGACTAAAATAGTCGCGAGTCGTCAGGATGAGGCTGGGTAAAGTCAACACCGCAAGGGTCGCGCCAACCCAAAATTTTTGACTCGCGCGACGGGCCATGGCCTCAGTGATCCAGGTCACGCCGACGGCGATCAAAATCGATACCGGCGGGCCTACCCCCGTGAGCCGGCCGAAGTGAGGCGCATCACCACTGAGAATACTCGGCAATAACATCACGCCAAACCAGATGATGAGAAAGACATTTTCCGGTCGAGCCCACCGCCGAGCAAGCTTGACGAGGCCGGTTAAGAACAAGATGGCTTGAATGGGGTCCATGTAAGATCGGCCGGGTAAATTATGCCGGAGATGAGTCTCTCCTAACCAGAATAGACCGCGGACGACCCGGCCGATATTCAGCCCCCAGGTTACTAACGGGGAACCTTCGACAACTCCTTTGCCCCGATTGGCCACATAGGCCATACGAAAGACAAAGAAATAAGGATAACGGGCAAAAAAAAGAAGCAGGGGAGCGGCTGTCAACAGGGATGTGGTCAGGGCCAATGCCAGCCCTCGCCACCGGCTGACCAAAGCCTGCCGGTCCGCCCAAAGCATGAATAAGCCAAAGGCAATAAAGGTCAGCGGGAAGAGGCGGGCTGCGGCGAATGTGTAAAACCCCAGACCCACGAAGATTCCGCTGCCGGCCAACCAGACAAGGCTCCAACGGCCGCTAGCTCGCCACCCGCGCCAGAAGGCGAAGACGGCCATCGTTAGCACGGGCAGCATCACCATAGCGCGGATGCCAAACCGGCTGAAGTGGAGGGCCGGGTAAAGCACAGCCAGCGAAAACGCCGCCACAAGCGGTAGCAGTTCACCCCGCATAAACCGGTCCCTATCCTGCGGAAACAAGCTGCGCGCCGCCAGGTAAGTTGTCAATATGGCCAGTACACCGGCCAAGGCCGGAACAACTCGAATGGCAAATGGTGTCGCGCCGAAGTACCTTATCGATAACGCCATAAGGTACACATGGAGCGGCTCACGGCCGTAATTTCCCTCAAAGAAGACGGGCCACCGCGTTGGTTCCGGCGGTCGTCCGGCGTGGGCGTCCTGAGCATACAGCTCCCAACCTTCATAGAAACGGGGAAAGGATTCGCCCGCTAACAGTGATAAAGCATCCAGTCCGTTATAAGCCTCATCATGGTACAGGCCGGGTGGCAAGCTTCCCAGGCGATAAAATCTCAAGAAGGCGGCCATCAAGAGAATGAAGAAGAGGGCCAATAACGGCCATGTAGTGCGGCGCGGGGCCATAGATTTAGAATTATGTCAGAATTTCAAGCAGAGGCACTCCTCCGAAAATTCTCACCTTATCCTTTCAGCAATTGGCTCATACTTCATGCCTGTATGCGGGCAACAGATGCGCAAAGACGGTTGTTGGTCTATCATTTTGGCAATAGTCAGGCAATCCGTAAGCGTAAGGCTATAGGATTCTGGATTGCAGGCCGGGGGCCGGCACTAAAATCGCCAAAAACAAGGATACCGCGACATGATAGGGAAAGAGAACAACGATGTTTACGTTGTCGGGCACGTAAACCCGGATACCGACTCCATTGCCTCAGCGATGGGTTATGCTTGGCTCTTGCAGGATCAAGGAACTTCGGCCATCGCCGCTCGAGCCGGCCAACTTAATCCCCAGACCACGTGGGTATTGCACCATCTCGGTATCGAGCCGCCGGTTCTCCTGAGTGATGCCTCGCCACGTTTTTCAACCATTGCCCACCGGCTCAATACCGCTGCCCCGGAGCATCCTCTGCGCGAGGTTTGGGGAATCGCCAACCGCACGGGTGGCGTCGCGCCTATTGTTGAATCGGACGGCAAGCCTTTCGGCCTTGTATCAGTGATCAGCCTTTTCGAATTCCTCAGCCGCACCGTCGGTTCCCATCCGCGCCGCGAGGAGATGAGAATCGGCGAGTTGATGGACATGCCCGGCCGCGAAGCCTGTGATACCGGCGTGCCCCAATTCCCAGCCAATGGCCGTGTGCGGGACGCGCTAAACCGGATCATGCGCGAGGAGCGCAATGAGTTCTGGGTCGTGGACGAAAACGGCCGTTATGCCGGGATCTGCCGACAGCGTGAAGCCCTCAATCCACCGCGCTTGCAACTAATTCTTGTTGATCACAATGAACCTGGTCAGGCCATCGGAGCCATCGACGAAGCCGATATTTTGGAGGTTGTTGACCACCACCGCCTGGGCAATACGTCCACCCGGACACCCATCCGCTTTACGGTCGATGTCGTCGGCAGCACCTCGACATTGATCGTTGAGCGGATAAACGACGCCGGGTTGAGCGCTCCACCCGAATTAGCCGGATTATTACTGGCCGGCGTCCTATCGGACACATTGATCTTAACCTCGCCGACAACCACCCCTCGCGACCATGCCGCGGCCGAACGACTTGCTCGCTGGGCATTCGTGATCGGCTCGCCCCTGGCAGGTGAAACCGTGCAATCCTATGGCGAGAAAGTAATCAGCGCCGGTACCGGCTTGGCAACCCGATCGGCTGATGAAATCGCCGGCGCCGATCTAAAACTATACGAAGCCGGGGGTTTCAACTTTGGAGTCGCCCAAGTCGAGGTGACGAATCTGGTCGAACTGGATGAACACAAAGATCGATTGCAAGAAGCGTTGATCAAACTGCGTGATGCCAAGGGTCTCAACTTCGCCATGCTCATGGTGACCGACGTGGTACGCGGCTCCAGCCGGTTGTTACTGACATCCGATGTTCCCGCTCTGGGCGGCCTGCCTTACGCCAAGCTCCCTGACGGCACGCTGCGCGCGCAGGGAGTTGTCTCGCGCAAAAAACAATTGCTCCCCGCTCTACTGGGGGCACTCGAAGGTTAGGATCGCTGCCCGTTGAGTCTGTTAATGGATTTTTAGCCATACCGGCATCATGTGTAAGCAGCCGCAGACGCTCATCATCATGGGTGCCGCCGGGGCAGGCAAATCGACAGTCGGCCGTCTATTGGCTGAGAGGTTAGGCTGGTGCTTTATAGAGGGTGATGATTTCCATTCGCCCGAAAATATCGCCAAAATGTCAGCCGGTGTTCCCCTGACTGATTCTGATCGGAAACCCTGGCTAGATGCCTTAAATACGGTTCTGCGCGAACAGTCTACTACCCAAAATGGTCTGGTCCTGGCTTGCTCAGCGTTGAAACTCACCTACCGAAAGCGGTTGGCGGCGGGAGTGAAATCGGCCCTTTTCGTCTATCTCAAGGCCGATCCAGCAACCCTCACCGAACGACTTACAGGACGCCAAGACCACTATATGCCGGCTGGCCTTCTCATGAGCCAGTTGGAAGACCTTGAAGAACCGGACGACGCCATCATGATAGATGCCACTTTACCTGCGGAGCAAATCGTCCGGATTATCGTGGCCGAAATCCAAGACCGGCTCGGCCAAGCCTGATAACCAACGGATGCGCCTTTTCGGTCATGTGCCGGTCAATCCGGTATAATCTTGGCAATGAAGGTCGCCGTCTTGTCCGATATTCATGGCAACCTGCCCGCGTTGCGGACAGTCATTGCGGATATCGACCGTTGGCAACCGGATACCGTTGTCGTGGGTGGGGATATCGTCAATCGTGGACCATGTTCCGGCGCCTGTCTGGAATTGCTTCTGGAACGACAGGACCGGGACGGCTGGCATCTGCTGCGGGGCAATCATGAGGATTTCGTCCTTGATTGCCGCAACCACGACGCCCCTCTCCATGGCCCAGAGTACGAGATGAGACAATTCGCCCACTTCGCCTTACATCAAATGGGCGCTAATGCCGATATCTTGCAGGTGCTCCCGGATATCTTCGAACAGACTGCGCCAAACGGCGAAATCTTGCGCGTCGTGCATGCATCGATGCGCAGCAACCGGGATGGTATTTATCCTGTGACGCCGGAGAACGAGTTAAGACAATTAATAGCCCCGCCGCCGGCTGTATTTGTCACCGGTCACACCCACCGGCCACTTATTCGCCACGTCGACAGTACCCTGGTGGTGAATATCGGCGCCGTCGGATCCCCTTTCGACGATGACCGACGCGCCGGCTACGGCCGCTTTACGGCCAACAGCAGCCATTGGCAAGCCGAGATCGTCCGTTTAGATTATGATTACCGGCAAGTCGAAACGGATTACTGGGAATCGGGTTTCCTGACGGAAGGCGGCCCGCTGGCTCAACTCATGCTGGTAGAATTGCGCAAGGCGCGCGGGCTAATCTTTCGTTGGGCAAGTCGTTTTGAGGAAGCTGTTCTCGCCGGGCGACTAACGCTGGAGGAAAGCGTTCGCCTGTTATTGACCGATGAGGATATTTTGCCGTTTACCGGACCACCTGGCTGGAAGGTTTAATTTTCTGTTCAATCAATAAAGGAGTCGTGCGGGACTAATGACACATCAGGATACCATTATCCATCGCTTCCAGCAACATCAACGTGTGCGGCCGGCTGCACCAGCCTACTATGAAAAGATCGGCACGACATGGGTGCCGACCCCCTGGGAGGATTATGTTCGCCAGGTCCGGCGGGCGGCACGCGCCATGATCGGCTTGGGGCTGAAGCCCGGCAACGTGGTGTGTATGCTCGGGTTTAACCGGCCGGAGTGGGTCATCGGCCAGTTGGCCGCGATGATGGTCGGTGGTGTCGGCGCGGGAATTTATGCCACCAATAGCCCAGCAGAGGTCCAGTATATTCTGGGTCATTCGGAAGCGCCGCTCGTTATCCTGGAAAACGCCAGCCAATGGGCTAAAGTCCATCAGGTACGCGATGAATTACCTCATTTACGACATGCCATTTTGATGCGGGGCACGCGTATCAATGACCCATTGGCCATGGATTGGGATACCTTCATGTCTTGGGGTGATGAAGTCGACGACGGCGATCTCGACGCACGTATCGCGGCCATTGAAGAAGAACAACTGGCCAGCCTGATCTACACCTCCGGGACAACCGGCCCACCAAAAGCGGTCATGCTCAGCCACCGCAATCTAGCCTCCACCGCCCAAACCGGCGCGGACCTTTTTAGCCTGACCACCGAGGATATCCTTCTTTCTTACCTGCCGCTTTCGCACATCGCCGAGCAAATGTTCACAATCCACACGGGCGCGACTGTCGGTTACGCCGTTTATTTTGCCGAGTCCCTTACTAAATTGCCGGATAATTTGCGCGAAGTTCAGCCCACGGTATTTTTCGGCGTTCCGGGGGTCTGGGAGCGTTTTCGCAACCGGGTGGCTGAACGCCTGAACGAAGCACACGGCCCACGGCGGCGCATTGCAGATTGGGCTCAAAAGGTCGGCCAAGAAGCGACGGGATGGCGCAATCAAGGCATAGAACTTTCAGGCAGTCTCGCCGCTCAATACCGACTGGCCGAGCGACTCGTCTTCTCAAAAGTCAAACCGTTATTGGGTTTCAGCCGGACCCGTGTGGCAGTCTCCGGCGCGGCACCTATCAATCCCGAAATACTGGAATTTTTCAGCGGTCTGGATGTCACCATTTATGAGGTTTATGGCCAGTCGGAGGGCTGCGGGCCAACGACATTTAACCGTCCTGGTGCAACGAGGATTGGCACAACCGGCCAGGTATGGCCGGGCAGTGAAGTAAAAATAAACACTGACGGCGAGGTCCTGTTGCGCGGGCCAAACGTCTTCATCGGTTATTACAAGGATGCGAGTGCGACCGAGGCGACTCTCGTCGACGGCTGGCTCCATTCGGGCGACCTCGGACGGTTCGACGAGGAAGGGTTTCTAACCATTGTCGGGCGAAAGAAAGACATCATTATCACCTCGGGCGGCAAGAACATCGCCCCCAAGAATATTGAAGCTGCCTTAAAGTCACTGGAACTGATCGGTGAGGCGGTAGTAATCGGTGAAGGGCGTAAATACTTGACTGCTTTGCTAACGCTTGAGCCGGAAGCTGCCCAACGGTTCGCCGAAACGCACCAACTGGAAGGTCAGGTTCTCCATAACCATCCTCAAGTCCTAGCGGCTATCCAGTCTGAAATTGACGAACAGGTCAATCCCCAATTCGCGCGAGTCGAACAAGTCAAGAAATTCGCCATTTTGCCACAACCGTTTAGTATCGAGAGCGGTGAAATGACGCCGACATTAAAATTAAAACGGAATATCATCTACAAGCAACATCTGGAGGAAATCGAACAGATGTATGCCGGGGAATAACGTTTGGCTCCTAACGATCGATGACCTACCATTTTCTTCAATGCCGTGATGCGACGTGTTGCTTTCGGTTTCCCGCCCCAATCCAGGAGGCGACGGCTATTCGCTGCCCGCGCTGCCGGGGCGAAGTTTTCGTAGCCGAGATCGCAACCCGCAGCGTCGACACCGTCGCGCCGGAAATACCGGCCACCCCAGCATGGGCGGCCTTGCTCGATAATATCCGCAGCATCCACAATGCTGGCTCCATCTTTCGGACGGCTGACGGTGCGGGATTTAACCATCTCTACTTATGCGGCATCACGGCTACACCCGATAACCCCCGGCTGGCGAAAGCCGCTTTAGGCGCACATGAGACCGTTGGCTGGACTTATTCTCCGAACGGAGTGCAGCTTGCCGCGAAGTTAAGAGACGAAGGTCACCGGCTATATGCCCTGGAACGGCTAACAGCCGAGACACATGCGTCGTTACCACGAATAATCAATCCTGGTTACCGGACGGTGTTGGTTGTCGGTAATGAGAAAGCCGGTATCGACCCCGGTATCCTATCGCTATGTGATGAAGTAGTAAGCCTGCCAATGGTTGGGCGCAAGTCATCGCTCAATGCCGCCGTAGCGTTTGGTATCGCGGCCTATTACCTTCGCTTCGGAAACGACAACTTAACCGGCCAAATACAAGAGGCATTCAGGTATGATCGCCGCCGACCGGATTGATGAAACGCCGCTGGGAAGGATTTGGGCTGCGGCCAATGAAACCGGGTTGGTAGCTGTTAGCTTGTGGGATGACGCCCCCCGATTTGTAAAAGAAGTAAACCGTCTGGCAGGCATAATACCGGTATTGATACCCAATAGTCAGCCACTTCTGACCGAAACTTTCGCCCAACTCTCGGCTTATCTTCGCGGCGAATTGCGTGAATTTGACCTCCCTATCGATTGGACGATCATGAAACCATTTCAGCGCCAGGCATTGCAACTTGTGTGCGACGTTCCTTACGGGCACACCAGCACCTATCACGTGATCGCCACCCAAATGGGCCAGCCGGGAGCAGCGCGCGCCGTGGGCCAGGCCAATGCCGCCAATCCAATACCGCTCATCATTCCCTGTCACCGCATACTGGGCAACGATGGAAAACTTCACGGCTATGGCGCTGGTGGCGGCGTCGAGACAAAAGCCTGGCTTTTACGACTGGAGGGTAGCCGTCTTGTATAGGGGGTTGGCACCCCTTATGGCGGCTTGACTAACCGGATTGAAACTCCTAACATCTGGGGTAAATTATTAATTCCCCTCAGGGGGCAGCCACAGGATCGGTTATCAATGAAAAAAGTGATTATTATCGGTACCGGCTTTGGCGGGTTGGGGGCAGCCGCGCGCCTGGCCGCTCATGGTTATGATGTTGAAGTTTTCGAAAAACGCGACAAACCCGGCGGTCGCGGCTATACCTACGAAATAGACGGTTTCAAATTCGACGGTGGTCCGACCGTCATCACCGCCCCGTTTATGTTTGATGACATATTCGCCCTGGCCGGTCGACGGCGCGAGGATTACGTCACCTTTCAACCCCTCGACCCTTTCTATCGGATCTATAACCATGAGGGCCGATATTTCGACTACAACGATGACCATGACTTCATCCTCAGCGAGATCGATAAATGGAACCCAGCCGACAAGGAAGGCTATACCCGTTTCATCGATAGCACGAAGGATGTTTTTGAAAAGGGCTTCAGTCTTATCGACCAGCCGTTCCTGAATTTCATGGACATGATGCGCGTTGCACCGGACCTTATCCGGCTTCAGTCCTACCGCTCGGTCTACGGCTATGTTTCCCGCTTCGTGAAGGATGATTTCTTGCGCCAGGTCTTTTCCTTTCACCCGCTCCTCATCGGCGGGAATCCGTTCGATTCCACGTCTATCTACGCACTGATCCACTACCTGGAGCGCGAGTGGGGCATACATTACGCCATGGGCGGTACCGGAGCCGTGGTAGATGCGCTGGTGCGATTCACCAAGGAACTTGGCGGCCGGTTTCATTACAACGCTGAAATCGAGGAGATCATGGTCGATGGTCGCCGGGCAACCGGGGTGCGCTTGAAGGATGGCTCTGTCTATCAAGCCGACCATGTTGTTTCCAACGCGGATATGGCCTTCACCTATCTGAACATGATCCCTGAGCGATACCGGCGGAAAAACAGTGACGGGTGGGTCAAGCGCAAGCGTTATAGCATGTCGCTATTTGTCATCTACTTCGGCACCAAACGACTCTACCGCTACGACAGTGGCCTGGCACACCATAACATCATCCTCGGACCACGTTACAAGGGTTTGCTGGAGGATTGTTTCAAGAACAAAGTCCTGGCTGAAGATTTCTCGCTCTACCTGCACATGCCGACAATCACCGACCCGACCATGGCTCCCCCAGGCCACGAGGCATTCTATGTCCTCTCCCCGGTGCCAAACCTGGCCGGCAATGTTGACTGGCGGCAAGCGGCCACACCCTATCGTGATGCGATCATGCAGTTCCTG
>Ga0114939_10003146_pt1 | contig 11706 bp, 11 predicted proteins | sample AshMeaCrysSpring_FD_87196 | JGI IMG/M metagenome (GOLD analysis project Ga0114939, IMG submission 87196) | Groundwater microbial communities from Big Spring, Nevada to study Microbial Dark Matter (Phase II) - Ash Meadows Crystal Spring | ecosystem: Environmental > Aquatic > Deep subsurface >... | reverse complement strand
TCAGGAAGCGATGAATACTCCCCTCAACACTGATTTTTTTTCGGAAATTAGGGTAATGGTTAAAAAAATCAGAAAATCACTGCTTTATAACGCTTATGAGCCATTTAAATGATTCTTTATTGCAAATAGCTTGGCAGTTACCTATTAATTGGACTGTCCTAGCTCAAAACGTCAGTGACCCAGACCTGGTAGGCAGCTTTCAAAGAGGCTTTAGTCATTTTGTGCAAACAGGTCAAATTTGGGCACTGTTGATTGGAATAATTATCGGCTGGATACTACGGAATCTCACCAGTTACGGTTGACTTCGACCGCAAGGCATGATTAGTACTAATTGCTCAGGTTCCTAATCGTCAATTAGTGACCTGAGCAAATTTGATTAATTCAGAAATTAGCTTGCTATTTGCTGTATTAAAACACTTAATCAACATATTTAACTAAGTCGCTATTACTAGAGATTGCCAAATTTTTCTAAATTTGTACTAAATTTTTCAGAAATTATCAATTTTCCATTCCAAAATGGGAAAACTAAAAGCTGCCCATCATGCAATTCCTGGCTGAGTATATCCAGAATGCACTGTTTGTGACTTTGGATGATTCTGAGGACACAGGTAACATGTAAAAATTCACTCTTGTTGCTGATTAGACCCAGACTAATTATGACTGAACAAAAAACTTGGAGCCAGCGCTTTGAGACAGCACTCCATCCCGCGATCGCTAGCTTCAATGCCAGTATAGGTTTTGACATTGAATTAATTGAATACGACCTGACCGGCTCCCAAGCTCATGCCAAAATGCTGGCACATACAGGGATAATTTCCCCAGAAGAAGGAGAGCAGCTAGTTACTGGGTTAGAACAAATTCGCCAAGAATACCGCCAAGGAAAATTTCACCCCGGTGTGGACACAGAAGACGTGCATTTTGCTGTGGAACGACGACTGACAGAACTGGTGGGTGATGTCGGCAAAAAATTACATACAGCACGTTCCCGTAACGACCAAGTAGGTACTGACACCAGATTGTACCTGCGTGACCAAATCCAACAAATCCGTCAGCAACTGCGGATATTTCAAGAGGTGTTGCTGGATATTGCCCAGAATAACATTGAAACCCTAATCCCCGGTTATACGCACCTGCAACGCGCCCAACCGCTGAGTTTAGCACACCACCTCCTAGCCTACTTCCACATGACCCAACGGGACTGGGAAAGGCTAGGAGACGTTTATCGGCGGGTAAATATCTCCCCCTTGGGTAGTGGAGCTTTGGCGGGAACAACTTTCCCCATTGACCGGCATTATACCGCTGAACTATTGCATTTTGATAAAGTTTATGCCAATAGTCTCGATGGAGTCAGCGATCGCGACTTTGCCATTGAGTTCCTGTGCGCCGCTAGCTTGATTATGGTTCACCTCAGTCGGTTGGCAGAAGAAATTATTCTTTGGGCTAGTGAAGAATTTGGCTTTGTCACCCTCAAAGACAACTGTTCCACTGGTTCTAGCATTATGCCCCAAAAGAAAAACCCTGATGTACCAGAACTGGTGCGCGGTAAAACCGGGAGAGTCTTTGGTCATTTACAAGGGCTGCTGGTGTTGATCAAAGCTCTACCCTTGGCATATAACAAAGACCTGCAAGAAGACAAAGAAGCCCTGTTTGACAGCGTGAAAACTGTCCAAGGATGCCTGGAAGCGATGACAATTTTGCTACGAGAAGGCTTAGAATTTCGTAGCCATCGCTTAGCAGAAGCTGTAGCAGAAGATTTCTCTAACGCCACCGATGTAGCAGATTATCTAGCAGCGCGAGGTGTTCCTTTCCGGGAAGCTTACAACCTCGTGGGTAAGGTAGTCAAAACTAGCATAGCCGCTGGTAAACTCCTCAAAGATTTGACGCTCCAGGAGTGGCAAGATTTACACCCAGCATTTGCAGAAGATATTTATGGTGCGATCGCACCCCGACATGTAGTTGCTGCTCGCAACAGCTATGGCGGTACTGGCTTTGAGCAAGTCAAAAAAGCACTCAATGATGCCCGCGCTCAATTAGCTGGAAATAGTTAATACTCAAAGGGTTATCGGGCATGGGGCATTGGGCATTGGGCATTGGGCATTGGGCATTGGGCATTGGGCATGGGATTATTGTATTTTATACAATAATCCCTGAGCCATAATAATTAAGGCGTACAAATGTACTGTACGCCTCAATATATTATGGATTCAGCGCTCCCAGAAGGCGCTACTATTGATTTCGTGATTTCGCTTATGCTGCAAACCAAAAGAGAGCAAGTATGGGAGTAGGGGATTTATTCAGCATCGGTTTCTGCTGCACCCTCATCTTCTTCACTCTTGGGAGGTCTTTGTTGAAACCTTCTCTGCATCCGTCCTGTAGTGGTTCGTTTACGGAATTTCCGGGCATATGCCTGGTTCCGTAGCGCCTTTTCTTTTTTCGGGTTACGGCGCTTAGCCATGTTCACCTCATAATAAACAACATGATTCCTGCCTCTCAAACAGATAGAGGCAATACCAGACACCGATATTATCGGTATATTTCTAGCCTAGCCGAGAAAATACGCGAAAATAAATTTAAGACAGGCAATTTTAAAGAATATATTTTTTCAATTATCTATGTCAAGAGTGTTGCTCAATAATTTATTCTTAGGAGAATTTTTTCGTAAAAGCAGTTTAGGCAAACTTCCCCTAGTAAGTTGTGAATCTCGCTCAGAGCAGTCAGTTGGCGCTAGTGAAGCAAATGCTAGGATGATAATAATCTATTGGCACGGAACAATTAACTGATGCCATGCATGTACTTGCCTAGCGGAATGCTCTATCTTTTGGGAATAGAAGCCTTCTTGTGAGTGACAAGTTCAGCAAACTAAACACAGATAGTCGGAGATTAAAAAATTTCTTTGTTTTCTGTAGCTATCGACTCAACACGCCGATTATGGCAATATGCCCAAACTGTCGTGGGTATTATTTTTCGTCATCCTGTACCCGGTACCAGTATCATCCCAATTTTGCCCGATGGTCGGATTGTGTTAATCCGCCGCCGTGATAATGGTCGTTGGTCTTTACCAGGAGGTATGGTTGATTGGGGGGAAGATATCTCCTCTGCGGTCAAACGGGAGTTGCGGGAAGAAACTGGACTAGAGTTAGTTAAAATTCGCCGCTTGGTGGGGGTGTACTCGGCTCCTGACCGCGACCCACGCATTCATTCGATTTGCGTAGTAGTAGAAGCTGAAGTTGAGGGAACAATGCAGGTTGAGGACACCTCAGAGGTTATGGAAATCCAAGCCTTTGAACCTAAATCCTTACCGACCGAACCCATGTCCCACGACCACGACCAACAGATACAAGATTACTTCAAAGGGTTAACAACCCTGGCATAATTAAGAGCATTCAGCCCGTCAATTTTGGATTTGAGATTTTGGATTTTAGATTCCAAATCGCAAATGCTCTCTCGGCTGAAGTGCTTTCTCCTACAGTTAGCATGAATCGACCAATCCGCAACTCCCGCATCAAGCTTTCTTTTGGGCGCATCTTCTGGCGTGAAGTCGGTAAAGGCACCGCTGTGGTGTTTTTACATGGACTATGGCATGATAGCAGCCAATGGCTATCGGTGATGGAATATTTAAGTCAACAGTACGATTGCTTGGCACCAGATTTATTAGGATTTGGGGAGTCTGAGCTTCCCAAACTCCACTATTCGATAGAGTTACAAGTGGATTGTTTGGCAGAATATCTAACAGCTTTGAAGTTACGCCAGGTATACTTGGTAGGAGAATCCCTAGGGGGTTGGATTGCTGCTAGCTATGCTCTGAAGCATCTCGATGAAGATTTAGTCAGCGGGTTGGTTCTGATTGCTCCCCTTGGTGTCCAAGTACAAGGAGTACAACACCCTTGGCAACAGATGCGGTCTTCAGTAAATAAACCTAGTTTATGGTTTAGATTATTACGATTACTCCGACCGATTACCAAACTTCTAGGCTGGCAGGAAAAAATTGACCAAACTTGGAAACAGCGGCAAAAAATACTGGCATCTCCTACAATCTACCAAATGCTCTTCAAACGCCACCAGTCGGAAATTGACGCCGAGTTGTTGCAAGATAAATTACCCTGGCTGAAAATCCCCGTCTTGATTTTGCAAGGCGCACAAGATACTGCTTCCGCCATAGCGATTAGTCAAACTTATGCTAATCTCACCCCTAAAGTCGAGTTGCAAATCATTAACCAGGGAGGGAGTGATTTAACTCAGTCTGTTCCAGGAATTGTTGCTGCACATATTCGTGATTTTGTCAATAGCTATTAGTCAAGGGTTGATTGCAAATGCGGCGCTATTCTCACCCTTTCGTTTAAACTACGTTATGAGGCTTCTGAGCGAGGATGGGACGAGGTAATTTATGACTACTCTAGCAATCAAAATTCCCCGGATCACCCATGAAAAGTTTTGGGAAATTTGCCAAGCCAATCAAGGTTTGCGTCTAGAATTGACTGCTGCAGGAGAAGTCATTGCCATGTCACCCACTTATTCCTGGACAGGAAAACAAAATTCAGGATTAACAGCGCAGCTATGGAATTGGAACGACAGCGCAGGTAATGGTGTTGTTTTCGACTCCTCTTGTGGCTTCACTTTACCTAATGGTGCGGTGCGCTCTCCAGACGCTAGCTGGATTGTAAACGAACGTTGGAACAGTCTGACTGAAGAGCAGCAGCGCTACCAGTTCTCACCGATTGCTCCTGATTTCGTTGTGGAGTTGCGTTCCAGTAGCGATGATTTAGCAACTCTGCAAGCCAAAATGCAAGAATATCTGGATAACGGAGTACAACTGGGATGGTTGATTGACCCGACACAACGAAGAGTAGAGATTTATCGCTTAGGTCAATCATCTGAAATTTTAGAATCACCCACAATTGTTTCCGGGGAAGATATACTTCCTGGATTTGAATTGAAACTTAACAAGGTTTGGGGATAACATTCCTATTTTCCGCGTCTTTCCATCACTACTTCTCTCATCCCCCAAAAAATCAGGTTCCCCTCCACTCTCATCTTTGCAGCTATTTCCGGAAACTGCACTTGTAGATAACTATGCAACAAAGTGCGATCGCCTCCGGTAATCACAATTCCAGTTTCGGGAAAATCTTGACACCAAGCCTCAATAAAGTCTTTAATCCCAGCCATCAGAATGTAAATCACCCCGCTCTTTATTGCCTCTGGTGTATTTAAGGCGTATCGTGGAGGCAGAGAAGCAGAATTTTGCATTTCTACATGGGGTAATTGTCCGGTTTTCTGACCCAAACTCGCAAACTGCAAACCCAGTCCAGGGAGAATCGCACCTCCCACCAGACAACCATCAGCATCCGCACCTGTAAAAGTTAATGCTGTCCCCCCATCAATCACCAGCATCGGAAAACCCCAAGTTTTCCCAGCACCCCACAAAGCTAAGGCACGGTCAATTCCCAAGCTAGGATACATTCCCCGTAAAGGTACTTCCTCTAGGGTAATTACATGAACATCGGCGTATTTTTCCCACAGAGCAGTTTGACTGGGAACTACAGAAGCGACGTACAGAGGACTAGGTAATGAAGAACTAATTACCCCATGCCCCATGCCGAATGTCCCATGACCAGTATCCCAGGTTTTTTGCAGCGTTTCCCCAGCAAATTCCGCCCAATGTAGCCGAGAATTGCCAATCATTAGCGCTAGCCAAAACGCTTGTTTTTGTCCACTGTTTTGGTGTAGTTTCACACTTTTAGGTTTTTTAACTCATCCATAGGTTTTTTAATATTTATTTACAAATAACTCATGTAAGAATGAAGACAGGGATATAATAATCAGTTGCTAAGGAGACGGGTTATGGTAGTAGCCGCTGACAGAACCAAAAAAAGGTTGACCGTGCAGACTGGTGAAATTGCTGCTGATACGACAGGAATTCGCTCTCTGGATTGGGACCGCGATCGCTTCGATATTGAGTTCGGTCTGCAAAATGGGACAACCTACAACTCGTTTCTGATAAAAGGCGAAAAAATAGGTTTAGTTGATACCTCCCATGAAAAGTTTCGTCAACTATATCTTGACACCCTCAAAGGTTTAATTGACCCCGCCACAATCGATTATTTGATTATCAGCCATACTGAGCCAGACCACAGCGGATTGGTAAAAGATATGCTGCAACTCGCCCCAGAAATTACGGTTGTTGGTTCCAAGGTGGCGATTCAGTTCTTAGAAGATATGGTACATCAGCCGTTTCAGCGGCGGATTGTCAAAAATGGCGACAAACTGGATTTGGGTAACGGGCACGAGTTGGAATTCCTGATTGCACCGAACCTCCACTGGCCTGACACCATGTTCAGCTTTGACCACAAAACCCAAATCCTCTACACCTGCGATGCCTTTGGGTTGCACTATTGCTCAGACGACACCTTTGACGAAGATTTAGAAGCAATCTCACCCGATTTTCAATACTACTACGAATGCTTGATGGCACCCAATGCCCGTTCCGTGCTGTCGGCATTGAAGCGGATGGGGGAACTGAAACACATCGGGATGATTGCCACAGGTCACGGGCCGCTATTATACCACAATGTTGAAGAATTAACTGGACGCTACCGCAATTGGAGTCAAAATAAAGCCAAAGCGGAAACCACAGTGGCTGTATTTTATGTTGGGGATTACGGCTATGGAGAGCGCTTGGCAGGTGCAATTGCCACTGGGATTAGTAAAACTGGCGTCGCGGTGGAAATGGTGGATATCAAAACATCCGATGCGACAGAATTGCGCGAACTAGTCGCTCGCAGTGCAGGACTGGTATTGGGGATGCCTCCCACTTCCGGTGCAGACGCGGCGGCTATCCAATCTGCTGTTGGGACTATTTTAGGGGCGGCAAAAGAAAAGCAAGCGATTGGGATTTTTGAATCCGGTGGTGGTGATGACGAACCGATTTACCCAATGGTGAATAAATTCAGGGATTTAGGCTTGACTCCCGGCTTCCCACCGATTCAGATTCGTGAAACCCCAAGCGAAGCTACCTTTAAGTTGTGTGAAGAATCTGGTACAGACTTAGGACAGTGGGTGACACGCGATCGCAGCATCAAAGCCATGAAATCCCTAGCCGCTGATTTAGATAAAGCTTTAGGGAGAATCAGCGGTGGTTTGTACATCATCACCGCCAAAAAAGCCGATGTCGCCAGTGCGATGCTTGCTTCTTGGGTAACGCAAGCCAGCTTCAAACCCTTGGGATTTAGCGTAGCAGTAGCAAAAGACCGGGCGATAGAATCCCTGCTGCAAGTAGGAGACAAATTTGTTCTCAACGTCCTGGAAGAAGGAAACTACCAAGGGCTGATGAAGCACTTCTTAAAACGTTTCGCGCCTGGTGATGACCGCTTCCAAGGAGTCAGAACCCAACCAGCCCAAAATGGTTCCCCAATTCTCACCGACGCCTTAGCATACATGGAATGCGAAGTTGACAGTCGCATGGACTGCAACGACCACTGGATACTTTACTGCACCGTCAACGCTGGAAGGGTTTCCAAACCAGACGGGATGACAGCCGTTCACCACAGAAAGGTTGGTAATCACTACTAAATTGGGTAATGGGTAATGGGTAATGGGTAATGGGTAATCAAAACTATTACCTATTATCTATTCCCTATTACCTATTCCCTATTACCTATTCCCCCAACCCCAAGTTTATAATGACAGCCATCAGACCTCGCGACGTTCAGATTTACCCCGTTGGTACAGATACCAGGGTGTTTCGTTCCCGCAGTTGGGCAAGACTGCGCTTTGAAATTGAATACGCTCTAGCAAAAGGTACAACCGCTAATTCCTACTTAATTGAAGGTGATAAAACCGCTCTCATCGACCCTCCGGGTGAAACCTTCACCGAAATTTACCTCAAAGGGTTGCAAGAGCGGATTGACATTAAGAAGCTAGATTATGTAATTCTTGGTCACGTTAACCCGAACCGGGCGGGAACTTTAAAAGCTTTAGTGGAAGTTGCGCCTCAAATTACCTTTGTTTGTTCCAACCCCGGCGCGATTAACTTACGTGGGGCGATGGAAAACCCAGATTTACCAATTCTGGTGATGAAGGGGGACGAAACCCTAGATTTAGGTAAGGGACACAATCTGCAATTTATTCCCACACCCAATCCCCGCTATCCAGATCACCTCTGCACCTACGACCCCCAAACGGAAATTTTATATTCCGATAAGCTATTTGGGGCGCATATTTGTGGCGAACAGGTACTTGATGAAGGCTGGCAAATTTACAACGAAGATAGGCGTTATTATTTTGAGTCCATCATGGCACCCCACGCCCGTCAAGTGGAAACAGCGCTAGAAAAACTTTCAGATTTTCCCACCAGAATCTACGCTCCTAACCACGGTCCACTGGTGCGCTATGGCTTAATCGAACTTACCCAATCCTACCGGGAATGGAGCCAACAGCAAGCCTCTCAGGATACCAAAGTCGCCCTGATTTATGCTTCTGCCTATGGTAGTACCGCAACCATCGCTCAAGCGATCGCTCACGGGATTACTAAAGCTGGTATTGGTGTCGAAGCCATCAACTGCGAAATTGCTGAACCGGGAGAAATTCAAGCCGTAATAGAACAATCCGCAGGCTTTATCATCGGTTCCCCCACCCTCGGTGGACACGCACCTACCCCCATTCAAACAGCTTTAGGGATAGTCCTCTCTAGCGCTAGTAAAAACAAACTGGCTGGGGTGTTTGGTTCCTATGGCTGGAGTGGGGAAGCCATTGACTTACTGGAAGGTAAGTTAAAAGACGCTGGTTATCGCTTCGGATTTGACCCCATCCGTGTCAAATTCAAACCCACCGAAATTACCCTGCAAACCTGTGAAGAAGCAGGGACAGACTTTGCTCAAGCGCTGAAGAGAAGCAAAAAGCTGCGAGCAGCAACTCAACCCGCTACTAATGTTGAACAAGCCGTGGGGCGGATTGTTGGTTCTCTTTGCGTCGTCACCGCCCAACAAGGCGATTCTAAGAGCGCTATGTTAGCCTCTTGGGTTTCCCAAGCTAGCTTTAGTCCCCCTGGTTTAACTATAGCTGTCGCTAGAGATAGAGCATTGGAAGCATTTATGCACACCGGCAGCGAATTTGTGGTTAATATTCTTGCAGAAGGTAGACAAATCCGCAAGCACTTCATTAAATCCTTTGCCCCTGGGGAAGACCGTTTTGCTAATGTAGAAACTCAAGAAGCAGAAAACGGCGGTATTATTCTTTCAGGTGGCTTGGCATACCTAGAATGCACCGTGGAATCACGGATGGAAGCAGGCGACCACTGGATAGTTTACGCCAGTGTCCAAAGCGGTAAAGTGCTAAATGCTGATGGTGTGACTGCCGTGCATCAACGCAAGTCGGGCAACTTTTATTAATACACCGTTGGGTTGCTAGGGGAAAGGCAATACCTTGCCCCTACGTATAGGTTACACCGTCCCCCCTGCTCGTTCCCAGGCTCTACCTTCACACTTTTAGAGGTAGCAGCCCTCTGAGTTAGCATTCCCACGCTCAGCCTGGGAACGAGAAGGAGAAACCAGATTTTTAAAAGTTAAGTTTATGGTGGAAAAGTTAAGTATAAACTGGAAAACTTAAGTCTATTTTTACGTCTCGAAGTCCTTAACTTTTCTGTATCGACCGTTAATAATTCGCTGTTTACAACTAGAAGAGTAAACAGTAAATCCTCAAGGAGGATAACACAATGCAAGTTTTGATGGCAAATACTTTTCGACGTATCAATCAAGGTCTGACACATTCAGAACCAGCCTTAGTTTCTTTTACGGGACAACTGTACATGGCTGTACGGGGAACTGATAACAGATTGTATATCGCTCGCTCATCTGATGCATCAAATTGGAGCGAATTTGTCCGCATCAATCAAGGTTTAACTCCTTCCGGTCCAGCCTTAGTTTCTTTTGCAGAACATCTGTACATGGCTGTACAGGGAACTGATAATAGATTGTATGTCGCTCGCTCATCTGATGGCTCAAATTGGAGCGAATTTGTCCGCATCAATCAAGGTCTGACACATTCAGAACCAGCCTTAGCATCTTTTGCAGGACAACTGTACATGGCTGTACGGGGAACTGATAATAGATTGTATATCGCTCGCTCATCTGATGGCTCAAATTGGAGCGAATTTGTCCGCATCAATCAAGGTTTGACTCCTTCGGGTCCTGCTTTAGCGTCTTTCGATGGACAACTACAAATGGTTGTCCAAGGTACAGATAACCACTTATATGTCGCTCGCTCATCTGATGGCTCAAATTGGAGCGAATTTACCAGATTTGACGCCAATTTTGTTACTCCTTCCCGACCTGCTTTAGCTGTGCTTCAGGGAAATCTTTACCTAGCTGTCCGGGGGAATGATAGCCGTTTGTATTACTCCAATGGCTTGTTTGATGGTGCTTTAAGACAAGTGAACCCTAATGGGGTCAGTCCTTCAGGTCCAGCCTTCGCTGGCTTTGAATCTGATTCTATCGAGCCAACAGCTGCACTTTACATCGCTATACGGGGAACTGATGATGGCTTGTATGTAGCGCTCATCGGTGTTTAAAGGGTTTAGTTCTAGTCCGCTTTAACAGTATCAAGGATGTTTTCGACCAATTTAATCGGGGTGTAGCATAGATGCTGATTTGCGTACTATCAGAAGGGTGGGTTTAGCCCATCCTTCAAACAAGACTTATCCTTCACTTGTAGGCTCAGTATATTCACAGTAAGTATTCAGCCCTATTTTGACAATATATAACACAACAATCGTTGCGATCGCCGGGTCAAGGGGTAAGCCGTGGGCACCTGCAATACCCACAAGGGAGACTATCAACCCAGTAAGCAAAGGCGCACTCCCTGGGTTATTGGTGTAATCTTTCACTTTGTTGCGAAAACCATCATCACCGCAGAGTTCTTTACGGAGTTGTTCTAGAAATACTTTCCAGACAGATTTTTTGCCTTTTTCATAAGTTGGGATACCAAATTTTTCTTCCCATAGCGCATCAAAACTAGCTGCGATTTTGCCCTGATTTTGTTCTAGCATTGCTAATGCTTTTTGGGCAGGTTCGTAGTTTTGTAATAGCTGACGTTTTTCTTGAATTTCGCTAGTTGATAATTTAATTTCCATAGTAACCATCAATTTTTTAGCATGTATACACTTCTGAAATGACTCTTGTGGGTTGGAGAGCAACGCTGTGCGGGGGTTCCCCCCGTTGAGGCGACTGCGGAGCATCTTGCCCGCCCTAAAAATCAGGGTTTGCAACTAACTAAACACAACTTGTAAATCTAAAATAAACCCAGGTAAAACATCTTCTCCTGATAAACTTTTTGGATTATCAACTACTTCTACTGGTTGATTTCGACGATAAATTTCTACTTGTTTATTTTTGGCATCAATTAACCAACCCAAACACAAGCCATTATCAATATATTCCCGCATTTTTTGGCGTAGTGGTTCCATATTGTCAGTTTTAGAACGTAATTCTATGGCAAAATCTGGACAAAGCGGCGGAAATGTTTCTTGTTCTTCTAGTCTGAGTGTATCCCATCGAGATTGACTTACCCAAGCTGCATCAGGAGAACGTTCCGCACCATTAGGAAGACGAAAAGCGGTGGAGGAATTAAAAGCAACACCAAGTTTTGTTTGACGATTCCAAAACCAAAGTTGTCCTTCAATATCAATATTTCGCTTACCCGTATTCCCTCCCGTCG
>Ga0114939_10003145_pt1 | contig 11707 bp, 9 predicted proteins | sample AshMeaCrysSpring_FD_87196 | JGI IMG/M metagenome (GOLD analysis project Ga0114939, IMG submission 87196) | Groundwater microbial communities from Big Spring, Nevada to study Microbial Dark Matter (Phase II) - Ash Meadows Crystal Spring | ecosystem: Environmental > Aquatic > Deep subsurface >... | reverse complement strand
TGGCCTCCGAGCACGGCCCAGCTGATGCCGCGCGAGCCGAGGCCCGCGAACACGTGCAAGCCCTCCTGCCGCGGCAGGTCGCGCGCGCGCTCGATGCCGCGGGAGTCGGCGCTTCGCGGCGCGGGCGCCGCGCCGATCAGCGGCAGGCGGTCGTCGGCCACGCAGCGCCAGCCGACGCGGCCCTGAAGCTCGGACGGCCGCGGTGGCGGCCCGCGCCAGGCCGGCGCGCAAAGTTCGCCCAGCCGCTGCAGGTTGTAGGCGTGGTCGGCCTCGCGCAGCGCGGGGTCGACGTCGCCGGGCTGCGAGGTGGCCCCGAACACCAGCTGGCCGTCGATGTCCGGCAGCAGGTAGCCGGCGCCTGCCAGCGGCAGCATCGGGGCGCGCGGTACCGCGGCCTCCGGCCGGCGCCACAGGCTGATCTGGCCGCGCACCGACCGCACCGGCCAGCGTGCGGCGTCCAGCAGCCGCAGCGCGTCGGCGGCGTTGGCCAGCACCACGGTGCCGGCTTCGGCCAGCACCCGGCCCGCGGCGTCCAGCGCCTGCCAGCCGGCCGCGGCCCGCCGCAGCGCCTGCACCTGCAGGCCGCCGCGGAAGTCTGCGGCCTGCCCGGCCCGCTGCAGCAGCGCCCGGGCCAACGCCGCCGGCTGCACCCATCCGCCGCCGGGATAGAACCAGGCCGGGTGCCGCAGCGCCAGCCCGCAGCGCGCGCTGGCCTGGGCCGCATCCAGCGCCTGCACGTAGTCGGGGGGCAGACGCAGGCGGTCGATTTCGCACTGCATGTGGCCGGCGGACCTGCCGCCGGTCTCCAGGCGCAGCAGGCCCCGGGCACTGCCGCGGACGCCGCCGTCGTCGATGGCCCGCTGCACCGCGCGCTGCGCGGCCAGCGCGGCGGCACGGTTGAAGCGGGCATGGGCGCCGTCCTGCGGGTTGACGATGCCGTGGAACAGTCCTGCCGGGTTGCCCGAGGCCTCCTGCGCCGGCGTCGCATGACGGTCGACGAGGGTGCTGTGCCAGCCCTGTTCGGCCAGGGCGGCGACGGTGGCGCAGCCGGCCAGCCCGGCGCCGATGACCAGCGCGTGGCGCTCGCCCTGCGCGGGCTCCGGCGGTGTGCGGCCGCGGGGCCCGAAGCGCGGCCGGTAGCGCGCGCGCAGCTGTCCTTCGGCCTCTTCGACCGCGAAGCCGGCCGCGGCCAGCGCCGGCGTCAAGCCTGCCATCGAGGCCGGCGCCTGCAGAAGGGCATCGTGCCCCGCCAGCCGCGCCAGCCCCTTGCACAGGCGCACCAGGGCACGCGGCGGGTCGGACGAGAGCGGCATCTCGCCGACGAGGAAGCGGTCGACGCGGGCCTGCAGTTCGGGCAGCAGCTCGAGCACCTCGCCCACGCCCAGCAGCAGGTGCACGCGCCCGCCATCGAAGTCCAGCCGATGCAGGTTGCGCGTCGCGGGCGGCCACTGCGCCGCCAGCGCATCGGCCAGCGGCTGCAGCGCGGTGCCGGCATGCGCGGCACGCAGCGCGGCGGCATCGGGCGGCCGCGGCGCCAGCGCGATGAACTCCAGCCGCTGCGCAGCGCCACGCTGCCGCCGCCAGGCCTGCCAGGCGAGCAGGAAGCCGTGGCCCAGGCCGAAGTCGGTCTGCAGCCAGGTCTGCCGGGCGGGGCCTGCGTCGGTCATGCCGCCGCGCGCCGGGAAAGCCACTGCAGCAGCGGGTCGCGCACGGCGGCCAGGTGCCGGTAGCGCAGCACGGCCGGGCTCATCGACGCCAGCGCATCGTGCAGGCGGCGCGCCTTGTCCGCGCTGTCGATGGCGGCCGCCAGCGGCTGGCAGTCGACCAGGATGGTGAACACCGCCAGCCCCGCCGTCGGCACCGGAATGAAGGTCTGCCGCTCGGTCCGCCACCAGGCCTGCGCGGCGATGCCGTCGGCGTCCGCGCCCTGCCAGTCCACGACCGGACGAAGCGCGGGGTGCGCGTCGAGGCCGGGCCGCGGCGTCAGGGTCCAGACGAAGCGCTCCCAGAGCGCCGGGCCGCCTACCAGGCGCGCCAGCGCGTCCGCGGCCGACAGCAGCAAGGCGTTGTCGGCCACCGGGGCATGCACCTGCGCGAAGTGCAGGCCGACCTTGTGCTCCGGCGCCCAGTGCGAGGGCAGGGCCACCGCGAGCCAGGGGATGTGCGCCGTGCGCGCGTCTATCAGCGCGAAGTCCTCGGCGAAGGCCAAGGCCAGCAGCCCTGCCAGCCGCCACTCGGGCGCCAGACGGGCCAGACAGCGGCCGACCTCGGGCAGCGGCCGGCCCGCCGCTTCGCAGGGCAGCAGTTCGCCGGCGCGCACGGCCCAGCCCAGCCAGACGGCGCGGGCCGTAACGCCGTCCCACTGGAAGGCATCGGGGTGTTCGCAGGTGGCCTGCGCGGCCAGGGCGTGCAGGCCCGGCGTCGCGTCGAAGCCGCGCACGCACTGCAGGGCCGTCGGCCGGTCCGCCGCAAGCGCCTCGGTCTTCTCCAGCAGGTGGCGGCTGCCGGGCCGGTTGGGATGGAGTTGCGCGGCGCCCTCCGCCAGGCGGCGCAGGCCCGGCTGCATGCGGAACGGCGCCTGCACCGCGGCCATGAAATCGAAGGCGGCGAAGGCCGGCGGCATCGCCGCGGTGCCGCTGCCGGGCAGGCTCACGGCGGCGTGTGGCACACCGCTTCGATGTTGTTGCCGTCGGGGTCCAGGACGAAGGCGCCGTAGTAGTGCGCGTGGTACTGCGGACGCAGCCCGGGCGCGCCGTTGTCCCTGCCGCCGGCCGCCAGCGCGGCGGCATGGAAGGCGTCGACGGCGGCACGGTCCGGCGCCGACCAGCACAGATGGCATCCGGTGGTGACGCCGGCGCCGTGGGGCGACGGGCCGTCGACCAGCCAGGTGTCGATGCGCGAGCCATCGGGCGCGGACGGGTCGGCATGAGCCAGCCCGACCACCTGCACCTCGCCGAAGCGCTGGTCGAAGCCGAGGGCGTAGCCGAGCGGCGCCAGCGCGGCCAGGTAGAACGCCTTGCTGCGCGCCATGTCCGAGACGCGGAAGGTCATGTGATCGATCATCGCCAGCCCTCCATGCAGTCGCCGCGCGCGGCGGCGCGGCTCAGACGCGCTTCTTGTACTCGTGCGTGCGCGTGTCGATCTCGATCTTGTCGCCCGTCTCGACGAACAGCGGCACCTGGATCTCCAGCCCCGTGGCCAGCTTGGCCGGCTTCATCACCTTGCCCGAGGTGTCGCCCTTGACGGCCGGCTCGGTGTAGATGATCTCGCGCACCAGCGTGGTCGGCAGTTCGACCGAGATGGCCTTGCCCTCGTAGAACACCACCTCCACCGGCATCGCGTCCTCCAGGTACTGGATGGCGTCGCCCATGTTCTCGGCCTCGACCTCGAACTGGTTGTACTCGGCGTCCATGAAGGCGTACATCGGGTCGGCGAAGTAGGAGTAGGTGCACTCCTTCTTGTCCAGCACGATCTGGTCCATCTTGTCGTCGGCCTTGAAGACGACCTCGGTGCCGGAACTGTTGAGCAGATTCTTGAGCTTCATGCGCACGGTGGCCGAATTGCGGCCGCCGCGGCTGTACTCGGTCTTGAGCACGACCATCGGGTCCTTGCCCTGCATGATGACGTTGCCGGCGCGAATTTCCTGAGCGAGTTTCATGATCGGATTCCGTAGGTAGGCAGGCGCGCGCCAGGACCGGAGCGACCGATCAGGCCCCGCGCCGGGCCCGGCAGGGGCCGCCGGGCTCGAAGGGGGCAGAGGGGCCGCGGCCGCAGGGGCCGCGGTCTGCGCGCAAAGCTCTCGATTCTAGCGCCTCGCGGCGACGAAACCCAGCAGCTGCGTGACCAGGTCGGCCTGCGCCAGCAGGCGGTCGCGCCAGCGCCATGCCAGGGCTTGCCAGGCCGCGCGGTCGGGCCACGCCGGCGGTGGCGGCGCCAGTCCGTTCCAGCCGCACCACAGCGCGCGCAGGCCACCGGCCAGGGCCGCGTCGGCGCCGGCGAGCATGCGGTCCAGAAAGGCCGCCAGCTTCGCCGCATGGGCCGCGTCGTGCTGGGGATAGATCTGCCAGACGAAGGGCGCGCCGGCCCATTGCGCGCGCACGAAGGAGTCCTCGCCGCGCACCAAGTTCAGGTCGCAGGACCAAAGCAGGCGATCGTAGTCCGGCTGGCGGAGCCAAGGCAGGTCGATGCAGCGCACGCCGGCCGGCGCCCCGTTCAGGGCCAGGGCCGCATCCAGCGCGCGCCGGGCGGCTCCGGGCGTGACCAGCAGCAGCGCCGCCCTGCCTTCGAGCTGGCGCAGCAGTGAGGCCACCGGAGCGCCGTCGTAGCAGAACAGGCTCATCACCTGTTCGCCCGGGCGCGGCTCGATGCCGCGCGAGCGCAGCCAGGCAGGCGCGTCGAAGCGCCGCCGCGCCTGCATCAGGCCGGGTTCTCGAAGCAGGCCGCCCGTGCCGTCCTCGAAGCCAGGGTAGTAGAACCACTTGTCCAGCCCGCGTCCCGGCCCGGCGTGCTGCGGCGAGCGCAGCCCGTGGCTGCGGCGCACAAAGGCTTCGGCGCTGAGGTATTCCAGGTTCAGCCACAGTGGTGGGCGAGGGCGCCTTGCCATGCGGGCGACGAAGGCGGGCGGCGGATCGCAGCCGAAGGCCTCGACGACCACGTCGCCCGGCTCCGGCATCGGGCTGTCGGCGGTCCAGGGCAGGCACTGCACGTTTGCGGCGCCGTCGGGCGCCATCCACGCGAGCGCGCCGAGGTCGTCCAACCAGAGCCGCACCGACTGGCCGCGCGCGCCCAGGTCGGCGGCGAGCCGCCAGCACACGCCGACATCGCCGAAGTTGTCGATGACGCGGCAGAACAGGTCCCAGCGCAGCGGCTCGGTGGGTGCGGCGGGCGCGGCCATGGGGGCATTATCGAAGGCGCGAGAATCGCGGGCGATGAACGAACACGAGGCATCGAGGCCCGCCGCCGCAAGCGAACCCGCCGCCGCAGCCGACCCTTCGGCCGAGCGCGAACGGCTGCTGGCCGAGGTGGCGGCCTTGCCGGGCCTGCCCGGCGTGTACCGCTACTTCGACGCGCGCGGCGACGTGCTCTACGTGGGCAAGGCGCGCAACCTGAGGAAGCGCGTGTCCAGCTACTTCCACAAGGACCACGGCGGCACGCGCATCGGCCACATGGTCTCGCGCATCGCGCGCCTGGAAACGACCGTGGTGCGCACGGAGGCCGAGGCGCTGCTGCTCGAGAACAACCTGATCAAGGCGCTGAACCCGAAGTTCAACATCCTGTTCCGCGACGACAAGAGCTATCCGTACCTCAAGATCGCCGGCCTGCCAGGCGCGGAGCCGCCTACGCAGGCGGCGCGCTTCCCGCGCGTGGCCTACTACCGCGGCAGCGTCGACCGCAGGAACCGCTACTTCGGACCCTACCCCGGCGCCTGGGCGGTGAAGGAGACGATCCAGCTGGTGCAGAAAGTGTTCCGCTTGCGCACCTGCGAGGACACGGTGTTCGCCAACCGCTCGCGGCCCTGCCTTCTGTACCAGATCCAGCGCTGCTCGGGCCCCTGTGTCGGGCTGATCACGCAGGCTGACTACGCGCTGGACGTGCGCAACGCAGAGGCCTTCCTGCTCGGCGATGCGCAGCAGGTGATCGACGATCTGCAGCAGCGCATGAGCGCCTGTGCGCAGGCGCTGGACTTCGAGAAGGCGGCGGCGTGGCGCGACCGCATCGGCGCGCTGTCGCGCGTGCTGCACCAGCAGTCGGTGGACGCCAGCAGCCTGTCGGCCAGCGACCGCGACGTCGACATCCTGGCGGTGCGGGTCTCGGGCGGCCGCGCCTGCGTGAACCTGGCGATGGTGCGCGGCAGCCGCCACCTGGGCGACCGCCCGTACTTCCCGGCGCACGTCGAGGACGCGATGGCGCTGGAAGCCGATGCCGAGACGGCCGACGACGCGGCCGACGCGGGCGGCCCTGGCGGCGCAGGCAGCGCGGACAGCGCGGGCAGCGTGGAGCGGCGCGTGCTGGAGGCTTTCATCGCGCAGCACTACCTGGGCCAGCCGGTGCCGCCGTTGCTGGTGCTGAGTCAGGCGGTGGATCCGTCGCTGATCGAGGCACTGGCGGCGCAGGCCGGGCAGCGCGTGCGCGCGGTGCACCAGCCGCGCGAGCAGCGGCGCATCTGGCTCGACATGGCAGTGCGGGGCGCGGGCATCGCGCTGGCGCGGCTGCTCGCCGAGGAAGGGTCGCAGCGCGAGCGCACGCGGGCGCTGGCCGAGGCGCTGGACATCGAGCTGCCCGAACCCGAGCGCTTCCGCGTCGAATGCTTCGACATCAGCCACACCGCGGGCGAGGCCACGCAGGCGTCCTGCGTGGTCTACGAGGACCACCGCATGCAGCCTGGCCAGTACCGCCGCTTCAATATCCAGGCGGTGACCGGCGGCGACGACTACGCGGCGATGCGCCAGGTGTTGACGCGCCGCTATGCCAAGCTCGCCGAGGCGGCTTCGGCCGGCGAGGCGCCCGCCCGTGCGGCGCGGCTGCCCGACCTGGTGCTGGTGGACGGCGGGCGCGGCCAGGTCGGCGTGGCGCGCCAGGTGTTCGAGGAACTGGGGCTGGACACTTCGCTGATCGTCGGCGTGGAGAAGGGGGAAGGTCGCAAGGTCGGGCTGGAGGAACTGGTGTTCGCGGACGGCCGGGCCAAGGTGGCGCTGGGGCAGGACTCCGCGGCGCTGATGCTGGTGGTGCAGATCCGCGACGAGGCGCATCGATTCGCCATCACCGGCATGCGTGCGAAGCGCGCGCGCGTGCGCACCGGGGCGAGCCGGCTCGAGGACGTTCCCGGCGTCGGGCCGAAGAAGCGGGCGCTGCTGCTGCAGCGCTTCGGCGGCGTGCGCGGCGTGAGCAACGCCGGCGTCGACGACCTGGCCGCGGTGGACGGCATCTCGCGCGAACTGGCCGAGTCGATCTACCGCGCGCTGCACTGAGGGCGGCACTGGCGGAGGTCATCGCCGCCCGCGGCACAATGTCCCGATGTTCTTCACCGTCCCGACGCTGCTGACCTGGGCGCGCATCATCGCCATTCCGCTGGTCGTCGGGGTGTTCTACCTGCCGCTGGACGGGCCGACACGCAACATCGCGGCGACCGTGCTGTTCATCGTGGTTGCACTCACCGACTGGCTGGACGGCTGGCTGGCGCGGCGCCTGAACCAGACCTCGTCCTTCGGCGCCTTCCTGGACCCGGTGGCGGACAAGTTCCTGGTCTGCGCGGCGCTGCTGATCCTGCTGCAGCTGGACCGCGTGAACGCGCTCGTGGCCTTCGTCATCATCGGCCGCGAGATCGCGATCTCGGCGTTGCGCGAATGGATGGCGCAGATCGGCGCGTCGCGCAGCGTGGCCGTGAACATGCTCGGCAAGCTGAAGACGGTGACGCAGATGGTGGCGATCCCCTTCCTGCTGTTCGACGGCGCGCTGTTCGGCGTGTTCGACACGCGCATCTGGGGAACCGGGCTGATCTACGTGGCCAGCATCCTGACGATCTGGTCGATGGTGTACTACCTGCGACGTGCCCTGCCGGAGATCCGTGCCAAGGTGCGGTGAGGCGCCGGCGGGGAGCGTGCTGCATCCGTGCCCGGTCTGCCGCGATCCTGGCCGCAAGCGGCAGCCGCGCACCGCGGAACCGGATTTCATGACCGAGGAGCAACCAACATGAGCCCGCATCGCATCGCCGTCATCGCCGGCGACGGCATCGGCAAGGAAGTCATGCCCGAGGGCCTGCGCGTGCTGGACGCGGCGGCGCGACGCTTCGGCATCGCCCTGCAGGTCGAGCCATTCGACTTCGCCAACTGCGACTACTACGCCCGGCACGGCGAGATGATGCCCGCGGACTGGAAGGAGCGCATTGGCGGGCACGATGCGATCTTCTTCGGCGCGATCGGCTGGCCCGCCGCCGTGCCCGACCATGTGTCGCTGTGGGGCTCGCTGCTGAAGTTCCGCCGCGAGTTCGACCAGTTCGTCAACCTGCGCCCGGCGCGGCTGATGCCGGGCATCCGCTCGCCGCTGGTGGACCGCCAGGGCCAGCCGCTGAAGCCCGGCGACATCGACATGCTGATCGTGCGCGAGAACACCGAGGGCGAGTACTCGAGCATCGGCGGGCGCATGTACGAAGGCACCGAGCGCGAGATCGTGATGCAGCAGACGATCATGTCGCGCGTGGGCGTCGACCGGGTGCTGAAGTACGCCTTCGAGGCGGCCATGCGCCGGCCGCGGCGCAAGCTGACTTCGGCGACGAAGAGCAACGGCATCTCGATCACCATGCCCTACTGGGACGAGCGGGTGGAGGCCATGTCCAGGCACTATCCCGAGGTGGCGGTCGACCGCTTCCACATCGACATCCTCAGCGCGCACTTCGTGCAGCGTCCGCAGCAGTTCGACGTGGTCGTGGCCAGCAACCTGTTCGGCGACATCCTCTCGGACCTGGGGCCGGCCTGCACCGGCACCATCGGCATCGCGCCGTCGGCCAACCTCAACCCCACGCGCGCCTGGCCTTCGCTGTTCGAGCCGGTGCACGGCTCGGCGCCGGACATCGCAGGACGCGGCGTCGCCAACCCGATCGCGATGGTCTGGTCGGCTGCGCTGATGTTCGACTTCCTGGGGCACCGCGACGCCCACGATGCCATCGTCGGCGCCATCGAGTCGCTGCTGTCGGACCCGCAGGCGCCGCGCACGGCGGACATCGGCGGCCGTGCCGGCACGGCCGACGTCGGCCTTGCGCTGGCTCAAACCGTGGCGCGCGGGCCCGGCCCGAGCGTGCAATAGTCGACGCCCGACTCGGCTGCGTGCAGGGGCGGGGCGCAGCATCTTTGCGAATAGAATCGCCGCCGGCCTTGACACTGCGAAACCGCAGGGCTGTAATCTTCCCAGCCCATAGCCGGTCCGCAGTGCGGACTGATTCCACACCATCCACCTTCAATCTCCAGAACATAGCGAGAGGGGCACCTGAATGAACAAGTCGGATCTGATCGACCACATTGCCAGCCAGGCCGACATTTCCAAGGCCGCGGCCACGCGGGCCCTGGACGCGATCGTCGGCGGCGTGAAGTCCACGCTGAAGAAGAGCGGCAGTGTCACCATCGTCGGATTCGGCACCTTTGCGGTGACCAAGCGCGCTGCCCGCACCGGCCGCAACCCGCGCACCGGCGCGGCCATCAAGATCAAGGCGGCCAAGGTGCCCAAGTTCAAGCCTGGCAAGGCGTTGAAGGACGCGCTGAAGTAGGCGCACAGGCACCTTCCCGGGGTGCTTAGCTCAGCTGGTAGAGCGGCGCCCTTACAAGGCGTAGGTCGGGGGTTCGATCCCCTCAGCACCCACCACGGACCTCAGGCATGCCTTGAGCATGGCGTGCTGATCTAGAATCGCGCCTCGCATCGCGTCCCGGCGCGCCCGTCAGCCGGCCAGGCGGCCGGCCCGTCGATCGAAGGCGAACCAAAGCGGTTCGCCTTCTTTGCTTGGGCCGCATGCACGGCCGGCTTCATCCAGACCCTCGCGCGCCCAGGTTCCACCATGTTCGATTTCGTCCGCACGCACACCCGGCTCTTTCAGGGCCTGCTGGTGCTGCTGATCTTTCCCTCGTTCGTCTTCTTCGGGGTGCAAGGCTATTCGCGCTTCACCGACGGTTCGGCCGCTCAGGTGGCCGAAGTCGATGGCCGGGGCATCACCCAGATGGAGTGGGACGCCGCCCACCAGCGCAACATCGAGCGCCTGAGGCAGAGGATGCCGAACGTCGACGTCAAGCTGCTGGACACGCCCGCGATGAAGCGCGAGACGCTGGACGGCATGATGCGTGAGAGGGTGCTGCTGGCGGCCGCCGACCAACTGCACCTGGGCGTCAGCGACGAGCAGCTGCAGCGCGTGTTCAGGACCGATCCGCAGTTCGCGGCGATCCGCAACCCCGACGGCACCGTCAACCGCGACCTGCTGATGGCCCAGGGCATGAGCTCGGAGGCCTTCGCGCAGACGCTGCGCCAGGACCTCGCCATGCGGCAGGTGCTGCAGGGCATCGGCGTGACCGCGTTGGCGCCGAAGGCCGTCGTCGACCCCTCGCTGGACGCGCTGCTGCAGCGCCGCCAGGTGCAGTTGCAGCGCTTTGATGCGCAGACGTACCGGGCCAAGGTCAACCCCGGCGATGCCGAGATCGAGGCCTTCTACAAGGCCAACGAGGGCCTGTTCCGTGCGCCGGAACAGGCGCGCATCGAATACGTCGTGCTCGACCAGCAGGCGCTGCAGAAGGGCGTGTCGGTGCCCGAGGAGGACCTGCAGCGCTACTACGCGGAGAACGCCAGCCGCTACACCGCGGCCGAGGAGCGGCGTGCGAGTCACATCCTGATCAAGGCGGACAAGGACATGGCTGCGGCGGACCGCCAGAAGGCCAGGGCGAAGGCCGATGCGCTGCTGGAGCAGTTGCGCAAGTCGCCGGGCCAGTTCGCCGAAATCGCCAGGAAGAACAGCGACGACCCGGGCAGCGCCGAGCGCGGCGGCGATCTGGAGTACTTCGGCCGCGGCGCGATGGTCAAGCCCTTCGAGGATGCGGTGTTCGCGATGAAGCAGGGCGAGATCAGCAACGTGGTCGAGTCCGAGTTCGGCTACCACATCATCCAGCTCACCGGACAGCGCGGCGGCGAGAAGAAGAGCTTCGATGCGGTGCGTGCGGAGATCGAGGGCGAGGTGAAGAAGCAACTGGCGCAACGGCGCTATGCCGAGGCTGCCGAGCAGTTCACCAACACGGTGTACGAGCAGTCGGACAGTCTGCAGCCGGCCATCGACAAGCTGAAGCTGGACAAGCTCACGGCCACGGTGCAGCGCACGCCGGCCCCCGGCGCCGCGGGCCCCCTGGCGTCGGCCAAGCTGCTGGAGGCGGTGTTCGGCAACGATGCCGTGCGCAACAAGCGCAACACCGACGCGGTGGAGGTCGGGCCGAACCAGCTGGCCTCGGCGCGCATCGTCGAGTACCTGCCGGCGCGCACGCTGCCGCTGGCCGAGGTCAGGGACCAGGTGCGCGAACGCCTGGTGGGCGAACAGGCGGCAGCCCTGGCGAAGAAGGAAGGACAGGCGCTGCTGGCGCAGCTGCAGAAGAACGCCGACACGTCGCTGCCCGACACTGCCATCATCAGCCGCGCCTCGGCACAGGGCGTGCCGCGCGAGTTGATCGATGCGGTGCTCGGGGCAGATGCCAGCAAGCTGCCGGCAACGGTCGGCGTGGACCTGGGCGGGCAGGGCTTCCTGGTGGCGAAGGTCGTGCAGCTGCTGGCGCGTGACCCTTCTGTCGCTACGGAAGAGGTGTTGCAGAACCAGTATGCGCAGGCCATTGCAGCCGCCGAGATGCAGGCCTACTACGCCGCGCTGAAGAAGCGCTACAAGGCCGAGGTCAAGCTGAACGCGTCGTCCTTGGCGGCCTCGTCCCCCGCGCGCTGAAGCCTGCGCCGCCCGGCGCCGCCACATCGGCCGGGCACGCTTCGCGGACTATAATTCCCTGCTCTACGGTGGCTGTAGCTCAGTTGGTAGAGTCCAGGATTGTGATTCCTGTTGTCGTGGGTTCGAGTCCCATCAGCCACCCCACTATTTATCTTTGTAGATCAATAGCTTAGAGAGATAAGCTCCTTTCCGTGGGCCAAATTTGGGCCAAATCTGAAATCGGAAGAGGTGCGAAACGGCGCTTTGAGGGTTGTTTTC
>Ga0114939_10003144_pt1 | contig 11711 bp, 9 predicted proteins | sample AshMeaCrysSpring_FD_87196 | JGI IMG/M metagenome (GOLD analysis project Ga0114939, IMG submission 87196) | Groundwater microbial communities from Big Spring, Nevada to study Microbial Dark Matter (Phase II) - Ash Meadows Crystal Spring | ecosystem: Environmental > Aquatic > Deep subsurface >... | reverse complement strand
GACGAGACGTCCACGAGGTGGACGAGCACGCGCGTGCGCTCGATGTGTCGCAGGAACTGGTGGCCGAGGCCAACCCCGGCGTGCGCGCCTTCGATGAGGCCCGGCACGTCGGCGACGACGAAGCTCCGGTCATCCGACAGCGCCACGACACCCAGGTGGGGCACGAGCGTCGTGAACGGATAGTCGGCGATCTTGGGCCGCGCCGCCGAGATGCGCGAGATGAGCGTGGACTTGCCGGCGTTGGGGAAGCCGACGAGCCCCACATCGGCAATCAGCTTGAGCGTCAGGCGCAGCCGCTTCACCTCGCCCGGCAGTCCCGGCTCGGCGCGCCGCGGTGCGCGGTTGGTGGCGGTGGCGAACTTCGCGTTGCCCCACCCGCCCTTGCCGCCGCGCGCCACGGTCAACTCTTCGTCGCTGGACGAGAGGTCGCCGAGCAGCACCGGGCCCTCGGGCGTCAACTCGTGAACGACGGTGCCCGTGGGCACCGTGAGCCGGAGGTCGCGCCCCCTGCGCCCCGTGCGGTTGGAGCCCTGCCCGTGGGCTCCGCGCTCGGCACGGAACTCGGGGTGGAAGCGGAAGTTGACGAGCGTGTTGAGGTTGGGGTCGACGGCGAGGTGGACCGACCCGCCGTGGCCGCCATCGCCGCCGTTGGGGCCGCCACGCGGGACGTACTTCTCGCGGCGGAAACTGACGCAGCCGCGGCCCCCGTCGCCGGCCGCGACCTGGATCTCAACCTCGTCGACGAACATCGGGGCGCGGCGGCGCGCGGGACTACTGCGTGGACTCGACCGGGTGCACGCTGATGACGCGGCCGCGCGACCCGTGGTCCTCGAACGTGACCTTGCCCGCCACCTTCGCAAACAGGGTGTCGTCCTTGCCCAGCCCGACGTTGAGCCCCGGCTGGAACCTGCGGCCCCGCTGACGCACGAGGATCGACCCGCCGGTGACGATGTTGCCGTCGTGGCGCTTCACGCCGAGCCGCTGCGCGGCGCTGTCGCGCCCGTTGCGGGAACTGCCTTGCCCCTTCTTGTGTGCCATGAGAGTCTCTCGGTCTATCGGTCGGTCAACGGCGAGGTTGCTCGGTCTGTCGGTCGCCCGGTCGCTCGGCCTGTCGAGACACCCGCCGCGCCAAGGGCGTGACCGGCTGCTCGACCGACCGACCGGTTGAAGCTCTCGATCGACTGACCGACCGAGAGACGGGGCGACTGATCCCGTCAGATCAGGATGTCCTTCACTTCCACCCGCGTGTAGGTCGAGCGGTGCCCGCTGGTGCGCCGGTAGCCCTTGCGCCGCTTCTTCTTGAAGACGCGGATCTTCTCGCCGCGGGTCTCGCCGGAAACGACACCGACCACCCGGGCGCCCTCGACGTACGGCGCGCCCGCGAGCAGGTCGCCGCCGTCGCGGCCGACCAGCAGGACCTTGTCGAAGGTGACTTCCTGACCGGCCGGCGTCTCGATCCGGTCGACGCGAATGGTGGAACCAGGGCCGACCTTCACCTGGCGACCGCCGCTCTCGATGATGGCAAACACGACGCTACTCCTGCTCTCTGGGCACAACGGGGTCCGGGGCAAAACGATAGGGTAACACCGGCTCGCCGAGGCTGTAAAGAACGAAGGCGGTGCCGACCGACCGGCGCCCTCCAGCCAGACCCTGCCCCACCGCGCGCTTCCGGCCGGCGGTTGACCGCGGGAGCGCCGCGCCACCAACCGCGATCCGCCAGAACGCTGCCAGTTCCCGGTGTCGGATTGGGGCTACCGCAACAACACCCGCGTGCCGCGGATCTTCTGCGTGCTGAGCGTGTTGAGGAAGTTCGGCACGAGCCGATCCATCAACTCGAAGTACGAGGACAGCGCCGGCGTGTTCTGTGAGGCGTTGTAGAGGATCTCCTCGCGGAACGACTCCGTGTAGAGCGTGGCGCCCGTGCGGCCGTCGATGAAGATGAACTTCGGCCGCAGGATGTAACCCTTCCGTTCCTGGTAGGTGCGTACCGGGATGACGCGGCGGCGGCCCGCCGAATCGAACACTTCCTCCTCACGCGTCACGAAGCCCGCTCGCTGGTGCGGCGTGAAGAGCACCGTGCCCGTGACGATGAGCGGGCCTTGGTACTCCTCCCCGATCCGCTTCCAGTAATCGACGTTGGCGAAGAGGCGCTCGTAGGGCGCGAGGTCCCTGTCGTCGCGGATGCGTTCCGGCTCGGCCCCTTCCGTCGGCACATCGGCGTCGGCGGTGTCGCTCGACTGCTCGCGCGCGACCTCCTGGAGGGGGAGGATGTCGGCCTCGATCACCCGGACGCCCGACTTCGTGCGCAGCTGGCTGCGCAGCAGGCGCACCGTCTCGAGGTTCGCGTCCACGTCCTCGGTTCCGCCCGTGATGAAGCCGGCAACGAGCACCCGCTGGAAGGACGACACATCGAGCTTCGCCTGGATCGGCGTCTCGATGGTGACCTCCGAGAAGGTGGGCCCGCAGCCGCCGGCGAGCAGCGTCGCGGCGAGCAGGCTAGCGATCGTTGTCGCGGGACGAGCGGTCATTGATTTCCTTGAACAGGTCGTAGTTCTGGCGGATCAACTGGTTGTCGGGCTCGAGCGTCACGGCCTTCTCGTAGGCCTCGCGGGCCTTGTCGAACTGTCCCGACTGCTCGTAGGCGATGGCCAGGTTGTTGAAGGCGGCCGCGTAGGTCGGGTCGATCTCGACGGCCCGCAGCCACCGGTAGAGGGCCTCCTTCCAGAGGCCCTTCTGCGCGACGGCGATGCCGAACTCCACCTGGGACTTCGCGTCACTGCGCGCGTCGGCGAGGGCAGGGGGCGCCCAGGCCAGCGACAGGGCGGCAATCACGGCGCAGGCATGTCGACGCATCGGGTTGTTCACTCTGATAGATCGACTATAGCGGCCCTGAACAGGACCGTGCAAGCAATTCCACACCGATCGCGCGGACTCTCGGTGGCAGGCGGCGGTGGCGGATCGTGACTGCGCTGCCGCGCGGGCGGTGCTACACTCGCAGGTGAGGCCGGGCGCGTCCGGATGGCCGAGGGGCCAGCGGGCGCTCCGGCCTCGTGCCGTTCTGGAGCCGCCACGCGTGCGGGCCCTAAGGCCGGGGGAGGCCCGCATGCTCAGCCCGACCGACGCCGTCGCGCTCTCGTTGCTGCCCGGCCGCGCGCGTGTCGCGCTCGTCGCGTGGCTCCGCGACCGATGGCCCACCGCGGTGGACGTCAGGCGCGCCGGCGCCCCGCCGCCCTCGCTGTGGGAGATCGTCACCGCTCTCGCGGCGGAGGACCCACGCATCGCGCCCGGCTCGCTCGTGCCCGCGCTGCAGGACCGCGCCACGCGGAGCCTGGTTCGCGCACGCACCGCCGGCATCCGGCCGGTGGTGGTGGGTGACCTCGAGTATCCGGGTCGGCTCGCCGCGATTCACGACCCACCGGTCGTGCTCTGGGTGCGCGGCACATCGGCCGCGCTCCACCAGCCGGCGGTGGCCGTCGTCGGTGCACGGGCGGCAACTCCCGGCGCGCTCCAGACGGCGCGCGACCTGGCCGCCGGGCTTGCGGCCGCCGGCGTGGTTGTCGTGAGCGGCCTGGCGCGGGGTGTGGACGCCGCCGCGCACGCTGGCGCCCTCGAGACCGGGAGCACGGTGGCCGTGCTCGGGTCGGGTCCGGACGTGATCTACCCTGCCGAACATCGCGGCCTGGCCGCCGCGGTCCTCGCCGCCGGGGCCGTCGTGAGCGAATGGGCGCCCGGCACGGCTCCCCAGGGGCACCATTTCCCGCTTCGGAACCGGATCATCAGCGGCCTGTCGCTCGGCGTGGTGGTCGTCGAAGCGGCCGAGAAGAGCGGATCGCTCATTACGGCGCGCTGCGCGGCCGACCAGGGCCGCGACGTCATGGCCGTTCCCGGCAGCGTCTGCGCCGGCCGAAACCGCGGGGCCCACGCCCTCTTGCGGGACGGCGCCCGGCTCGTCGAGACGGCCGAGGACGTGCTGGACGAGATTGGCCTGCTGCCTCCAAGGGCCTCGGGCCCGGTGCCGACCGGCAGCGACCCCGAGCCGCTCGACCCTGTCCTGGCCGTGATGCCCCGAGCCGAGCCCGTGCCCGTGGAACAGTTGGCGGCACTGACGGGACTGCCGGCGCCGGCCCTCCTGGCTCGGCTGACCACGCTCGAGCTGGATGGGCGGGTCGTGCGGGTGCCTGGGGGGAATTACGTGAAACGGTAGCGGTCAGACCGTCAGTTGGTCAGTCAGTCGGTCCGTCAGTCTGTCGGAAACGGTGGCAGTCAGTCAGTCGATCGGTCAGTCGGCTGTCGAACGCTGGGGAGGCCGCCCAGCCGGGCTGACCTGACCGGTGAGCGACCAACGGACCCGATTGACCGAGAAACTGAGAGACCGAACGACTTGGTGTAAGGTAGAGGGCTCCGGCCGAGCTGTCAGCTGTCACCATGGCGAAACTGGTTATCGTGGAGTCGCCTGCCAAGGCGAAGACGTTGTCGCGCTTCCTCGGGTCCGACTACCGGGTCGAGGCGAGCTACGGGCACGTGCGCGACCTGCCCGAGTCGGCCAAGGAAATCCCAGAGGAGATCCGCGACCGCTCCTGGGGCCGTCTGGGCGTGGACACCGACGGCGAGTTCAAGCCCTACTACGTCGTTCCAGCCGACAAGAAGCGGCACGTCGCGGGCTTGCGCGCGGCCCTGAAGGGCGCCGAAGAACTGGTGCTCGCCACCGACCCGGACCGGGAGGGCGAGTCGATCAGCTGGCACCTGACCGAGCTGCTCCGCCCGAAGAAGGGCATGCCAGTTCGCCGGATCGTGTTCCACGAGATCACCGAGGACGCGGTGCGGGAGGCGCTGGAGCACGCCCACGACTCGGTGGACCAGGATCTCGTGCGGGCCCAGGAGGCGCGCCGGATCCTCGACCGGCTCTACGGCTACACGATCTCCCCTGTGCTCTGGAAGAAGGTCCAGACCGGCCTCAGCGCGGGTCGGGTGCAGAGCGTCGCCGTCCGCCTCATCGTCGAGCGGGAGCAGGAACGGCTCGCCTTCCGGGTGAGCGCGTACTGGGATCTCGAGGCGCGGCTCGCCGCGGGCGAGACTGTCTTCACCGCCACGCTCGTGCGGCTCGGCGACGCGCGTGTGGCCACTGGCAAGGACTTCGACCCTGACACGGGCCGGTTGTCGGCGAGCGGCGTCCGGCACCTCGAGGAGGGGGATGCGCGGGAACTCGCCGCCAACCTCAGGGCGCGGCTGCCGTGGCAGGTGACGGCCGTCGACGAGCGCCCCACCGCGCAGCGCCCCGCGCCGCCTTTCACCACCTCCACGTTGCAGCAGGAGGCCAACCGGAAGCTCGGGTTCTCCTCCGAACGGACGATGTCGATCGCGCAGCGCCTCTTCCAGGGCGTGGACATCGGCGGAGGCGAGATGGAGGGCCTCATCAGCTATCACCGTACCGACTCGACGACGCTCAGCGAGAAGGCGCTGTCGGAGTCGGCGCGGTTCATCCGGCACTACTACGGCGAGGACTACCACCACCGGCGGCAGTACCAGACGCGGGTTCGCAACGCGCAGGAGGCTCACGAGGCCATCCGGCCCACCGACTTCCGGCTGACGCCCGCGGAGCTGCAGGACCGGCGCGTGCTCGACGCCGACGAGGCCCGGCTCTACGAGCTCGTCTGGAAGCGGACGATTGCCTCGCAGATGGCCGACGCGCGGCTGCTTCGCACCACGGTGGAGATCACGGCCCGCGACGCGGCCGGGACGCCGGCGGTGTTCACCGCCACGGGCAAGGCGATCCAGTTCCCCGGGTTCCTGCGCGCCTACGTCGAGGGGAGCGACGACCCCGGGGCCGAGCTGGGCGACCAGGAAACCCTGCTGCCGAAGCTGACCGTGGGCGACCAGGTGGCAGCACCGAGTGCCGGCGCGGTGCTTACCCTCGCCGAGGTGCAGCCCAAGGGGCACGAGACGGCTCCGCCGCCTCGCTACACCGAGGCCTCCCTCGTGAAGCGCCTCGAGGAGGACGGCATCGGCCGGCCGTCCACCTACGCGCCGACGATCGAGACGATCCAGCGGCGCGGTTATGTCTTCCGCCTGGGGAAGGCCCTGGTCCCGAGCTTCACGGCGTTTGCCGTCACCGAGCTGCTCAAGAAGCACTTCGCCGAATACGTGGACGTGGGGTTCACGGCGCGCATGGAGGACCTGCTCGACGACATCTCCAACGGCAAACGTGACTGGATCGACTTCCTGCGCGAGTTCTACCGGGGCGGGGGCGAGGAAGGCCCGGGTCTCGAAACGAAGGTGCAGCAGACCCAGGAGATCGACTACCCGGCCATCGATCTCGGCGAGGACCCCGCCGGCCGGCGGATCGTCGTGCGCATCGGGCGGTACGGCCCATTTCTGCAGCGCGGCGAGGGCGGGCCCGGCAACACGGCATCGCTGCCCGACGACCTCGCCCCGGCCGACCTCGACGTGGCCACGGCGGTGGAACTGCTCGACAAGAAAGCCGCGGGCCCCCGCGTGCTGGGGCGGGACCCGAAGACGGGCCAGGACGTGCTCGTCATCCACGGCCGCTTCGGCACCTACGTGCAGCTCGGGCGCACGCCGGAGAAGGGCAGCAAGGCACAAAAGCCGTCGCGTGCCTCGCTCGTCGGCGGCCTCACCGAGCAGACGGTGACGCTCGACGACGCGCTGCGGCTGCTCGCGCTGCCGCGTGAACTCGGCCCGCACCCCGACGACGGACAGGTGGTGGTGACCAACTTCGGGCGGTACGGACCCTACGTGAAGCACGGTTCGGAATTCCGTTCGCTCGAGTCTGAGGGCGACGTGTTCACGATTACGCTCGAGGGAGCGGTGGCGCTGCTGCGCGAGCCGAAGCGGTCGCGGCGGCGACAGGCGGCGGCGCCCAGGCGCGTGCTGCGGGAGCTCGGCGCCCACCCGCAGAGTGGTACCGCCGTGCGCATCCTCGACGGCCGCTACGGCCCGTACGTCACCGACGGCGCCACCAACGCCTCGCTCCCGAAGAACGCGTCGCCCGACGCCCTGACGATGGAGGAGGCGCTCGCGTTGCTCAACGCGCGCGCGTCGAGCGGCCCCACGCCGGCGCGGCGCCTCGCGCGTGGCGCCCGGCGCGCGCCGGTGAGGCGGAAGACGGCCTGACGATCCACTCGGAGGGCGGGCCTCCCGGCCCGCCCGGACGCGTGACCGCCGAACGGGGTCGGAGCTGTTTTCACTCTCTGCAGCGGTCAGACAACAACAGGGCAAGTGTTGCAGTTCTTGAAATGAGCTCCGACCCCATTCCGGCCGCTGAGATCCTGATCGTCGGTGGCGGGCTCGCTGGCTGCGAGGCGGCGTGGCAGGCGGCCGCGCGCGGCGTCCGGGTCGAGCTGCTCGAGATGCGGCCCCTTCGCCCCACGCTCGTGCACCGCACCGACCGGCTGGCCGAACTGGTCTGCAGCAACTCGTTCCGCGGCGACACGCTCGACAACGCCGTGGGGCTGCTCAAGGAGGAGATGCGGCGCCTCGGATCGCTCGTGATGCGCGCCGCCGATGCGGCGCGCGTGCCGGCAGGGGCCGCGCTCGCCGTGGATCGCACGCACTTCTCGGCGGAGGTCACTGCCGCCATCTCGTCGCACCCCGCCATTGTCCTCCGCCGCGGCGAGGTCACCGACATCCCGGCCTCCGAGCCGGGCCGTCCGGTCGTCATCGCGACGGGACCGCTCACCTCCGACACGCTCTCCTCGCGCATTGCCGCGTTCGTGGGCCGCGAGCACCTGGCCTTCTACGACGCCATCAGCCCAATTGTCTCGGGGGAGAGCCTCGATCGTTCGAAGGTGTTCCGGGCGTCACGGTGGGACCGCAGCCTCGGGCCGCGCTCTGCGTCCGACGACACCACGAGCCCTCCGTTCGGCGCAGGCGCGAGTCCGGCCGCCGATGGAGCCGCGGGCCTATCAGGCCCAGGGGCAGCGGCGCCCGCGTGCGGCGTGGACGACGGGCAGGGCGACTACCTGAACTGCCCGCTCACGAGGGAGGAGTACGATCGGTTCTACGACGCGCTCGTGGCGGCCGAGTCGGCCACGGTGCACGACTTCGACCGGGCCGTGTTCTTCGAGGGGTGTCTGCCCATCGAGGTGATGGCGCACCGCGGGCGAGACACGCTGCGGTTCGGCCCGATGAAACCCGTGGGTCTCGTCGACCCGCGCACGGGACGGCGGCCGTACGCCGTGGTGCAACTGAGGCAAGACAACCTCGCCGGCGACCACTTCAGCCTCGTGGGGTTCCAGACGCAGGTCAAATGGGGCGACCAGCAGCGCGTGCTGCGCCTCATCCCCGGACTCGAGCAGGCCGAGTTCGTCCGAATGGGCATGGTGCACCGCAACACCTACATCAACGGGCCCACGGTCCTGCGGGACACCTGGCAGACGCGCTGGCGTGACGACCTGCTCTTCGCGGGGCAGGTGTCAGGCGTCGAGGGCTACGTGGAGTCGGCGGCCTCGGGGCTGCTCGCGGGCGTCAACGCGGCCCGGCTCGCGAGAGGCGAGGCGCCCGTGGTGGCTCCACGTACGACGGCGATCGGAGCGCTGGCGTTCTACGTGTCGAACGCCGACCCGGCCCACTACCAGCCGACCAACATCACCTTCGGTATCATGGCGCCGCTCGAGGCGCCGCCGCGCGACAAGGCGCGGCGCAAGAAGCTCGTGGCCGAACGCGCACTCGCCGATCTGGCTCGGTGGATGGACGGATGGGCACGTCGCTGACCACGCCGCTCTCCGGGCACGTCGCGGCCTTCCTCGAGTACCTGCGGCTCAACCGGGGCGCCTCGGCCCACACGGTGCGCGCGTACGAGGGCGACCTCACCCAGCTCGTCACGTCGATCGCGGTGGCACGGGGCTCCCGGATGTCGGAGGTGCGGGCGGAGCACCTCGACACGACGGCCGTGCACGGCTTCCTCGCCGACCTTCACGCACGCGGCGCGTCCCGCGCCTCCACGGCGCGCCGGGTGGCGGCCGTGCGCAGCTTCGCGCGGTTCCTGCGGCGCGAGGAGATCATCAACCACGATCCGGCCGTACTCGTCGGCACGCCACGGCTCGAGAAGAAGGTGCCGCCACACCTCGAGGTGGACGAGATGGCGCGGCTGCTCGAGATGCCCGACCTCAGCACGCCGCTCGGGCGGCGCGACCGGGCGGTGCTCGAGCTGTTCTACGCGTCGGGGCTGCGGCTGAACGAGCTCGTCGGGCTCGACCTCGACGCGCTCGATCTGCCGGGGCGGATGGTGCGCGTGCTCGGCAAGGGCGGCAAGGAGCGGGTGGTGCCCTTCACGCGGAGTGCGGCGACCTCACTCGGGGCGTGGCTGCGGGACCGGGAAGCCATCGCAGCCCGTGCCGCGGCCTCACCGGCGCGGGCCCCCCTGCCGTCGCGCACGGGCCGGCGGCGCTTCCGCGCGGAGGAGACCGCCCCGGTGTTCCTCAACGCGCGCGGCGGCCGGCTCTCGGGCCGCAGCGTGCATCGCATGGTGCGGCGCTATGTGGCGGCCTGCAGCCTTCGGTTCGGGGTCAGCCCGCACGCGCTGCGCCACTCCTTCGCGACCCATCTGCTGCAGAACGGCGCCGATCTGCGCGCCATCCAGGAGTTGCTCGGACACGTCCGGCTCTCCACGACCGAGCGCTACACGCACGTGAACGTGGCGCAGCTGCTCGAGGTCTACCGCAAGGCGCACCCGAGGGCCTGACACGGCGTCCGGCGGGCACAGGGGGTTGGTCGGCCCGTGCACGGACGGGTGCAGGGGCCACCCGCCGGGCGCCGTGCCCCCCGGCACGGGCGCCCCTTCGATGGCGCGGTTGGCTGGGGCGGTGCCGCGATCCCGGCGGCACGCGCGGCCGCGATGCTGCGCAGGCGGCACCCGCGAGGTCGTGGCCCACGCCTCCTGCGGCCAATCGGCGGGGTCGCCGAGGTATGGCCGTTGCAGCGCCACTTGCTGCCCCCGAAGCCGGCGACGGCTGTCGAGCGCCGCTTGTTCAGCGTACGGCTGGGGTTGCGCTCTTGTGGCGGCTGTCGGGGCAGGGGGGGACACCATGATCGCCCCGTCCATCAGCCAGTTCCTTCAGCGCTCCGGGGTTCCGTTCACGGTGGTGGCCCATCGGACGGCGTTCACCGCCCAGGAGGACGCCGCAGTGATGCACGTCCCGGGGCGGATGTGGGCCAAGACGGTGGTGTGCCTGGCCGACGGGGAGCCGGTCCTCGCGGTGCTGCCGGCCCACTATGCCGTCGACATCGGGCAACTGCGGCAGCTGGTCGGAGCGACGGCCCTGCGGCTGGCCAACGAGGTGGAGCTCGCGCCCCTCTACCCCGACTGCGAGCTGGGGGCCATGCCGCCGCTCGGGCCGCTCTTCAACCAGCCCGTCTACGTGGACGAGAGCCTCACGGCCGACAAGGACATCCTGTTCAACGCGGGCACGCACACCGATGCGGTCCGGATGTCCTTCGACGACTTCATGAAGCTCGTCCGGCCGCGCGTGGGCGTCTTCGGCCGCCGCCCTGGTCCGCGGCTGCACTGATCGGGGGACGGCACCGGGGCCCTGGCCGAGCGGGCCCGGAGGCCGGTGCCGCCCTGCCGCAGCGGGATCTGGATGGCGCCGCGCGCAGGCGCCGGGTCAGCCTGCAAGTGCCAGCGGGGGCGGCACGCGGCGTGAGCGCGGGAAGTCGATCCCGAGCGTCTTGATCTTGTAGTTCATCACGCGGGGGCTGATCGACAGCAGTTCGGCCGCGTCCTTCTGCACCCAGTTGCACATCTTCAGCGCCTCGACGAGCGCCTGCCGCTCGATCTGTTCGAGCGGGATGCCCGTTGGCGGCAGTTTCACCACCGGCGCGGCCTCACCCGGGTTCGCCGACGGCTGGTCGCCCACACGGAGATCGCCTGGGGCGATGAACCGCCCGTCGGCGAGGAGCACCGCCCGCTCCACCGTGTTCTCGAGCTCACGGATGTTGCCGGGCCAGTTGTAGCGGATCAGCAGCTTCACGGCCTCGGCCGTGAACCCGTCCACCTTCTTCTTCAGCTCGCCCGCGAACCGCCTCACGAAGAACTCGGCGAGCGCCGGCACGTCCTCCTTGCGCTCGCGCAACGGCGGCATGTCCACCGACACGACGTTGAGCCGGTAGTAGAGGTCCTCGCGGAACTGCCCGGTCGCGACCATGGCCGCGAGGTTTCGGTTGGTGGCCGCGATCAGCCGCACGTCGACGCGGAGGGTGCGCGTGCCTCCCAGCCGCTCGAACTCGTGCTCCTGGAGCACGCGCAGGATCTTCGCCTGCGTGTTCGGGCTCATGTCGCCCACCTCGTCGAGCAGCAGCGTGCCGCCGTCGGCCTGCTCGAAGCGGCCGATGCGCTGCCGGTCGGCGCCGGTGAAGGCCCCCTTCTCGTGCCCGAACAGCTCCGACTCGAGGAGGTTCTCCTGCAGGGCCGCGCAGTTCACCTTCACGAAGTTGCGCGACGCGCGCAGCGAGTTGTGGTGGATGGCGCCGGCGATCAGCTCCTTGCCCGTGCCCGTCTCCCCGCGGATCATCACGGTGGTGTTGCTCCGCGCCACCTTCTTCACCACGTCGAGCACCCGCTGCAGCGCGGGGTCGGACGCGACGCGCACGGGGACGCGCGCGTGGGTGCGGAGGACCGCGACGATCTCCGCGACGCTCACTCCCTCGCCCGTGCACAGGTTGTAGACGCCGCCGCGCGCGCCGTGTTCGAGGAG
>Ga0114939_10003143_pt1 | contig 11713 bp, 11 predicted proteins | sample AshMeaCrysSpring_FD_87196 | JGI IMG/M metagenome (GOLD analysis project Ga0114939, IMG submission 87196) | Groundwater microbial communities from Big Spring, Nevada to study Microbial Dark Matter (Phase II) - Ash Meadows Crystal Spring | ecosystem: Environmental > Aquatic > Deep subsurface >... | reverse complement strand
TGACGGCTTTGTCAGCCTCGAAGTTTCGCCTTACCTGGCCCACAACACTGAGGAAACGGTCGCTGAAGCGTTGCGTTTGCACCAGGCTGTCGACCGTCCGAACGTCATGATCAAGGTTCCGGCTACCCCAGAAGGCATTCCGGCCGTTCGCCAATTGATTGGCGAAGGCATCAATGTCAACATCACCCTCATGTTTAACATGGCCCATTACGAAGCCGTTGCCCAGGCCTACATCGACGGATTGCGCCACTGGCTGGCGAAAGGCGGCGATCCGCATCGCGTGGCCTCGGTGGCTTCGTTTTTCGTCAGCCGGGTTGATACGGCGATAGATAAACGGCTGGCAGCGCTGGACGACCCGGCTGCTACCGCCCTGATGGGGAAAGCGGCCGTGGCGAATTCGCGCCTGGTCTACCAACGCTTCAAACAGATATTCAGAGATGGCTCCGGTCCGTTTGCCGAATTAGCCGGGTCCGGCGCGCCTGCTCAGCGTTTGCTCTGGGCTTCGACCAGCACCAAAAACCCGGCCTACCGGGACACGCTCTACATCGACGAGCTTGTCGGCCCGGAGACCGTCAGCACCATCCCGCCGGCGGCGATCGACGCCTTCCGTGATCACGGTGTAGTCGCTGCTACGTTGGAAAAGGATCTGGACCAGGCACAGGAACTGTTCGATCGTCTGGCTGAATTACAAATCAATGTGGCCGCCGAGACCGAACAGCTTCAGGTTGAGGGCGTGGCCGCCTTTGCCAAGTCGTTCGATTCGCTGTTGGCGGCTATCGATGGCAAACGAGCAGCCTTGGCCGGGACCGATTAAGGTAGACGTATGCAGCCCAGTACGCGCGCTATCCTGGCGACAACCGAGATATTCGACAACTTCAGCGAGGCGCAATTGACCCTTGTGGCCGCGCTCTGCACGGCGACCACGTACAATCAGGGGCACATCCTGCTGAGCGAAAATGAGCAATCCGATGAGATGTACGTCATCGGACGTGGTGGAGTGGAAGTCCTGGTCAATCCCGGCACGGTTGGCAATGAAGCGGCTCACCAGAAGATGGAGCCGGTCGTTCTGACTGAATTGCGTCAGGGTCAGGTCGTGGGCGAAGTGGCGCTGGTTGATCAGGGCGTTCGCTCGGCCTCGATCCGGATCAGCCGCGACGACACCTTGTTGCTCCGGCTGAGACGCGACCAGCTGATGCGTTTATGCGAAACTTACCCGGTGTTGGGTTACAAACTGATGAAAAATCTGGCGGCGGAATTGGCCACGAAAATCCGCAATACGGATTGGCTGGTGCGGCAATATCAGTTGCGCCTGCGAGACGAGCAACCCATTGTCTGAAATAAGGTCAGGGTAGTTCGCGGTAAAGCCCGATAAAGCTATAAAGAGGCGACACGGTTTCAACGACGGCTAAACGAATGCGTATCGGCATGGTTTCCGCCACTTATGACCCGTCGGTCGTCAACGGCGCGGTGCGGATGGTGACGCTATACAAGCGATACCTGGAGGCCGCCGGTCACGAGGTCTTTATATTCACCCTGGGTGAAGAACAGACCGGAGATGAGGCGGCAAAAATCATCCGCTCGCCGGGAATCCGCCTGGGCGATTACGGCTACTATATCAGCATGGGCTATACGCGTACCGCCCAGGCGTTGCTGGCACAAATGGACATCGTCCATAGCCACCACCTCATGATGAGCGTGGAAATGGCCCACCGTTACGCGCGTTGCCCGATCGTTTATACGAATCACACCCGCTACGATTTGTATACAGGCGCGTATACGCCGCTACCCCAGCCGGCGGCCGATGCTATCATGCGCCAGGTCTGGCCGGAATTCACCGACCTGGCCGACATCGTAATCGCCCCCTCGGAGAGCGTTCGCCGGTTGATGATCGATTTCGGCGTTCGCTGCCCAACGGTCGTCATTGAAAACGGCATCGAGCTGGCTGCCTTCCTGAATCCCCAGCGACCGCACAACCGATCCGAGTTGGGGTTGGCCGGCGACGTACCGCTTTTCATCTATGTCGGCCGGTTATCTTCAGAAAAGAATCTGGTGTTGCTCTTGAAACAACTGGCCATTGCCCGCGAAATAAACCCGGAGATCCATCTCGCGATCATCGGCAAAGGATCTCAGGAAGTGGAACTACGCCAGCAGGCCCAGGCGCTCGACCTGGAGGAGCACGTTCACTTTGTTGGGGTTGTACCTTATGATGACGTCCCCAACTGGCTGGCCGCCGCTGACGTTTTTGTCACGGCTTCGACTTCCGAAGTTCACCCCTTGACAGTCATCGAGGCCATGGCCAGCGGGTTACCGATCATTGGCGTCGCTTCTCCGGGAATAATCGATTCTGTCGCATCGGGATCGACCGGTTTTATCACCAGGACGGCCGAGGGTGGTCTGGCGGCGGCTATGGTGGCCCTGTCCCAGGATCGACCACGCGCCAGGAGCATGGGAGAAGCAGCTCGCCGGGCAAGCCTGCGTTTTGATATCGACCGAACCGTCGGCCTGACGCTGGAATTGTATGCTGAATTGCTGGTCTCTCGACCGGATCGGCTCCGGCCCAAGGAACATGGCCGCTGGTCCCGCCGGACTGAGACCTGGGGCGCGATGCTCGATCAACTAGCCGATATCATCAATCCCCCCGAGGCGGCCGATTCCGGTTTCTGGCGCCGGTTGGGATTCGGCGCGCCACCAGCCAAGGAGGAAACGAATGAATGAAAACCGTCCGGCTGATCCGCGCCATCGCCTCGGTCGTTGGGGGGAGGACCTTGCCGCGACGCACCTGGAAGCCGCCGGACACAACATAGTCGAGCGCAACTGGCGCTGCCGCGATGGCGAGATCGATTTGATAACGCGCGATGGAGAAACACTGGTATTCGTAGAGGTCAAGACCAGGCGCGGCCGCGCTTTCGGCGCGCCGGAGGAAGCGCTCACTCCCCATAAGGCGGAAAGACTCCTTCATCTGGGCCAGCAATATGTCTATGAGCATGCATTGGACGAGGTTAATTGGCGAATTGATCTCATCGCTGTTGAACTAAACGAAGACGGATACCTGCTTCGCTGCGACCATATTCCAAATGCCGTCTTTGGTTGGTGAGCATAACCCCAAGCGATCGCCGTGGTAAAGGATGGCCATGACCGCAAGTTCCCCCACGATACTTGTTTTAACGAACGATGCCGGACTAGGCCACCGAAAAGCGGCCCACGCGATCGCTGCGGCTATTGAGGAATGTTACGGGGATCGCCTGCGGCCGATTCTGGCCAACCCGATAGATGATCAAAGCATACCTTCCTATCTTCGCAACCTTCAGACCAATTACAGCCAGTTCGTCCGTCAGGTCCCTTCTCTCTACTCCTTGGCTCACGAATTCGGCAATCACTATGCCTCCACGTTTCTGCTCGAACGCATGGCAATTCGCAATCTATGCCATCCTTTACGTCGAATTCTGGAGCGCACCCATCCAGATGTTATTGTGACAACCCACCCGGTCTTCGTCGCTCCGTTGGTTGAATACCGGCGTCGTTATGGTGAAACATGGCGCATCGTCGTCCTCATTACGGATTTGGCTCGTCTCCAACGGCTCTGGTTTCGAAAAGAAGTTGACCTTTACCTGATGCCTACTCAAGAAGCCGCGGAACTGGCCCATGGCCATGCGATAAGGCCGGAAAATGTCCGGGTTACAGGCGTCCCCATCGATTTGCGACTGGCCGAAAAAACTCCCTCCAAAGCAGAATTACGCGCCGGCTTCGACTGGCATCCGAGTTTGCCGACATTTATCGTGGCCGGCAGCCGTCGCGTTCACGATTTCTTGAGCGTCTTAAGAGCCGTCAATCGATCCGATTTGCCGATTCAACTCGTCGTCGTCACCGGGGATGCCGAGGAGTTGTTGGATGATATCCGGGGCATCGATTGGCAAATACCGGCTCACATCTACGGACTCGTTCCTGACTTCCCCCTCTTTTTGCGCGCCGCCGACGCCATTATCACCAAAGCCGGTGGCCTGACAGTGGCCGAGGCTCTAGGCGCCGGCACCCCGCTGTTTATTACCCAATCCCTGCCGTTGTATGAACGGGGTAATGCGGCCTACGTAGTTCAATACGGGGCGGGGCGGCGCATCTCAAAGCTTGATAAACTAGGCGATGCGGTTCAGAATAGCCTGGCTGAAAATGGGCGCATCTTGCGGGAGATGTCTCTTCACGCCACTGAAATCGGCCGGCCACGCGCAGCCTACGATGCCGCCGAACAGATCTGGGCTCTTTTCGTGGATCCTCATCGGGAAGGATTCCTGGCGATAGATAATTGAGCGACGATCACCATCCTCTCCTTGTTCTGGTCGGCCCCACCGCGTCGGGGAAGACGGATATAGCGATCCGTATAGCCCGGCGTTTCAACGGGGAAATCGTCTCCGCCGACTCACGTCTCTTCTACCGCGGGATGGACATCGGCACGGCCAAGCCCACGACGGCCGAACAAGCCACCGTTCGCCATCATCTCATCGATCTCTGCCGGCCTGATGAGGTGCTCAGCCTGGGCGAATACCAGCGCCTGGCTTACCAGGCCATTGACGGCATATTGGCCCGCGGCCGCCTGCCCATCCTCGTCGGCGGGACGGGCCAGTATGTCCTGGCCGTCGTCGAGGGCTGGGGCATACCCGCCGTCGAGCCACAACCCAGACTGCGTGCCGCGCTCGAGGCGCTGGGCGGGCCGGAAGCCTTCCGTTGGTTAAACGCGCTCGACCCGGCCGCCGCCAGGCGAATCGACGCGCGCAATCTTCGGCGGGTTGTTCGGGCCCTGGAAGTGACATTAACCGCCGGTTTGCCAATTTCAGAGCTTCAGCGAAAGACTCCCCCACCCTATAACATCCTCATGATCGGCATCCAGCGGAATCGCCGGAATCTTTACGAGCGTATCGATAATCGAGTTGACAGGATGATGGCTGAAGGATTGCCGGACGAAGTATCCCGGCTTTACGAAGCCGGCTACAGTCGCGGCCTCCCGGCCCTCAGCGGACTTGGTTACCGGCAACTGCTGGCTTATCTCGATGGGGAAATGACTCTCGACGAAGCCGTCGCGCGCATCAAGTTTGAGACCCACCGCTTTGCCCGTTATCAGGATACCTGGTTTCGGCCTGACGACGAGCGCATCGCCTGGTTCAATTTTGATGAATTAGCCACTCCCGAAACCGCGATCTTCTCTCTCGTTGAAAAGTGGATCCGATCAACAGAGCCATAACCATGCCTCAATTCCCGCACATAAGTTGAACATCTACCGGGCAGTAACGGCGCGTCATCTATCGAGGAGATGTTTATCCTCTCGGAAAGCGGGAATATCAGCCGGCCAGTTTGGTCGCTAACCGCCGGATCTCTGATTCGAAGGTGGCATGGTTCCAGGGGGGAAGATTCTGGCGGCGGATGACGGCCGAACGCGCCGCCAGGTAGGCGTTCAACAAGTCGACAAGGTCGCGCGCCGTCGCCCCCGCGTCACGCCCGAAATTCGCCCGCTGTAAACCTTGATGAGCCGGGTCCTCCGGTGGCAATGCCGCCAACAGCGGTGGCAGGCTAAAGTGGAGCAACTCCAAATAGATGGTGAACGGCTTGGCCGTATCGCCGCGTTTCAACAGACGCAATACATCCCAAAACATAACCCAGAAACGTTCATCGAGTACCTGGAGGTCTTGAGGGCTGATGTATGGTTGAGCCGGTGCCAGCCGGGCAGATGCCGCCTGGAATTGTTCGCCCCACTGTTCGCTATCTTTCAGGATGCGTATTTCGCGATCCGTCGGATTCGGCTTCAGGCTGTCCAAGGTTTCAAATCGATAGTCAACCTTCGTACCGTTACTATAAAGGGCGGTATGGAAGAACGGTCGCACGTGGACGGCATCGAAGGACCGCGATGGTACGTAGGGCATAACCGCCTGAATGAACGCGCGGCGCTGCTCCCAGCCCGTCACCCGCGCCGGCTCATCCCTGTAAACCAGAGCCACATCTACATCGGAGTAGGCATCCTCGGTGCGGCGACCGAACGAACCGGAGAGAAAACAAACCTTCACCGCCGGTTCGGCGACAACATGGCGCTGCAAGCGCCCAATGAATCGTTCCTGTTCGAACATGGACTGACTAGGGGATAAAACAGCCGAACGCTCGCAAAACCAGAACCACCGTTAATCCCAAGGCGATCCCGGCCAGTACCTGCGCCAAGGTATGTCGCTTGAGATACAGCCGGATATAACAGATCAGGACTACAAGGGGCAGCAAAACGAGGCCAACAACCGGCCCAAAGATCAGCGTGGCGATGAGCCATGTGGCCGCGGCGGCCGTGGCGTGGATGCTGATGAGCCACTGGGTGTTGATCAAGCCCAGCGCGCCGAGGGTGATGATGTTCAACACGGCCAGACATTGCAGCAAGACAGGGCCATTCAATAATCGAATGACGGCAAAGGCGAGAGCCCCGGCGCCTACCGCCACCAGGTAAGGGATATGGCGCTCGCTGGTGTGGCTCATGTGAAGATCGCCGATGCGGCCGGTGCGAAGAAAGACGAAGACGACGGCCATGGGGATCATCGTCACGATCAAGCCATACACCAGCCCCCAGATCAAGCCGGGACGGATCGGTCGTTCGTAAATGCCCAGGGCCAGACCGACGGCGGCGAACATGATCGGTGGGCTGATGATGTTGGAAAGGTGGCGCGCCACCTTAACCGAACCGACGCGATCGGCCTCGTGTCTATCTCGTGGAACTTTCATGACGGTTGGGTGCCCGTGTCACGGGTTTACCCGCCTCCCAAAAGCGGGTGGCAGACTGCGCTACCACCCGCTTCGCACAGCTGGTTGATGATCAGGTGCCTTCTTCCCAGGAGTTCAGATAGGTGACCTGTTCCGGGGTCAAGGTGTCGATTTGAATCCCCATCGCCTCAAGCTTGATGCGGGCGATCTCCTGATCGACCTCTTGCGGAATGGTATAGACCCGGTTTTCCAATTGTCCCTTATGGTCGACCAGGTACTTGGCCGCCATCGCCTGCCCGGCAAATCTCATGTCCATGACCGACGCCGGGTGTCCTTCGGCGGCGGCCAGGTTGATCAACCGCCCTTCGCCCAGAAGGTTAAGGCGGTGGCCGTTGTGCTTCATTTTGAACTGCTCGACAAACGGGCGCACGCGCTTGGGCGCTTCGGCGGAGAGCTTACGAAGTGCCGGCTTGTTGATCTCTACGTCGAAATGACCGGAATTGGCCAGCAACGCGCCATCCTTCATCCGCATAAAGTGATGTTCGTCAAAGACATTAATGTCGCCGGTCGCGCTGACAAATACATCGCCGATTGGCGCGGCTTCGGCCATGGGCATGACCCGGTAACCATCCATGACTGCTTCCAGCGCCTTCAGGGGGTCAATTTCGGTCACGATGACGTTGGCTCCCAGGCCACGGGCGCGCATGGCGATACCCCGGCTGCACCAGCCATAACCGGCAACGACGACGTTCTTGCCCGCCAGCAAGATATTGGTGGCGCGCACGATACCGTCCATCGTCGACTGGCCCGTGCCATAGCGGTTATCGAACATGTGCTTGGTCAGGGCGTCATTGACAGCCATCATGGGGAACTGCAACGCCCCATCCCGCGCCATCGCGCGCAGGCGAATGATCCCGGTGGTTGTCTCTTCAGTGCCGCCATACATATTGTCGATCAACTCGCGCCGATCTTTGTGGATGGTGCTGACCAGGTCCGCGCCGTCGTCCATGACGATGTGGGGCTTGTGATCGAGGACGGCGTGGATGTGCTTGAAATAGGTCTCGTTGTCTTCGCCCTTGATGGCAAAAACCGGTATCTCGTAGTGGGTCACCAAGGCAGCGGCAACATCATCCTGGGTGCTCAGCGGGTTGCTGGCCGAGAGGACGACATCGGCGCCGCCGGCCTGCAAACTGACCATGAGGTTGGCCGTCTCCGTAGTGACATGCATGCAGGCGCTGATGCGCAAGCCGGCAAACGGCCGGTCATCCTTGAATTGCTGCTGCACGCCGCGTAACACCGGCATTTCCAATTCCGCCCATTCGATGCGATGCCGGCCGCCGGGGGCCTGATCGATATCCTTGACGTCGAATTCCATGCTAATTCTTATCTCCTTAGGCAATTGCCAAACTGATCTCTGTCCCTATCATCGGATCGCGGGCAGAGGTTTTGTCATTTTGTCTGCTTCAAGTAATACATCAAGCGCGCCCTCATCGTCAAAATGCTCGCGATAGCGGGCCACGAATTCCTGGCGCGTGAAATAATGATTTTGTGGTCCATATTGTTCCAGGACATAAGCAGCGGCCAGAGCACCCATGCGGCCGGCGATTGTCCAGGGCAAGCCTAACTGCATCCCGCGCATCAGCCCGGCGCGATAGGCATCCCCGGCGCCGGTCGGCTCGGCGATGATCCGGGGCGTCACGGCCGGGATCCACACTTCCTGTTCATCGACAACCAGCCGCGACCCGGTAGCGCCCATCGTGATGATCAGGCCGCCGGCGCGATCCAGGATAGCGGCCTCGTTGAGACCTGTTTTCTCCTGGATTAGATGGTATTCATATTCATTCATCGCCAGCAAAGCGCAGCCGTCCAAACCCTCGCACAACTCCCCGCCGCCGACGCGAGCCGTTTGCTGGCTAGGGTCATAGATGTAGGGAATGCCGAGTGCCTTGCACTCGCGGGCGTAGGCGCGCATGGCTCCCGGATCATTGGGGGTAATGATCGTCAAATCGGCATCAGGTGCATATTCGGCGAACGTCAACCGGCCGGCGTAAGCCATCGCCCCGGTATAAAAGCTGGCGATCTGGTTGTGCTCCTCATCGGTGTTGACAAAAAAGGACGCACAAAACTCACCCTCGATCTCGACGATGGCCGAGGTGTCGATTCCCTGCTGATCGAGCCAGGCGCGATATTCCGTGAAGTCTTGACCGGCCGTGGCCATGATGGTTGGTCGGTCGCCCAAAAGGGCCATGGTATAGGCGATGTTGGGGGCCGTTCCGCCCCGTTGCCTTTTGAGGGAATCGACCAGGAAGCTGAGGCTGATCTTTTCGAGCTTATCGGCCATGAACGCGTCCTGAAACCGGCCCGGAAAGGACATCAAGTAATCGAACGCGATTGACCCGGTAATAACGATTTTCATAAATTCGAATTCTCTCTTCTCTGATAATTTCCGCGTTGCTCACCGGCACACCTCTGGCGGAGGCCAACCAGGGTCCAGCCGGTGACCAGCCTTAACGGTAATTCATAGTTCATGTTTTACCCGGAATAGAGGTGTTTACCATCGGGTGCCCCAAAAATCAACCTCACCCGATTACAAGGTTGGCGTGATTGTGCGCCATCCGATAGTACGCTCCTTCGGTTACAACAAAACTTACAGCGAATCGCGAACGATCTGATTGACCGGTGCGACGTTGTCTTTCAGCACCGGTGTCATCCCCAAGCGATCGCGCAACATGGTAAATAAAGCCCGGATGCCGTCACGGGTCCGGATCTTTTTGCCTTCTTCATAGGTTCGAGGATTATAGCTGATTGGAATTTCGATGATCTCGTGGCCGGACAGCAGTATTTTATCCGGCAGCTCAAAATCGAGATTGAAATCAGTGGTCGTCAGGTTGAGCGACCGGACGACATCGCCCCGGACCATTTTCGTGGCCGTCGCGACATCGGTCAGATTTCCGCCGAAGAGGAGATTGGTCACTGTCGTCAGGACCCGCACGCCCAAGTAGGCGTGCGCATACTTGTATTTCACGTCACCGCCCAATACCCGCGAACCAAAGATGGCCGCGGCACCCGTTTCGTCCGCCTTGTCGCAGAATCGCGGGTGTTCGGCGGGGTCATATTCCGCATCCGCATCCTGGATGATCATGTAATCGCCGGTCATGTTGGTGATGCCGGTCCGGATCGACATGCCCTTACCCATGTTGCGCTCGTGAAAGATGACATTAATTTCCGGATCGTCGATCTGCTGCAGAATTTCGCGCGTGCCGTCTGTCGAATAGTTATCGACGACGATGATTTCCCGGTCCCATGAGGGGCCAAGTCGCACCGCTTTCGTCCGGGCGATGATATCCCGAATGGTAGCCTGTTCGTTATAACAGCAGATGATGACCGAGAGTTTTTTCATAGCCTCACTCACCACACCCGTCTCCTTGCCGCTTCACCTGGTTAGGGAGTACGCGGCACCCAAGCACAAGCCGGACATCAGAGTTGTTTGAAGAAACGATCAAACATGTCCAACATGTAATCGAGACGAGGTTTGTCCAACCCCGGATAGACACCAACAAAAAAGCCGCCGCGCATAATCTGGTCAGACACCGCCATGTCGCCGACAGCGCGATGTTGGATGTGCTCATAGGCCGGCTGGCGGAGGATATTGCCGGCGAAGATGAGCCGGGTTTGGACATGGTTCATTTCCAAAAAGCGAGTTAGTTCGTGCCGCATGAAAGGGGCTTCCGGCCTCACCAGCAACGGGAAGGCAAACCACGACGGGTCGGCCTTGGGATGCCAGGTTGGCAACATCAGAAACTCCTCAAAGGGCTTAAGCCCGGCATAGAGATACGCGAAGTTCTCCTTGCGACGACGAATAAACTCCGGCAATTTCTGAAGTTGAGCCAATCCCATGGCTGCCTGGGGATCAGTCAGCTTAAGGTTGTAACCGATCTCGGAGTAGAAATAGCGGTGGTCATAATAGCCGGGAATGCCGGGCACCTCGCGCTCAAAGCGCAGCCCGCATTTGCCGTTCACCGGGTTTTCGTAGCCGCAGAAACAGTCGCGACCCCAATCCCGAACAGCGCGGGCGATCTTGGCCAGTTTCGGCCGGTTGGTAAATACCACGCCCCCTTCGCCCATCGTCATGTGGTGAGCCGGGTAAAAGCTGATCGTGGCCATCTCCCCGAACGTACCCACACGCTGCCCGTCCCATCTGGAGCCTAATGCGTCACACGTGTCTTCCAGTAGGAAGAGGTCGTGGCGGCGAACAAAAGCCATCACGGCGTCCATGTTGGCCGGGTTACCGAGCGTGTGGGCAAAGAACAGCGCGCGTGTTCGGGGGGTATACGCTTCTTCCAACTGATCGACATTCAGATTAAAATCGCCCAGACAACTGTCAATAAAAACAGGCGTCAGCCCGTTCTGGATAACCGGATTGACGGTGGTCGGGAAGCTGACCGCGGGAACAATAACCTCGTCACCCGGTCGCAGGCCGTCGGGCAATTGGCGGGAGCAAAGGGTTGTGACCGCGATCAGATTGGCGGACGACCCGGAGTTGGTGGGGATGATTTCCCGGACGCCTAAAAAATCGCCGAGTTGTTGTTCCAATTTTTGAGCATAGGGACCGGCCGTCAACCAGAAATCGAGAACGGCGCTGACCATGTTCTGCATTTCAGTCGCGTCGAAGACACGACCGGCATATTGAACAGTGGATTGGCCTGGCTCAAACGGTGAATTATGGTGCGCAGCCTCGTAATATTCGGCTACCAGGGCCAGGATCGACTGCCGCAGGTCTTCTTTATCACCCATTCTGCGTTTTCCATTTACATTGGAGCCGATAGACAGCACCCATTTTGGAGAGACTGTCGGGTAAATTCACGAACCGGTAGGGGTATTCCGGCTGTTCCATCAGCCCAAAGCCGATGGAAGATTATAACACAGCACCGGCCATCTCCAAGTTTGAGACCGTTTAGGCCATCGAAGAAGGCTAAGGCAGTGGTTCTTCGGT
>Ga0114939_10003142_pt1 | contig 11713 bp, 8 predicted proteins | sample AshMeaCrysSpring_FD_87196 | JGI IMG/M metagenome (GOLD analysis project Ga0114939, IMG submission 87196) | Groundwater microbial communities from Big Spring, Nevada to study Microbial Dark Matter (Phase II) - Ash Meadows Crystal Spring | ecosystem: Environmental > Aquatic > Deep subsurface >... | reverse complement strand
GCGGGCGCGCACCTGCTCGTTCTTCTGCAGCAGGTTGGCGCGTTCGCCGATCAGCGTGTCCTGCCGCTGGCGCAGGGCGCGGTTTTCTTCCTTGAGCTGGGTGACCGTGGCCACCAGCTCTTCGAGGCGGCGCTCGATGCGACGCAGCTCGACGTCGATGGCAGACCGGGGAGCGGGTTCGTTCATGGAATTAACTATAGTGGGCGCACCCCGGGGAAGCAATTTGAACTGGCCGCCGCCGCGGCCGGCCGCGGTGCGCCGGTGGTACGATAGGGACGATGCCGGCACCGATCGCTTTTGACGACGTCGCGCAGGCCCTGGCGGCCCGCGGTTCCACTGTCCACGCCGCCGAGGCCCATGGCTGCCTCTGCGGCGCACTCTGTGCCCGCCGCGTCTACCTGCCGGCCGAGTGGCTCGAAGAACTCCTGCCTGACGCGCCCGAAGGTGAAGCGATGCCCGCCGTCACCGAGACGGGTCCGCTCGCGCAGCTGTTCGCGCACAGCCGCATCGTGCTCGAGGCGCGCGAAATGGAGTTCGAGCCGCTGCTGCCCGCCGAAGATGCCTTGCTCGCCGCCCGTGTCGAAGCGCTCGGCGCCTGGGCGCAGGGGTTTCTGTATGGCTTTGGCGCGGCCGGTCCGTTCCAGCGCGGCGTGCTGTCGGGCGAGGTGGCGGAAGTGCTCACCGATTTCGCCGAAGTCGCGCGCGCGGGTGCCGTGGGCTCCGACAGCGCCGAAATCGAGGAAACCGCGCTGGCTGAACTCGTCGAATTCGTGCGCGTCGGCGTGCAGCTCATCTACGACGAGCTCACCGACCTGCGCGCGTCGCAGACGACCTCGACCGCGCGGCACTGACCAAGGACACGACCGCCGCCGGTGAGCCCCGAGCGCCCCTAGCCCCAACGAGACGTAACGCCGCCCATGACCCTGCGCAAAGACGAATACGCGCGCCGCCGCAAGCACCTGATGAAGCTGATGGGCAAGGGGGCGATCGCCATCGTGCCGGCCGCGCCGGAGCGGCAGCGCAACAGCGACGTTCACTATCACTATCGCCCCGACAGCGATTTCCACTACCTGACCGGCTTCAGCGAGCCCGAAGCGGTCGCGGTGCTGATCCCCGGCCGCGAGCAGGCCGAGTACGTGCTGTTCGTGCGCGACCGCGACCCGCTGCGCGAAACCTGGGACGGGCGCCGCGCGGGCCCCGACGGCGCGGTGCGTGATTTCGGCGCCGACGACGCTTTCCCGATTGGCGACATCGACGACATCCTGCCGGGCCTGATCGAGCGCTGCGAGCGTGTCTATTACTCGATGGGCGTCCACCACGAGTTCGACCAGCGCGTGATCGGATGGGTCAACACGCTGCGGGGCCAGACCAAGCTGGGCATCCACAGCCCGCAGGAGTTCGTCGCGCTGGAGCACCCGCTGCACGACATGCGGCTCTACAAGAGCCGCGCGGAGGCGACGGTCATGAAGCGTTCCGCGCAGATCGCCGTCGGCGCCCACATTCGCGCCATGCGGACCACCCGGCCGGGCGTCACCGAATACGAGGTGATGGCCGAGGTGCTGCACGAATTCCATCGCCACCAGGCCGACATCTCCTACCACCCGATCGTGGGCGGCGGTGCGAACGGCTGCATCCTGCACTACCACGAGAACTCCGCCACCCTGCGCGACGGCGACCTGCTGCTGATCGACGCGGGCTGCGAATACGGCCTGTACGCGTCCGACATCACGCGCACGTTCCCGGTCAACGGCCGCTTCACGCCCGAGCAGAAGGCGATCTACGACATCGTCCTCGAGGCGCAGGAGGCGGCGTTCTCCTGCATCAAGCCGGGCAATCACTGGAACGAGCCGCACGACGCCGCGGTGCGGGCCATCACGCAGGGCCTGGTGCGCGTGGGGCTGCTGAAGGGTCGAGTGCCCACCCTGATCAAGGACGAGGCGTACCGCAAGTTCTTCATGCATCGCACTGGCCACTGGCTCGGCATGGACGTGCACGACGTCGGCGAATACAAGGTCGGCGATGAATGGCGCGTGTTCGAGCCTGGCATGGTGCTGACGGTCGAACCGGGCATCTACATCCCGGCGGGCACCAAGGGCGTGCCGAAGCGCTGGTGGAACATCGGTGTGCGCATCGAGGACGACGTGATCGTCACGGCCGGCGGGCATGAATTGCTCACCTCCGGCCTGCCACGCACGACGGTCGAGATCGAGCGCGTCATGGCCAGTGCAGCGTGACGGTCATGCAGCCGGGGGCACCCCAGTGAACGCGCCGCCGGTCGACTACGACCTGGCCATCGTCGGCGGCGGCCTGGTCGGCGCGTCGCTCGCGCTGTCGCTGGCGCCGCTCGGACTGCGCATCGCGCTGCTCGAGGCCGTGCCGCCCGCGCCGGGCGCGCAGCACCCCAGTTTCGACGAGCGCACGACCGCGCTCGCGAATGGCACGGTGCGCGCGTTCCGAACGCTGGGCGTCTGGGCTGCGATGGAGCGGGAGGCCGCGCCGATCCGAAAGATCCACGTTTCCGACCAGGGCCGGTTCGGCACCGCCCGTGTCGATGCGGCGGAGCAGGGGCTCGAGGCCTTAGGTTACGTCGTCCCGAATCGGGTGATCGGCGTCGCGCTGTGGCAGGGACTCGCGCGAGCGTCCGGCGTCGACGTGATTGCGCCCGCGCAGGTCACCGGCAACGAACTCGAAGGCGCCTGCCGCACGGTCCGTTACGAGACCAGCGGCGAGTCGCGCTCGCTGACCGCGCGACTGGTCGTGGCCGCCGACGGCGTGCGCTCCGTCGTGCGCGAACAGGCCGGCATTGCGGCTGACCACCTCGAGTACGACCAGGTCGCGCTCACGGCCGTCATGACCACCCAGCGCTTCCACGACTACGTGGCCTACGAGCGCTTCACCGAGGACGGCCCGATCGCAATCCTGCCGCTGACCGACGGGCGCTGCGGCATGGTGTGGACGCGCAAGCCCGAGTCCGTCGAACGGCTGCTCGCCTTGTCCGACGCGGAGTTCCTGCGCGAGTTCCAGGCCGCCTTCGGTTTCCGGCTCGGGCGCTTCCTGCGCATCGGCCAACGCGCTTCGTACAACCTGATGCTGTCGCGTTCGGATCGGCACATCGCGCCGCGACTCGCGGTCGTCGGCAACGCGGCCCAGGGGCTGCACCCGATCGCGGGGCAGGGCTTCAACCTCGGACTGCGCGACGCGATGAGCCTCGCCGAAGTGATCGCGGACCAGCGTGTCGCAGGCGTGCTCGATGCGGGCGATGCCGACCTGCTGCAGGCCTATGCGGTCTGGCGCGAGACTGACCGCCGCCGCATCGTCGCCTTCACCGACGGGCTGGTGCGCCTGTTCTCGTCGCCGCTCGGCGTGTTGCGCAGCCTGCGCGGCATCGGGCTGCTCGCGTTCGACGTGCTGCCGCCCGCGAAGTCGGCGCTGGCCCGGCTCAGTGTCGGCGCGGCCGAACGCATTCCGCGGCTCGCCCGTGGCGTGCCGCTGGCAGGCAGCCGCTGACATGGCCACCGCGCGCAAGAAGTACGACTTCGACGTCGTCATCGTCGGCGGCGGCATGGTCGGCACCTGCCTGGCCGCGCTGCTGGCGCGCGAGGAGGCGCTGGCGGGTTGGCATATCGCGCTGGTCGATCCGTCGCCGCCGCGCCCGCCGAACGAGGCTGCGCTGGACTTGCGCGTCTCGGCCTTGTCGCGTGCCTCGGAGCGCATCCTTGCGGCCGCGCGCGCGTGGGACGCGATCGCGCCGTACGCTGCGCCGTACGGCGAGATGGTGGTCTGGGATGCGGCCAGCACGGTGGACCGTCCTGATGCCCTGCGGTTCGCCGCGGCCGAGACTGCCGAGCCCAACCTGGGCCACATCGTCGAGAACCTGCGCGTGCAATGGGCGCTGCACGAGTCGCCGCTCCTTCGCGGCGTCACGGCCGTGCGCAGCGCGCTCGCGGGTCTCGAGTTCGACGCGGATGCCGCGCGGGTCACTCTCGAAGACGGCCGCCGGCTCACTTGCCGGCTGGTGATCGGTGCCGACGGCAGCCAGTCGCTCGCGCGCCAGTTGGCGGGGATCGGTCGTTCAGGCTGGACATACGACCAGTCGGCGATCGTCGCGCACCTGCGGCCCGAACGTCCGCATCGCGAGACGGCGTGGCAGCGCTTCCTGCCGAGCGGGCCGCTGGCCTTGCTGCCGCTGCAGGACGAGCGCGTGTCGCTGGTGTGGAGCACCACGCCGGCCGAAGCCGAAGAACTACTCGCGCTGGGCGAGCGCGAGTTCAGCGAGCGTGTCTCGGTCGCGAGCGATCACTTGCTCGGCGGGCTCGAGCTCGCGAGTGGCCGGGCGGGCTTCCCGCTCGCGCTGTGGCACGCGCGTGCCTACGTGCAGCCGCGGCTCGCGCTGGTGGGCGATGCGGCGCACACGATTCACCCGCTGGCGGGGCAGGGCGTGAACCTCGGCTTCCTCGACTGCGCGGCGCTGGTGCAGGTGCTCGCCGACGCGGTGGCCCGCGGCGAAGAGCCGCACGGGCTGCGCGCGCTGCGACGGTACGAGCGCTGGCGCCGCAGCGAGAACGCCATCGTCATGGGCGTGTGCGATACGCTCAACCGGCTGTTCACCGAGAAGAGCGTGGCGGTCGCCGGGCTGCGCCGCCTCGGAATGTCGGTCGTGACGCGCCAGCCACTGTTGCGCCGGACGCTGATCGAGCGGGCGCTGGGCCTGGGCGGCGACGCGCCGCAGCTCGCGCGGCGCACGGCGGCTTCGAACTAACCGGGCAGGCTCGCCAGCCTGCGGAGTCTCGCGATGGAAACCCCGATCGACCGCCAGGACTGGCCGCACGCACTCTTCACGCAGTCGCCACCCGGTCTCGGCAACCAGTTCGACGACGATCCGCTGCTGCCTTCCTGGCTGCGCCGCACGCTGCCGCCGGCATTGATCGCGGGACTGCGCGGCGAATTGCGCGAACTGGGCGCGCTGGCGGGCGGCGAGCTGTATCGCCTGCAGCAGGCCGATCTCGGGCACGAACCCGTGCTCACGCAGTGGGACGCGTGGGGCAAGCGCATCGACGAGGTCACGGTGTCGCCGTTGTGGCGCGAGGCCGAGCGCCTCGCTGCGAAGCACGGCCTGGTCGCGACAGGTTACGAACCGGCGCTGGGCCGTCACGCGCGCATCGCGCAGTTCCTCAAGGTATACCTGTTCCATCCGTCGTCCGATGTCTACACGTGCCCGCTGGCGATGACCGACGGCGCGGCGCGCTGTCTGCTCGAGTCCGGCCAGCAGGCGTTGATCGATCGGGCGCTGCCGCGTCTCACGTCGCGTGACCCGGCGACGTTCTGGACCAGCGGCCAGTGGATGACCGAGACCACGGGCGGTTCCGACGTCGGCCGCTCGGAGACGCGCGCGGTGCGGGAGGGCGACGGGCAGTGGCGCCTGTACGGCCGCAAGTGGTTCACGTCCGCCGTCACCTCGCAGATGGCGCTGACGCTCGCGCGACCAGAGGGCAATCCACCGGGTGGCAAGGGCCTCGCGATGTTCTATCTCGAGATCCGCTATGCGGAAGGTCGCCTCAACGGCATCCGCGTCGACCGGCTCAAGGACAAGCTCGGCACGCGCAAGGTGCCGACCGCCGAGCTGCTGCTCGACGGGACGCGCGCCACGCTCGTCGGGCCGCCACTCAACGGGACGCGCTCGATCGAGCCGATGCTGGGTGTCACGCGCATGTGGAACAGCGTCTGCGCCGTCGCGTTTATGCGGCGCGGCCTGGCGCTGGCGCGGTCCTACGCGAAGCAGCGCAAGGCTTTTGGTCAGCCGCTCGAGCAGCTGCCGCTGCACGCGGACACGCTGGCCGGGCTGGAGGCCGAGACCTGGGGCGCGTTCCTGATGACGTTCCTGCTGGTCGAGCTCAACGGCCGCATGGAGCGCGGCGAGATCGACGACGAGCAGCGCGCGCTGCTGCGGCTGCTCACCCCGCTCACGAAGCTGATCACCGGCAAGCAGGCGGTCGCGGTCGTCACCGAAGTGATCGAGAGCTTCGGCGGCGCGGGCTATGTCGAGAATACGGGACTGCCGCAGCTGCTGCGCGACACGCACGTGCTGCCAATCTGGGAGGGCACGACCAACGTGCTCGCGCTCGACGCGCTGTTGCGCAGCGACCTGCAGGCGGGCCTCGCCGCGCTGATGGCGCGCGCGTCGTCGTGCGTGCGCAGCGTATCCGAGCCGCGCATGGTCGCCGCAACGCAGCAGGCGCTGGGCGCGCTCGAACGCGCCGCGCTGGTGCTCGAAAGCGGCCAGGAGCCGGAGGTGCTGCAGGCCGGCGCGCGGCGGCTCGCACTGACCCTGGCGCGCGCGCTGCAGCTCACGCTGCTGTGCGAGCACGCGCAGTGGATGATCGACAACGGCGGAGACCGTCGCGGCTACGCAGCGGCGATGCGCTTCGCACGGGTGCCGGTCGACCTGATGACGGAGGTCGACCCGGAAGCCGACCGGCTGCTGCTGGGTTGAACGCGGTACTCCCGCTCGGACCGGAGACGGAGTAAAAAGAGTCATCGCTGGTTCGGGAGAAACAGCCGATGACTACGGATCCCGCTTCGACCGATTCACGGGTCCCGTCCTCGACAGAGTTCGCGGGTGGCGAGGCGCCTGCGCTGCCGTTCGTCGCACCCTGCCGCACGCTGCACTGGACGGCGCCTTTCGACTGGCTGCGGCACGGGTTGGCTGATTTCAAGGCCGCGCCGCGGCAGAGCCTGACATACGGCGCCGTCGTGGTGCTGCTGAGCTGGGCGCTTGCGTACATCGCGATCCGCCACGGCGGTTACTTCGAGCTGCTCGCGCTCGTCTCGGGCTTCATCCTGGTTGCGCCGCTGCTCGCGGTCGGCACCTATTCGATCAGCGACCAGCTCGAGCGTGGCCTGAGGCCGTCGCTGCGACGCTGCTTCATCGAGGAGCGCCGCGCCTTCGGCAACCTGATGGTGTTCGCGCTGATGCTGATGGTGGTGTTCCTGGTCTGGTGGCGCGCGGCGTCGGCCGTGCACATCTTCTTCCCCGTCGACGTCACCAGCCACGACCTCTGGGATTACCTGCCGTTCCTCGGTATCGGCAGCGCCGTCGGCTCGATCTTCGCGCTGATCGTATTCTCGGCGGCCGCGTTCTCGCTGCCGCTGCTGGTGGATCGTGAAGCGGATGCAATCACCGCGGTGGTCACGAGCGTCAACGCGGTCTTGCGCAACAAGCCGGCGATGGCAGTCTGGGCCGGCCTGATCGTGCTGGCCGTGGCGCCCGGCTTCGCGTTGCTGTTGCTGCAGCGTGAGCAGGGCGCGGGCTTTGCGGCCGTGATGGCCTTGCTCGGTCTCACGCTGCCGCTGATCGGCCACGCGACGTGGCATGCCTATCGAGCCACGATCGATGCGTCCGCGTGGCCGCGCAACGAGCATCTCGAATAGGGACAGAGCCCTATCTCGTCAAATCCGGGAGATAGGGCTCTGTCCCTACTGCCCTATTTCCCGTACTTGCGCTCGACGTATTCCTCGACGAGTTGCTGGAACTCTTCCGCGATCCGATCGCCCTTGAGCGTCGGGCCTTTCTCGCCGTCGATGTAGACCGGTGCGACGGGACGTTCGCCCGTGCCGGGCAGGCTGATGCCCAGGTTCGCGTGCTTGCTCTCGCCGGGACCGTTGACGACGCATCCCATCACCGCGACGGTCATCTGCTCGACGCCAGCAAAGCGTTTGCGCCATTCGGGCATGCGCTGCCGCAGGTGCGACTGGATGTCCTGCGCAAGCTGCTGGAAGTACGTCGACGTCGTGCGGCCGCAGCCGGGACACGCGATCACCATCGGCGTGAACGAGCGCAGTCCCATCGTCTGCAGGATCTCCTGCGCGACGATCACTTCCTGCGTGCGGTCACCGTTCGGTTCCGGCGTGAGCGAGACGCGGATCGTGTCGCCGATGCCTTCCTGCAGCAGCACGCCGATGCCAGCCGTCGACGCAACGATGCCTTTCGAGCCCATGCCGGCCTCGGTCAGCCCGAGGTGCAGCGCGTAGTCGCAGCGACGCGCCAGGTTGCGGTACACGCCGATCAGGTCCTGCACGCCGCTCACCTTGCACGAGATCACGATGTGATCGTGCGGCAGGCCGATCTCCTCGGCACGGGTGGCGCTTTCGAGCGCCGACACCACCAGCGCCTCGCGCACGACATCGTTCGCGTCCAGCGGCTGTGCCTGCTTCGAGTTCTCGTCCATCATCCGTGTGAGCAGGTCCTGGTCGAGGCTGCCCCAGTTCACGCCGATGCGCACGGGCTTGCCGTAACGGCAAGCCGTTTCGACCATGTCGGTGAACTGCGGGTCGCGTTTGCTGCCGCGGCCCACGTTGCCCGGGTTGATGCGGTACTTGGCGAGCGCCTCGGCGCAGGCGGGGTGGTCGCGCAGCAGCTTGTGACCGTTGAAATGGAAGTCACCCACGATCGGTACCGACACGCCGAGTTGCTCCAGCCGGTCGACGATGTGCGGCACCGCGGCCGCCGCCTCGTCGGTGTTGACGGTGACGCGCACGATTTCCGAACCCGCGATCGCGAGCGCGCGGACCTGCAGTGCCGTGCTCTCGACGTCGGCGGTATCGGTGTTGGTCATCGACTGCACGACGATCGGGTGCGTGCCACCGACGGTTACCGGGCCGATACGGACCGGCGTGCTCTGCCGGCGGGTGATGGGGCTGCTGCTCATGGCTCGCGGGTCGCCTGGGTCGGGGTCAGGTCAGGTGGCAGACTTCGTCGCTGCGATCCAGCGCCGGACATTCGCTTCGAGCACGTCCAGCGGAACAGGGCCGGTGCCCAGCACCACGTCGTGGAACGCGCGGATGTCGAAACGGTCGCCGAGCTCGGCAGTGGCGTCGCGGCGCAGCTCCTTGATCTTCAGCTCGCCGATCTTGTACGCGAGCGCCTGGCCCGGATTGCCGATGTAACGGTCCGTCTCGTTGATGATGTCGAGCTCGGTCTTCGCCGCGTTCGCCTTGAAGTAGTCGATCGCCTGCTGCCGCGACCACTTCTTGTGGTGCAGCCCCGTGTCGACGACGAGGCGCACCGCGCGCCACATCTCGTAGGTGAGCTGGCCAAATTTGTCGTACGGATCGTCATAAAAGCCCATCTCCTCGCCGAGGCTCTCGCTGTAGAGCGCCCAGCCTTCGACGTACGCCGTGGCTTCGAAGTCGCGGCGGAACTTAGGCAGCTCGCCGAGTTCCTGCGCCAGCGCGATCTGCAGGTGGTGGCCCGGCACCGCCTCGTGGATCGTCAGCACGGGGATCTCGTATTTCGGCCGTTCCTCGGGCTTGTAGAGGTTCACGTAGTAGTAGCCCGCGCGGGTGCCGTCCATCGCGGGGCCCTGGTAGTACGCCGTGGTCGTATCCGGCGCCACCTGTTCCGCGATCGGCCGCACGCCGTACGGCATGCGCGGCAGCTTGCCGAAGTACTGCGGCAGCTTCGGGTCGACGCGCTTCGCCATCGCCTCGTAGGCCTCGAGCAGTTCCTGCGGGTCCGTGTAGCGGAACTTCGGGTCGGTGCGCAGATAGGTCAGGAATTCGTCGAAGCTGCCCTTGAAGCCGGTCTGCGCAATGACCTTCATCATCTCGCTGCGGATCCGCGCCACTTCCTCGAGGCCGATCTCGTGGATCGCGTCCGGCGTAAGGTTGGTGGTGGTGTAGAACTTCGCCAGCTCCGCATAGCGCTGGTCGCCGTTCGGCGTGTCCCACAGTCCGAACGTGTCGCGGGCGCGCGGCAGGTAATCCTTGACCACATAGTCGCGCAGCTTCGTGTAGGAGGGCACGATGGTCTTCGCAATCGCCTCACGCGCCGCAGCCTGCAGCCGGGCCTGCTCGGCGGCAGGAATCGAGGCCGGCATCGACGCAAACGCCTCGTAGAACGGGCTCTGCGCGGGATCAGCGACGATCTGCTTGTCGAGCTGCGCGGGCACGCGCTGCAGGATTGCCTTCGGCGGCACCAAGCCGCGCTTCATGCCTTTACTCATCAGCGCGATGTTCTGGTCGATCAGGCGATCGACGGATCGCATGCGCGCGAGCCACTGCTCGTAGTCTTTCACGGTCTTGAACACGACGACGTCAGCCATGCGATGCAGGCTGGGCAGCCCGCCGCGTTGGGAAATCGGCGTGAACTGCTCGCCGTATTCGTAGGACGCGATCTCGGCCTCGTACTGCCGACGGAACAGGTCGCGGTTCAGCTGGTCTTCGGCGGAAAGCGCGTTGGGCTCGATCCGGTCGAGCGCAGCGAGCACGGCCTTGTCGGATTCATGGGACGCCTGCAGGGCCGCCGGCGAGACGTCCGGCCAGAGGTCGTCAAAGCGGTGGTCACCCAGGTAGGTCGCGCTGGTTGGGTTCTCGCGCATGCTGCGCTCCCATTGCGCATCGAAAAGTGCGTGCAACTCCTTGGCAAAGCTAGACTTTTCCTCGGCGATGGCGGGCCCGGTCAGGCCTACGGCCAGCAGCAGGGCGATCCAGATTGTGCGCATGCAACGACCTTTATTTATAGAGTGTTTCCCTTCGGCGCCGTTCGGCGCTCGGGGGGAGGGCGGATGTTCCGGTCCGGCGCGCCGGATGGCAAGCCCGGGTGGCAGCGGTGTTTTGGGCGCTGGCCGCCGCGCAGATCCAGCAGGTCGGCACCTCCAACGAAATAGGGGAGACCGTCACGAGCAATGGATGGCGAGTGCGAGCCTCCAAGGAGGATTCACGGCGCGTCTCCCCGGTTTCCTTGGAGTTGCCGGGCTGCGGAACTACGAAGATCGTTCGACGCGAACCACTGCGGATCACCCTGATTGGCCCTCGGGCCCGCCGGTACGGTAAAATCCGCGTACCCATCGCAAGGTCTGTTCGAAGAGTGGCTGAAACCGGCCCGCCGAAGGCGCAACCCGCCCGGAAACGCTCAGGCAAACACACGGCAGCACCTGATGGGCTCTGGAGAGCGGTCCGCATCCTTGATGCGGTCCCACCGAAGGGGTGCGGCATCGGTGTCAGCAGGCATCGGTTCCCGATCTCTCAGGTCCAAGGACAGAGGGGCGGCAGGTCGTTCATAGCGGCTTGCCGCCCCTTTTTTTTATCTGCTCGAATTGCGTTGGGCATCGGGCCGGGACGGACAGACGGAGCGACGACGACATGGCACTGCGCACACCGCTTTACGAGACACACGTCGCCGCCGGCGCCCGCACCGTCGATTTCGGCGGCTGGGACATGCCCGTCAACTATGGCTCGCAGATCGAGGAGCACCACGCGGTGCGCAGGGACGCGGGCATGTTCGACGTTTCGCACATGTGCGTCGTCGACCTGCGTGGCGATCGCGTGCGTGACTACCTGCGGCACCTGCTCGCGAACGATGTTTCGAAGCTCACGGAGCACGGCAAGGCGCTGTATTCCTGCATGCTGCGCCACGACGGCGGCGTCATCGACGACCTGGTCGTCTACTACATGAGCGACCAGTGGTACCGCATGGTGGTCAACGCCGGCACGCGCGACAAGGATCTCGCCTGGCTGCGGCAGGTCGCCGGCGGCCACGGCATCGCGGTCGAGCCGCGCACCGATCTCGCGATGATCGCGGTGCAGGGCCCGAACGCGCGCGTGAAAGCGGCCAGCGTGATGGACACCGCCATCGCGCCGCGTGTACTCGAGATCGGCGTGTTCTTCGGGCTCGACGCGGGCGGCCTCTTCGTCGCGCGCACCGGCTACACGGGTG
>Ga0114939_10003141_pt1 | contig 11715 bp, 12 predicted proteins | sample AshMeaCrysSpring_FD_87196 | JGI IMG/M metagenome (GOLD analysis project Ga0114939, IMG submission 87196) | Groundwater microbial communities from Big Spring, Nevada to study Microbial Dark Matter (Phase II) - Ash Meadows Crystal Spring | ecosystem: Environmental > Aquatic > Deep subsurface >... | reverse complement strand
GTGATGATGCGGCGGTTGGCCTGGTGGGACACGAACAGGTCCACCTGCTCGGGCCGCAGGCCGTTCTTGTCGAGCACCCGCCGGCAGATGTCCTCGGTGTTCTTCACGGCGAACCTGAACACCGACTGCCCGTCCTGCTTCACGTAGTGCAGCCGCTGCTGGACCGTCTCGATCGAGGCGGGCTGGCGGCTCCCGCCGGCCGGCATGCAGAGCGCCGCGCCGCCGCTGCCGTCCACCTGGTGCGCCCAGTCGATGATGCCGAGCTCCTCGCCGGCTGCCGCCGCGCTCACGACCGCCGCGCCCGCCCCGTCACCGAACAGGATGCAGGTGGCCCGGTCGGTGTAGTCGATGATGCTCGACATGATGTCGGCGCCGATCACGAGCGCGTGCTCGTGCGCGCCGCTCGCCACCATCTGCGCGCCCACCGAGAGGGAGAAGGTGAAGCCGGAGCAGGCGCCGGCGAGATCGAAGCCCCACGCGCTCGACGCACCGAGCGCGTGCTGCACGAGGCAGGCCGTGCTCGGGAAGAACATGTCCGGCGTCGTCGTGCCCACGACGATGAAGGTGATGTCGGCCGGCGTGAGGCCGGCCTGCGCGATGGCGGCACGGGCGGCCTCGACCGCGAGCGCGGAGGTCCCGACCCCCGGATCGGCGATGTGCCGCTCGCGAATGCCGGTGCGCTGGATGATCCATTCCTCGCTCGTGTCCACCATGCCCTCGAGGTCCTTGTTGGTGAGGACGCGAGGCGGCACGTAGGTGGCCAGGGCGCTGATCTTCGTGCGACGGAGCGGGCGGCCGGGGGCGAGGGCGTTGCCCGGGGCCGTGGTGGCGGCGGGGGCGTCTACCACAGCCTGGGGTCCTTTCCGGGCGCGTCGAGCCCGAAGAACTGGTAGGCACGCGGCGTGGCGACGCGGCCGCGCGGCGTGCGGTCGAGAAAGCCGATCTGGATCAGGAACGGCTCGTAGATGTCCTCGATGGCGTCCTTCTCCTCGCTGATGGCGGCCGCAATCGAGTTGAGCCCGACGGGCCCGCCGCCGAACTTCTCGATGATGGCGAGCAGCAGCCGGCGGTCCACCTCGTCGAACCCGCGCTCGTCCACCTCGAGCAGCGCGAGGGCCGCGCGCGCCACCTCCGGCGTCACGTGGCCGTCGGCCCGCACCTGCGCGTAGTCGCGCACGCGCCGCAGCAGGCGGTTGGCGACGCGCGGGGTACCGCGGCAGCGCCGCGCGATCTCCCGCGCGGCATCGGGCTCGATCGGCACGCCGAGGATGCGCGCCGAGCGCAGCACGATCTCGAGCATGTCGGCCTCGGTGTAGAAATCGAGGCGGTGCACGATACCGAAACGGCTGCGGAGCGGCGAGGTCAGCAGCCCCGTCCGCGTCGTGGCGCCCACGAGCGTGAAGCGCTGCAGCGGCACCTTCACGGAGCGGGCGCCAGGACCCTGGCCGATGACGATGTCGAGCTCGTAGTCCTCCATCGCGGGGTAGAGCACCTCCTCGATGGCGGGGGGCATCCGGTGGATCTCGTCGATGAAGAGGACCTCGCGCTCCTGCAGGTTGGTGAGGATCGCGGCGAGGTCGCCAGGCCTCTCGAGGACCGGGCCGGCGGTGGCGCGCACGGGCACGCCCAGCTCGTTGCCGATCACGTAGGCCAGCGTGGTCTTGCCCAGGCCCGGGGGCCCGTAGAGCAGGACGTGGTCGAGCGCGTCGCCACGCTGGCGCGCCGCGGTCACCGACACGCTCAGGTTCTCGCGGACGCGGTCTTGCCCGATGTACTCGTCGAGCGTGCGCGGACGCAGTCCCGCCTCGTACTGGGCGTCGTCGTCGGCGCGGGCGGCCGAAACGAGGCGCGGGTCGGACATGCTCACCGCACCAAGTGACGGAGGGCCGCGCGCAGCAGCACCTCGATGTCGGCCGACGCGCCGTCGGCCGCGATGGCCCGGTCCACCGCCTTCTCGGCGGTCGCGCGCTGGTATCCCAGGTTCACGAGCGCCGAGAGCAGGTCGGCGCGGCTGTCGGCCTCCGCCGGGGGCGGCGCGGGGGCGCCGGGGACGGCCGGCGCGGCACCGGCGGGCAGCTTGTCCTTCAGCTCGACCACGATCCGCTCGGCGGTCTTCTTGCCGATGCCAGGGACGCTGCTGAGGCGGGCGATGTCGGCGGTGCGGATCGCACGCACGAGGTCGGCCGGCGCCATGCCCGAGAGGGCCGCCAACGCGAGCTTCGGCCCGATGCCGGAGATGGTGATCAGCCGCTCGAACATGTGCTGTTCGAGCGCCGACCCGAAGCCGTAGAGCGCGAGCTGGTCCTCGCGCACGTGCGTGTGCACCCGCAGCGACACCTCCGCGCCGGGCGCGGTGAGGTCGAAGAAGGTGGAGAGCGGCACGGCCACGTCGTAGCCCACGCCGTTCACGTCGACGATCAGGCGATTGGGATGCTTCTCGAGCAGGCGCCCGCGCAGGAAGGCGATCATTGGCAGAACAGTCCGGTCGAGCCGGTTGAAGCTACACAGGGTAGCACGGGGGGCCGTGGGGCCGACTGGGATCGCGGCCCCGGGTCGTCGACCCAGGGGAGCTCACCCGGCCCTTCAGGGCTGGGCCGGGACGCACCCAGCACGGCGCGGCAGCGCTGTGCCACACTGGCGGCACTGGCCGGCCTAGAGGTCGACGTCCACACGGAACTGGCGCCAGGAACGCGGCCGCGCACCTCGGGCCGGCGCCTGCGCCACCTCGCGTGCGATTGCGGCTACGGGTCCCATCCGGTGCAGGTGGCAGATGGCCAGGGCGAGCGCGTCGGCGGCGTCGTGCGGCGAGGGCGGAGCAGGCAGCCCCAGCAGCAGGGTCACCATCCGCTGGACCTGCGGCTTGTCGGCGCGGCCGTAGCCCACCACCGCCCGCTTCACCTCGGCGGGCGTGTACTCGGCGAGCTCCCCGCCCGCCTCGCGCGCCGCAAGCAGCGCGACGCCCCGGGCCTGCCCCAGCAGAAGCGCACTGCGCGCGTTGGCCGCGTGGAACACGTTCTCGACGACGACGCAGTCGGGCCGGGCCTCGCGCAGGAGCGCGACGAGGCCCTCGTGGATGGCGACGAGCTTGTCGGCGAACGCGGCGCGGGGCGGCAGCACGAGTGCCCCACAGCAGACGAGCCGGTGACGGCTGCCGTCGCTTTCGACGCAGCCGTACCCGGTGCGGACCGACCCGGGGTCGATCCCGAAGACCTTCACGCGAGCGAGGCCTCGATCTCCTGCTCCTCGACGTCGAAGTTGGACCACACCTGCTTCACGTCCTCGTTCTCGTCGAGCACGTCCATGAGCCTGACCATCTGCTGGGCTTCCTTGCCCACCAGCTTCACGTAGGTCTGCGGCAGCATCGACACCTCCGCCGCGTCGGGCTCGATGCCGAGCGCCTTCACGGCCTCGAGCACGGGCTGGTAGTGGTCGGGCGCGCTCAGGATCTCCCAGTTGTCGCCATCGTCGCGCATGTCGTCGGCACCCGCGTCGAGCGCGGCCGACATGAGGGCGTCCTCGCTCGCCTTGGCCTTCCCCACGACGATGTAGCCCTTCTTGTCGAACATGCGCACGACGCTGTTGGGCTCGCCGAGTTTGCCGCCGTGCTTCGTGAGGAGGTGCCGGATCTCGCCGACGGTGCGGTTCCGGTTGTCGGTGAGGGCCTCGATGATCACCGCCGCACCGCCCGGCCCGTAGCCCTCGTAGGTCACTTCCTCGTACACCACGCCGGCCTCTTCACCCGTACCCCGCCGAATCGCCCGCTTGATGTTGTCGGCGGGCATGTTCACCGACTTCGCCTCGGCGATGATCGTGCGCAGACGCGGGTTGGCGTCGGGGTCGCCGCCCCCGTTGCGGGCGGCGATGGTGATTTCCTTGATGATGCGCGTGAAGACCTTGCCGCGCTTGGCGTCGGCCGCGCCCTTCTTGTGCTTGATGGTGTGCCACTTGGAATGGCCGGACATGGAAAAACCCCCGGAAAACGTGGGCCGAACGGACCCTGAAGTGTAGCACGGCGCCGTGCGGCACCGGGGCCGCCGGGGTGGCGGACCGCGTGCCCTCGCCATCGACGGCGCCGTGCGACGACCCGCCCTACTGCGGCGGCGCCGCCGACAGCCCGAAGGCCTGCTCGAGCTTGGTGAGGCTGGCCCGCATCCCGCCCCAGGTCTGCAGCGCCGCAGGCGAGAGCTGGCCGCCGAAGCGGTCCTGGATGGCCGCCGCCTGCTCGAGCACGGCCCGCGCCTCGCTCGTGGCCGGCTTGCTGCCCTTCACGCGCGACTCGAGCGCCTTGGCGCTCTTCGACAGCGTGTCGGCGTCGCGCTTGAGCGAGTCCTGGACCGCCTTGGGCATCGCCTTGTCGCTGTTGACCGCCTTCTTGAAGGCGTCAGCCTGCTGCGCGACGAGCTTGGCCGTCTGCGCAGCCTCGCCGTCATTGATCCGGCGCACCGTGGCGCCGTCTGGAAGCGGATAGGACGTCCCGTAGGTCTGCGCGAGCCGCCGCAGGTCGATCGCGAGGCGGTCCCACTCGCTGGCACCCTTGAACCCGCCGGGCAGGCCGCGGAAGTAGACGTCGATCTCGGCGGCCTGCCGCAGGATCGTCTGCACCTCGGCGCTCGCCGCGTAGTTCGGCGCGAACCGATCCTTGGCCTTGTCCACGTTCTCCTGGAAGTCGTCGAGGAACTTGCCGACGTTCACCTCGCCGGCCGGTCCGCGGAGGATCGAGCTCTTGAACTTGCCGTCGAGCGTGTCTTCGAAGCGGTCCCGGCCGTTGTCGACGGCCTCGAGCAACGACTTCACGTCCTTGTCGGTGAGGCGTTCGCCCGACTGGCCTCGAGCGAGTCCCGGCACCAGGAAGAACATGGCGCCGAGCACGGCGGCAACGCGAAGGAACCTGGTCATCACTGAGCTCTCCTTGACCCTCCACCCATGGGAGGACCTCATAGGATACACCGGCGCGTCGCCGCGGAGAGACACCTTGGTGGCAGGCGGCAGCCGCGGTAGCATCCCGGCATGGCCTTCGATCCGTCCGTCTACAGCGACCGGCGTGAGCGGCTCGCCCGAGATCTCGGCACGGGCGTCGCGGTGTTCCTCGGTAACGCCGAGTCGCCCATGAACTACGCCGACAACACGTACCCGTTCCGTCAGGATGCCACGTTCCTCTACTTCTGGGCGCTCGATCGACCCGATGCCACCGGCGTCATCGACGTGGACACCGGCACGCACACGTTGTTCCTCGACGCCACGACGCTCGACGACGTGATCTGGATGGGACCGCAGGCCGCGGTGGCCGACCAGGCCGCGGCGGCCGGCGTGACCCGCACGGCCTCGCGGGCAGCGCTCGCCGACACGGTCCGCGCGGCCGTGGCCGCGGGCCGGCCCGTGCACGTGCTGCCGCCGTACCGCGCCGAGCACGTGCTGCGGCTCGCCGAGCTGCTGGAGGTGGCGCCGGGCGAGGTGTCGGGACGCGCGTCGGTTCCGCTCGTCCGCGCGATCGTCGCGCAGCGCTCGGTGAAGTCGGCCGGCGAGATCGCCGAGATCGAGGCGGCCGTGTCGGTCACGCGCGACATGCACCTGCTCGCGATGCGCACGGCGCGGCCCGGCGTCTACGAGCGCGAGGTGGCTGGCGCGATGGAGGGGCTGGCCCTCGCCCGGGGTGGCCGGCTCTCGTTTCCGGTGATCTTCTCCGTCCACGGCGAGACGCTGCACAACCACGTGCACGCCAACCGGATGGAGGCCGGCCAGATTGCCGTCAACGACTCGGGCGCGGAATCGGCGGCGCACTACGCGGGCGACATCACGCGCACGCTCCCGATCGGCGGCCGCTTCGTCGGGGCGCAGCGCGACCTCTACGAGGCCGTGCTGCGCGCGCAGCTGCGGGCCATCGACGCCATCCGCCCCGGCGTCCCGTATCGCGACGTGCACCTGCTGGCGTGCCGCAGCCTCGCGGAGGACCTGAAGACGCTCGGCATCGTGCGTGGCGAGGTCGAGGCCGCCGTCGCGGCCGGGGCACACGCCCTCTTCATGCCGCACGGCCTCGGCCACATGCTCGGCCTCGACGTGCACGACATGGAGAACCTCGGCGAGGACCACGTCGGCTACGACGAGACGGTGCAGCGAAGCCAGCAGTTCGGGCTGCGCGCCCTGCGCTTCGGCCGCGCGCCGCAGCCGGGGTTCGTGCTCACCGTCGAGCCGGGCCTCTACTTCATCCCGGCGCTCATCGATCGGTGGCAGGGCGAGGGACGCTGTGCCGACCACCTCGACTACGCGGTCATCGATCGGTTCCGCGGCGCCGGCGGCCTCCGCATCGAGGACAATGTGGTCGTCACCGAGGACGGCTGCCGAGTGCTCGGCCCGCCGATTCCGAAGGCGAGGGGCGCGGTGGAGGAACGGCTGCAGGCGTAGGCGCCAAGGACCCGCACGCGGCCGTGCGTTGCGGGACGCCGCCGTCGGCGCCGTGCGGCGGGCACCGACGGCCCGCCCCTACGGTGTCTTCGTCGCCAGCACGATCCAGGTCTCCGCGTTGGGCGTGAACGGCTCGCCGCGGTAGCCGCCGTGCACGGCATCGACGACGAAGCCAACGGGGCGCAGCCGCGCGAGGAACTCGGGCACGGGCAAGGTCCGGAAGGTGACCCGGAACTCTCGCACCTCGCACGCCCGACCGGTGCCGAGCAGGTAGCGGTGGTCGAAGATCGTGAGACGGCGCGGCCGGTCCTGGCGCACCTGCTCGACGAGCATGACCGGCACCTGCCGGTGACCCATCCGCCCCCGGAGGCTGATCCGGGACGGGTACTCGCGCCACCGCGGGACGTCGGGGACGAGCTCGATGCCAAACCGCCCCCCGGGGCGGAGCACGCGCGCCACCGACGAGAGCGTCGCGTCGAGCGCGCCGTCGCTCAGCAGCGACTGCAGCATGCCGTAGGCGGCCACCACCGCCCCGAAGTGCCCCGTGGCGAAGGGGAGCGAGGTGACATCGGCGCGGACGAGCCCCGGGCGGCGGGGCAGGCGTGCGCGGCGCACCCGGCGGCGCGCGTAGGCGAGCATCTCGGCGGAGCGGTCCACGCCCACCGTGGCCTGGCCGGCACGCGCCAAAGGCGCGAGCACGCGCCCGGTGCCGCACCCGAGCTCGAGCACGGGCCCGCCCGTCTCGCGCACGAACCCGCTCCAGTAGCGCACGTCGCGCCGCCCCATGGTGCGCGCGTTCTCCCAGTCGTAGAAGCGCGCGTACTCGTCCCACCCCTGCCAGCCATCGCCGGCGTCACCGCGATGGGCGGGGCGGGTCCCCGTAGAGCCGAGGTTCCTGCTCATCGGCGGGTCGCTAGCGCGGAGCGTCGAACCAGGCGGTGGCGGCGGCCCCGCCGGGGAATGGCATCTCGAGGTTGGCCCGGATCGCCGCGAAGAAGACGTCGGCCATGCGCTGGTAGCCCTGTTCGTTTGGGTGCAGACCATCATCGCCGATGAGGGCCAGGTTGCCCTCGAACCCCGCGTAGACGTCCACCAGCGTGGCACCCTCCTGCTGGGCGAGCAGCTTGATCTGGGTGTTGAGCGGGTCGACGAGGCTGGCCCCGCCCGCCCGCGGGCCGCCGGGCCGCTGCGGCGGCAGGGTCGCGAGAAACGCCTGGAGCCCTCGACGCTGTCGGACCTCCCTGACCTGGGTGCGCAGTCCCGCCACGGCACGGTTGATGCCCAGCGGGTCGCCGCCGGAGATGTCGTTGGCGCCCTCGAGCAGCAGCACCACCTCGGGCTGTGTCGAAGCGATCACGCTTGGCAGGCGCGCGGCGCCCTGCGCGGCCGTCTCGCCCGGCTGCCCCCGGTTCGTCACCTGCGGCGCCTGCGCCGTGTAGCGGGCGAGGAGGGCCTCCTGCAGCTTCGTCGGATAGGCGATCTCCGGCCTGACCGCAAGCGCCGCATAGCCGGCCGAGGCCGGCAGGGGATATCCATCGGACCCGGCGGTGAGGCTGTCCCCGAACGCGAGGAACTTGACGAAGCGCAGGTAGGGCGGCGGAGACACCGTGACGGTGAACGAGCACGAGCGCGTCTGCCGGTCGGCGTCGGTGGCCGTGCACGTGACGGTCGTCGCGCCGAGCGGGAACGATGCGCCCGAGGCGGGCGCGCACTGGGTCCCGACGGGCGCGCGCCCGCCCGTCACCGTGGGCGACGGGTACGAGACCGGCACGGCCTTGCCGTCGCGCGAGGTCGCGGTCTGGGCCGGCGGGCAGGTGATGCTGAGCGGCAGCGGCGTCGGGCCCGTCGGCGAGTCGTCGCCGCAGCCCCACAGCAGGACGAGGATCCCCGCGGCGAGGACCTGGGCGCCGTACCGTCGCGTCACGAGTCCCACCGGGTCAGTCCGAGATCGCCCACTCACCGGGCACGATGGGCCGGGTGCGCGGCAGCTGGCCACGAAAGGCGAGCCAGCCAACGAAGGCCAGCACGCCGAGGAACACCACGAGCTTCAGCACATCGGCCTCGCGAGACCGCGGCAGCGCCGCCCACAGGCACCACAGCACCGGCTGCGCGACGCAGACGGCCCACACCGTGCCATAGAAGTACCGGCGCTCGGTCCCCTCGCCCTTCGTGGACGGCGTGCAGCGCGGCAGCCGGCCGAGCGCCCCGAGCAGCCAGATGCTCCCCGCAATCGGGAAGTAGGCGTAGCGGTACATCTGCTTCAGATACCACCCGCCCGTGACAATGGCCACGATCAGGCCGGCGATGTTGAGCACCGCAAAGCTCACGGCTTCGCTCCACGCCAGCGTGTAACACACTCGGCGGTACATCGGGTTGGGCCGGTCCTCGGTGAAGCGGATGATGTACGGCGCCGGCTCGGCGCCAGGCAGCCGGCCGCGGAAGGCGGCAATGCCCGTGCCCCAGAGGACGACGCCCAGCCACATCGCCATCCGGCCGTCGAACCCCCGCTCGAAGAGGTCGAAGGTGAGCGGGCCGGGGGCGATGAAGAAGACGAAGATCCAGATGGGCCAGTGCGCCAGCCGGTAGAGGGTGGTGTTGCGGGTGCGGAGCCGCCGCTCACCGGCGTACTCGACGGGAATCTGACCCACGAACCCGGTATTCTCTCACAGCCCGTGCGTAGGCCGAGGACCGTCTCGCCGCAGGAGGGCGTCCAAGCCGCCATGGTTGACCCGCGTTCGATCCCGGGCCTGCGCGAAGCCGCGCTCGTCGCGTGCTTCGCTTTGGCCGTTGCCACGCACGCCGCCGGCGAGGACCGGCCGGCCCCTCTGCGCGTCGGAGACCGGCTGCCGCGACTCGCGGGCGAGTTCCTCACCGGCCGGCCCGGCGTGTTGCCCGACGCGGCGGCGGGCCGGGTGGCGCTCGTCGCCCTGGGGTTCACCTACGCCTCCCGCGTGCCGGTCGAAGCCTGGGCGGGGTGGTTCAAGGAGGCTTACGCGGGCCGTGAGGGCGTCACTCTCTTCGAGGTGCCGATGATCGGCGGCGCCGGCCGCATGGCGAAGTTCTTCATCGACCGCGGCATGCGGAAGGGCACGCCGAAGGAGCTGCACGAGAACGTCATCACGGTGTACGGCGGGACCGGGCCGTGGAAGCAGCGCCTGGCCGTGGTCGACGACCGCGTGGCGCACCTCGTCCTGCTCGACGCGGCAGGGACGGTCCGCTGGATGTACGCGGGGCCGTTCGACGCCGCACGAGCCGCCGAGGCCGGCCAGGCCATCGACGCGCTGCTGGCTGCCCGGTAACGCGGTCCAGAGCGGGCACGGGGCCGTAGTCAGGCGGATACGAAGGCCCGCCCCGACCCGGCGAGCCGCCACGACCGTGCCGGCACCTCGTCGGGGCGACCCCCTGCGGTCGCCCGACCGTTGGATTGGCCCCGGATTAGAATGACGCTGAGGCATGCGTTCCAGGATTCCCTCGCCACGCGTCCGGCGCTCGCCGTCGGGCGGTCGGTCGACGCCACGGCGGCCCATCGGTCCCGCCGCCGCCGGGGACGCGGTCACCAGGGATCTGCGCACGCTGCTCGACGGGGTCGCCGCCGGTCGGGTTCCGGTGGAGACGGCACTGCAGCGCCTGGCGATGCCCAGCGAGGAAGCGCTCGGGTTCGCGACACTCGACCACCATCGTGTGGTGCGGAAGGGCTTCCCTGAGGTGGTGTTCTGCCAGGGCAAGACGCCCGAGCAGGCCGCCGAGATCCTCGCGCGGCTGGCGGAGGCCTCACCCCGCGTGCTCGCCACCCGGGCGGGCGCCGACCACGCTCTGGCCGCCCGGCAGAGGGTGCCGGGCGTCGAATACGACGCCACGGCGCGCGTGCTCTGGGTGGACGCCGAACCCGATGCGCCCCGGCTCGCCGGCGTGGCCATCGTCGCCGCCGGCACCTCCGACCTGCCGGTGGCCGAGGAGGCCGCCCGAACGTTGCAGGTGATGGGCCACGAGCCGGCCCGCGTCTACGACGTCGGCGTGGCCGGGCTCCATCGCCTCGTGCGCCACGCCCCCGCGCTCGCCACCGCCAACGTCGTGATCGTGGTGGCCGGCATGGAAGGGGCGCTGCCGAGCGTGGTGGGTGGACTCGTGCCGGCGCCGGTGATCGCCGTGCCCACCTCGGTGGGCTACGGCGCGAGCTTCGGCGGGCTTGCGGCGCTCCTCGGCATGCTGAACTCGTGCGCGCCCGGCGTGGCGGTGGTGAACATCGACAACGGCTTCGGCGCCGGCTACCTCGCCGCCGCCATGAACCGTCGCATGGCTCGGTCCGCCGAGGCCGAGGCCCGGACATGAGCGGGCCGACATCCGTGGACTCCGGGCCGGTCCCGGCGGAACTGGCGGCGCTCGACGCCTGGTTGCGCGAGTGGCCGTCGGTGCTCGTTGCGTACTCGGGCGGCGTCGACAGTGCGGTCGTGGCCGCGGCGGCGCACCGCGCGCTCGGCCCGCGCGCGCTCGCGTGCATCGGCGTGTCGCCGAGCTATCCGGCGCGCGAGCAGCGCGAGGCCATCGCCCTCGCCGAGGCCACCGGCTTCGCGTTTCGCCTCGTCGAGACCGACGAGCACCTCGACCCGTTCTACACGGCCAACCCGGACAACCGCTGTTACCACTGCAAGGCCCACCTGTACGGTCACCTCGCGGCGATCACGGCGGCCGAAGGCTGGGCGGTGATCCTCGACGGCACGCACGCGGGCGACCTCGGCGACGATCGCCCCGGCCGGATCGCCGCCGGCGAACAGGGCGTGCGCTCGCCGCTCGCCGAACTGGGCTTCGGCAAGCCCGTGGTCCGCGCCCTGGCGCGCGCGCTCGGCCTGCCGGTGTGGGACAAGCCCGCCATGGCGTGCCTGTCGTCGCGGGTGCCGCACGGCACCGCGATCACGCCGGCGTTGCTCGCGCGGATCGAGCGCGCCGAGGACGTGCTCGTGGCGCTCGGCTTCCGGCAGTTCCGCGTGCGGCACCACGGCGAGCTGGCGCGGATCGAGCTGCCGCGCCCGGAGATGGCTCGCGCGGTGGCGCAGCAGGCAGCGATCGTGGCCGGCGTCCGCGACGCGGGCTACCGGCACGTCTGCCTCGACCTCGCCGGGTTCCGGAGTGGCGCGGCCGAGGACGCCGCGCCGTTGGTGTGGCAACGACAGTGACACGCGGCCCTGACTGGCCTCGTTCCCGATGATCGCGTACCTCGACCTCCCGTCCGGCCTCTCCGGCGACATGTTCCTGGGCTGCCTCGTCCACGCCGGATGGGACGTCGACGAACTGCGCCGAGCCATCGGCGCGCTCGGCCTG
>Ga0114939_10003140_pt1 | contig 11718 bp, 10 predicted proteins | sample AshMeaCrysSpring_FD_87196 | JGI IMG/M metagenome (GOLD analysis project Ga0114939, IMG submission 87196) | Groundwater microbial communities from Big Spring, Nevada to study Microbial Dark Matter (Phase II) - Ash Meadows Crystal Spring | ecosystem: Environmental > Aquatic > Deep subsurface >... | reverse complement strand
TTCGCCATCGAAGACCACTACAAGCCGCGCTTCGCCGGCGACGTGCTGCCGCGCCAGGCCTGCGGCCTCGCGCTGGCGCTGGCCGACAAGCTGGAGACGCTGGCCGGGCTGTTCGGCATCGGGCAGCTGCCCAGCGGCGACAAGGACCCGTTCGCGCTGCGCCGCCACGCTCTGGGCGTGATCCGCATGCTCGTCGAGCGCCAGCTGCCGCTGGACACCGAGGCCCTGATCCTGCTGGCCTTCAAGGTCTTCGGCCCCAGCCACGGGCAGGCCCAGGCCGAGCTGGCACTGTTCCTGCGCGAACGGCTGGTGGGCTATCTGCGCGACCAGGGCCACGGCCTGCAGGAGATCGAGGCGGTGCTGGAGCTGCGGCCCGAGCGCTGGGCCGAGCTGCCGCGCCGTCTGGACGCGCTGCGCCAGTTCGCGGCCTTGCCCGAAGCCCCCGCGCTCGCGGCCGCCAACAAGCGCGTCGGCAACATCCTGCGCAAGTCCGAGGGCGGCACGCCGGTGGCGGTGCAGGCCGGCCTGTTCGGCGAGGCGGCCGAGTCCGAGCTGTATGCGGCGCTGCAGGGGGTGGCGGGCCGCGCCAGCGCGGCCTTCGACGCCGGCGACCTGGCAGCCTCGCTGCAGGCCCTGGCGGCGCTGAAGGCGCCGGTGGACCGGTTCTTCGACCAGGTGCTGGTCAACGTCGACGACCCGGCGCTGCGCGCCAACCGGCTGGCGCTGCTGGGCGAGTTGCACGCGGCGATGAACCGCGTGGCCGACCTGTCGAAGCTGGCAGCCTGAGGCCTCGGCGCGAGGACGCGGCGCGATGCAACCGATCCCGAAGCTCATCATCCTGGGGCGCGACGGCATCCTCAACGAGTTCCGCGAGGACCACATCAAGGCGCCCGAGGAATGGGTGGCCGTGCCCGGCGCGCTGGAGGCCGTGTCGCGGCTGAATCACGCGGGCTGGCACGTGGTGGTGGCCACCAACCAGTCCGGCATCGGCCGCGGCATGATCGACATGGCGGCGGTGAACGCGGTGCATGCCCACATGCTGCGCAGCCTGGCGGCGCTGGGCGGGCGCATCGACGCGGTGTTCTTCTGCCCGCACACGCCCGAGGACAACTGCGACTGCCGCAAGCCGCTGCCCGGCATGGCGCTGGAGATCGGGCGGCGCTATGGCGTCGACCTGCGCCAGGTGCCGATGGTCGGCGACACGCCGCGCGACCTGATGGCCGCGCAGGCGGCAGGCTGCGAGCCGCACCTCGTGCGCAGCGGCCGCGCCGCGGCGCTGGATGCCGGCCAGCTGGCGGCGCTGGTGGAGCAGGTGCCCGGCACCCGCGTGCACAGCGACCTGGGCGAACTGGCCAGCCACCTGCTGGAGCGCGAGCACCAGCGCGATTCGCAGTCGGGCGAATTCAGGTGAGCGAGTCGTCTGCGGCACACCCCCCACCGGCGCCGGAGCGTGCGCCGCGCCGGCGCGCCGCCGGACGCCGCCCGACGACGGCCGCAGCCGCATGAAGCTGCTCGCGGCGCTGCGCTCGGGCGTTTTCCTGCTGTGGATGCTGGTGACGGTGGTGCCCGTGGCCACCGCGGTGATCGTCGCCTCGCTGTTCATCAAGGGCACGCCGCTGTACTGGATGTGCATCTTCTGGCTGCGGCTGGTGATCTGGGGGGCGCGCGTCCTCTGCGGCGTGCGGCACCGCGTGCAGGGCATGGAGCACCTGCCGACGGCGGCCGAGGGCACGCGCGCGGTGCTGCTGGCGTCCAAGCACCAGTCCACCTGGGAGACCTTCGCCTACCCGGTGCTGATGACCCACCCGCTGTGCTACGTCTTCAAGAAGGAGCTGCTGCTGATCCCCTTCTTCGGCTGGGCCATGGGCAAGCTGGACATGATCCACATCGACCGCAGCAAGCGGGCCGAGGCCTGGAACAAGGTTGCGGAGCAGGGGCGCCGCTACATGGCCCAGGGCAACTGGGTCATCATGTTTCCCGAAGGCACGCGCAGCGCGCGCGGGCAGCAGGGCCAGTACAAGTCGGGCGCCGCGCGCCTGGCGATCGCCACCGGCACGCCGATCGTGCCGATCGCGGTGGCCTCGGCGCGCTGCTGGCCGCGCCGCAGCTTCCTGCTGCGGCCGGGCGTGGTCGACATCTCCATCGGCCGCCCGATCGCAGTCGAGGGGCGCAAGCCCGACGAACTGATGCTGCAGGTGCAGGCCTGGATCGAAGCCGAGATGCGGCGCATCGATGCCGAGGCCTATGCCTGAATAGAATCGCGGCCCATGTCGCGCTGGACCGCCCCATGGAACCTGTTGCAGCGCTCGCTGTTCGACGAGCCGGATGACCCGACGCCGCCAGCGGCCCCCAGGCGGGCCCCGCCGGCGCCGCCCGCGTCCTTGGCACCGACCCTCGAGGCAGGAGCGCGCGAGCCGCTGGCCGGCGAAGTCTTCAGGCATCCGCGCGCGCAGCGCGACGTGCGCCTGGACGGCCACCTGGTGGCCTACGAGATGCGGCGTGCGCGGCGCCGCAGCATCGGCTTCGTCGTCGGCCCCGAGGGCCTGACCGTGAGCGCGCCGCGCTGGGTGGGCCTGAAGGAGGTGGACGATGCGCTGCAGGACAAGCGTGGCTGGATCCTGCGCAAGCTGCGCGAGCAGCGCGAGCGCGCGGCGCGCCTCGCGTCCGCGCGCATCGACTGGCGCGACGGCACCGAACTGCCCTTCCTGGGCGAGACCGTGATCGTCCTGCTCGACACGCGTGCCACCGGCGCGATGCTGGACCACGGGGCCGGCGACGGCCTGCCCGGCGTGCCCCGGCGACTGCTGCGCGTGGGCCTGCCGCACACCGCCACGCCCGAGCAGATCCGCGACGTGGTGCAGGGCTGGCTGCAGCGCCAGGCGCGACGGCTGTTCGAGGAGCGCTGCGCCGAGTTCGCGCAGCGGCTGCAGGTGCGCGTGCGCCGCGTCGGCCTGAGCTCGGCGGCGACGCGCTGGGGCAGCGCCAATGCCGACGGCTCGATCCGGCTGAACTGGCGGCTGGTGCACTTCGGCCTGCCGATCATCGACTATGTGGTCGCGCACGAACTCGCCCATCTGCGCGAGATGAACCACAGCCCGGCCTTCTGGGACGTGGTGCGTTCGGTGCTGCCCGACTACGAGCAGTCGCGCCTGGCGCTGCGCGAGGGCCAGGTGCCGGTGCTGGACTGAAGCCGGCCGGCGCGGCGCCGGCGAGGCGGCGCCGGCCTGCGGCGCAAGCCGCGTCTCGGGCCGATCCGCGATCCGCCGCACGGAAGTGCCGCGTCGGCTCCCTACGCTTTGCAGTCGCTCAGCCTTCCATCCTCTGCGCGCGCCGAGGCCTTCGTGCGGGCAGGCGACTCGGCACGCCGGCCCGCACAGGCAGATATCGCTCCCGAAGCGACTGCGCCGCCAGCAGGCAGAAGTTCCCATCCTCGCGACCGCGAAGCCTTATCAGGCGTGCGCCTCCCAGTCGATGCAGGCCTGCCGCAGGTGCACCACGAACTCGGCGGCCACGGGCGACAGCCGCTTGCCCTCGGGCCACAGCACCGACCACGACGACGGCACCGGGAAGCGCCGCACCTGCAGCACCGCAAGACCTTCGCTGCGCGCGTCGGCCGCGATGGCGTGGCGCGACACCACCCCCAGCCCCATGCCGGCGGCCACCGCCTGCTTGATGGCCTCGTTGCTGCCGAGTTCGAGCTGGATGCGCGGCTGCAGCCCCAGCGCACCGAAGTGGGCGTCCACGGCCAGGCGCGTGCCCGACCCCGGCTCGCGCAGGATGAAAGCCTCGGAGCGCAGGCGCTGCCAGGCCACCGTGCCCGACGCCGCGAGCGGGTGCGTCCGCGCCGCGATGACGACCAGCGGGTTGCTCAGCAGCACCTCGCTGCGCAGGGCCATGTCCTGCGGCGGCCTGGACAGGACGTAGAGGTCGTCCAGGTTCTCCTTCAGCCGCTTGACGACGCCGTCGCGGTTCAGCACCTGCAGCGTGATGTCGATGCTGGGGTGGGCCTGGCAGAAGCGGCCGAGCAAGCGCGGCACGAAGTACTCGGCCGTGCTCGCCACCGACACCCGCAGCCGCCCCTGCCGCACGCCCTTCATGGCGGCGATCTGCTGTTCCAGCGACTCCCATTCGTCGACCATGGCCCGGGCCGTGCGCACCACCGCCTCGCCGGCGGCGGTGAGGTACAGGCGCCGGCCCACCTGCTCGTACAGCGGCAGCCCCACGGCATCGGCGAGCTCCTTGAGCTGCATCGAGACCGTCGGCTGGGTGACGTGGCATGCGTGCGCGGCCGCGGTGATGCTGCCGGTGTCGGCCAGCGCCGTCAGCAGCCGCAGTTGTCGGAACGTGGCTTGCATAGATTTTCTTCGATCATAAGCATCGGAAGATTTGATTTTTCTCGATCAATACGAATGCCTAGCATCGCACGCCATGAATCCGTTGCTCGACCCCGCGATCCTGTTCTTCGCACTGGGCATCGCCGCCGGGCTGCTCAGGTCCAACCTCGAGATTCCGGCGCCGCTGTCGCGCTTCCTGTCGCTGTACCTGCTGATGGCGCTGGGCCTGAAGGGCGGCTTCGCGCTGGCGGAGTCGGGCTTCGGCGGCGACGTGCTGGCGGCACTGGCGGCAGCCGTCGCGCTGGCCGTCGTCGTGCCGGCGCTGGGCTGGCTCGTGCTGCGGCGCATCCTGCCGCCCTTCGATGCCGCCGGCGTCGCCGCCACCTACGGCAGCGTCAGCGCCGTCACCTTCATTGCCGCCATGCACGCCCTGGAGCAGCAGGGCACGCCCGCGGGCGGCCACATGGCCGCGGCGATGGCCTTGATGGAGTCGCCGGCGATCGTGCTGGCCGTGGCCATGGCCAGCGCACTGCGCGGCCGCGCGGCGGGCACAGCGCTGGTGATGGCCGGACACGGCACGGCGGCGCTGCGCGGCGCCCCGCAGCCGAATCCTGTGCGCGGCGCCGTGCGCGACGCCCTCACCGACGGCGGAACGCTGCTGCTGCTGGGGGCGCTGCTGGTCGGGTTGAGCACCGGCGAGAGCGGGGCCAGGTCGATGAGCCTGTTCACCGGCGACCTGTTCAAGGGCCTGCTCGCCTTGTTCCTGCTCGACATGGGGCTGCTGACGGCCCGTCACATCGGCGGCCTGCGTGGTCTGCCGGCGGCGTTGCTGCTCTACGGCGTGCTCGGCCCGCTGGCCCATGCAGCCATCGCCCTGGTACTGGCGGCGTGGCTGGGCCTGGCGGTTCCCGACGCGACGATCCTCATGGTGCTGGCCGCCAGCGCGTCGTACATCGCCGTGCCGGCGGTGCTGCGGCACGCGGTGCCCGAGGCACGCCCCGCGCTGTACATCGGCCTGTCGCTGGGCCTGACCTTCCCATTCAACCTGATGGTCGGCATCCCGCTGTACACGCAGGCGGCCGGCATGGTGCTGGGCCCATAGCGCCCGTGGCCACGTGCCGCGGCCGGAACGAACGGGGGCCGAAGACCTGCAGCTGGGAGCCGACAACTGGTGCAAGCGTCTGCGGCTGCGGCCCCCAACGGTCCGTCGGACACGGCGGCATGGCGCCGCCCGACGGCCACGGGCAGCGAGTGCCTGCGCGCCGGCAACGCGTCGCCGAAGACGCAGCGCAGCGCGCTCTCCCGGGCATTGGCCGTGCGTGGGCTACCATCGTTCGCATCGCAGATCGTTCCAGTCTGAGCAGAGCCTGCCGCCCAGGCGGCGCCCCGAGACCTCCGCGATGTTCCCGCACCGCCTGACCGACACCCGGGCCTTCGACATCGCCCGGGCGATGCTCGACGGCTTCAACCGCCACTACCGGCTGTTCCGCGAGGCCAGCGCGTCCGCCAAGGCGCGCTTCGAGGCGGCCGACTGGCACGGGCAGCAGCGCGCGCAGGCACAGCGCATCGCCTTCTACGACCAGCGCGTGGCCGAGTCGGCGACGCGGCTGCGCGAGGACTTCGACGTCGGCCACATGTCGATGGACAGCTGGCAGCAGGTCAAGCTGCACTACATCGGCCTGCTCACCGACCACCACCAGCCCGAGCTGGCCGAGACCTTCTTCAATTCGGTGACGGTCAAGCTGCTGCACCGCAGCTACTTCCGCAACGATTTCATCTTCGTGCGGCCGGCGGTCAGCACCGAGTACATCGAGGACGAACAGCCCGGCGCCGTGCCCACCTACCGCGCCTACTACCCGGCGCGCGAGACGCTGCGCGAGACGCTGATCCGCATCGTGCACAACTTCCAGCTGAAGCGCGAGTTCGAGGACCTGGGCCGCGATGTCGACGAGGTGATCCGCGCGCTGGGCGAGCGCATCGGCCTGCCGGTGGTCGACTGGACGCTGCGCGCCAACTTCCAGATCCAGGTGCTGTCCTCATTGTTCTATCGCAACAAGGGCGCCTACCTGGTGGGCAAGATCGTCAACGGCTACACCGAGGTGCCCTTCGCGCTGGCCATCCTGCACGGCGACGCCGGCCGGCTGCACATCGACACCGCGATGTTCCACGAGGACGAGCTGCTGATCCTGTTCAGCTTCGCGCGCGCCTACTTCATGGTCGACATGGAGGTGCCCAGCGCCTACGTGCAGTTCCTGCGCGGGCTGATGCCGCGCAAGCCGCGCACCGAGATCTACAACGCGCTGGGCCTGCAGAAGCACGGCAAGAACCTGTTCTACCGCGACTTCCTGGCGCACCAGCGGCACAGCAGCGACCGATTCCGCATCGCGCCGGGCATCAAGGGCATGGTCATGCTGGTCTTCGACCTGCCGAGCTTTCCCTACGTGTTCAAGGTCATCAAGGACTTCTACCCGCCGCAGAAGGACACCACGCGCGAGCAGATCAAGGCCAAGTACCTGCTGGTCAAGCAGCACGACCGCGTCGGCCGCATGGCCGACACGCTGGAGTACAGCAACGTCGCCTTCCCGCGGGCGCGCTTCGAGCCCGAGCTGATCGACGAATTGAAGCGCTACTGTCCGAGCCTGATCGAGGAGGACGGCGATGCGCTGGTGATCCGCCACGTTTACATCGAGCGGCGCATGATCCCGCTGAACATCTACCTGCAGGAGGCCACGCCGGAGCAGATCGAGAAGGCGGTCGTCGAGTACGGCAACGCCATCAAGGACCTGGTGGCCGCCAACATCTTCCCCGGCGACATGCTGTGGAAGAACTTCGGCGTCACGCGTCACGGCAAGGTGGTGTTCTACGACTACGACGAGATCGAGTACCTGACCGACTGCAACTTCCGCCGCGTGCCGCCGCCGCGCAACGAGGAAGACGAGATGAGCGGCGAAGTCTGGTACAGCGTCGGCCCGAAGGACGTGTTCCCCGAGACCTTCGGCCCCTTCCTGCTGGGCAACCCCGCCGTGCGCGAGGTCTTCATGAAACACCATGCCGACCTGCTGGACGCCGATTTCTGGCAAGGCCACAAGGCGCGCATCCTCGCCGGCCACGTGCACGACGTCTTCCCCTACGAGCCGGCCAAGCGCTTCGGCCACGCGGCCTGAGCAGCCCGGCGGCCCGCTTCCTACAATCCTTGCCTCATCCAACGCGGGAGCCCGCCATGCCTGAATCCGTCGTCATCGTGTCCGCCGCGCGCACCCCGATCGGCGGCCTGCTCGGCGATTTCGCGGCCCTGCCGGCCTGGGAGCTGGGCGCGGTGGCCATCCGCGCCGCGGTCGAGCGCGCCGGCGTGCCCGGCGACGCCGTCGACGAGGTGCTGATGGGCAACTGCCTGATGGCCGGCCAGGGCCAGGCGCCGGCGCGCCAGGCGGCGCTGAAGGCCGGGCTGCCGCAGTCGGCTGGCGCGGTGACCTTGAGCAAGATGTGCGGCAGCGGCATGCGCGCGATGATGTTCGCGCACGACATGCTGGCCGCCGGCAGCGCCAGCGTGATGGTGGCCGGCGGCATGGAGAGCATGACCAACGCGCCACACCTGATGTTCGCGCGCAAGGGCGTGCGCTACGGCGCCGCGCAGCTGTTCGACCACATGGCGATGGACGGCCTGGAAGACGCGTACGAGCGCGGCAAGGCGATGGGCGTGTTCGCCGAAAGCTGTGTGGCCAAGTACGGCTTCAGCCGCGAGGCGCAGGACGCGTACTCCGTCGCCAGCACGCAGCGCGCCAAGGCCGCCAACGAGGACGGCAGCTTCGCCTGGGAGATCGCGCCGGTCACGCTGCCCGGCAAGGCCGGCGACACGGTGATCCAGTTCGACGAGCAGCCCTTCAAGGCCAAGCTGGACAAGGTGCCCACGCTGAAGCCGGCCTTCAAGAAGGACGGCACCATCACCGCCGCCAACGCCAGCAGCATCAGCGACGGCGCCGCTGCGCTCGTGCTCATGCGCGAATCCACCGCCGCGCAGCGCGGCTGCAAGCCGCTGGCGCGCATCGTCGCCCACGGCGTGCATGCGCAGGCGCCCGAGTGGTTTGCCACCGCGCCGGCCGGCGCCATCGCCAAGGTGCTGGCCAAGGCCGGCTGGCAGGCCAGGGACGTGGACCTGTGGGAGGTGAACGAGGCCTTCGCCGCGGTGACCATGGCGGCGATGGCCGAATACAAGCTGCCGCACGACATCGTCAACGTGCACGGCGGCGCGGTGGCCCTCGGCCACCCGATCGGCGCCTCGGGCGCGCGCATCGTCGTCACGCTGCTCGGCGCGCTGAAGAAGCGCGGCCTGAAGCGCGGCGTGGCCAGCCTGTGCATCGGCGGCGGCGAAGCCACCGCGCTGGCGCTGGAGATGCTGTGATGCACGGCGAGCGGCCGTGCTGAGAGCTGCCGCGCTGCCGGCCCTGCTGCCCGGCCCGGCCGAAGCGCTGGTCTTCGCCGCGGCGGTGGCGGTGCTCAACGCCACGCCGGGCGTCGATTTCCTGCTCACCGTCAGTCGCACGCTGCAGGGCGGCGCGCGCGCCGGCGTGGCCGCGGCGCTGGGCGTCAGCGCCGGCTGCGTGGTGCATGCGCTGGCCGCGGCCTTCGGCCTGGCCGCGCTGCTGGCGCTGTATCCAGGCGCGCTGCAGGCCGTGCAGTGGCTCGGCGCGGCCTACCTGGCCTGGCTGGGCATCGGCCTGCTGCGCCAGGCCTGGCGGCTGCCACAGGACACCGCCGTGGCAGCCGGCGCGGCGGCGCGCACCGCCTGGGCGGACTTCCGCACCGGCCTGCTGACCAACGTGCTCAACCCGAAGGTGGCGCTGTTCTTCCTGGCCTTCCTGCCACAGTTCGTGCCGGCCGGCAGCCCGAGTCCGACCGCGTCCTTCCTGCTGCTGGGCGCCTGGTTCGTGCTGCAGGGCACGCTGTTCCTGCTGGGCCTGGTGGTGGTGGCGGCGCGGCTGCGCCGGCTGCAGGCATCGGCCCGCACGGCGCGGCTGTTGCGGCTGGCGGGCGGCGGGCTGTTCCTGGGCCTGGCGCTGCGCCTGGCCGGCTCGCGGCCATGAACGTGCTGGTGGTCGGCGCCAGCCGCGGCATCGGCTGGGCGCTGGCCGAGCAGTATTGCGCTGCCGGTGCCCGCGTGCTGGCCACCGCGCGCAGCGCGCCCGACCTGCAGCGCCTGGCCGCGCTGCGCGCGCGCACGCTGCGCCTGGACGTGGCCGATGCCGCCGGCAGCTCGGGCCTGGCCTGGGCGGTGGACGGCGAAGCCTTCGACGTGGTGATCGTCAACGCCGGCGTCTACGGCCCGGACCGTGCCGCCTTCGACGTTCCCACCGAGGCCGAGTTCGACACCGTGATGCGCACCAACGTGCTCGGCGCGATGCGCGTGCTGGCGCAGGTGGAACCGGCGCTGGCGCCCGGCGCCCGCGTGCTGCTGGTGTCGTCGAACATGGGCAGCCTGGGCCTGCGCAGCCATGCCGCGCGCTGGCTGTACCGGGCCAGCAAGGCGGCGCTCAATTCGGTGGCCAAGGACGCCTCGCTGGTGCTGGCCGGCCGCGCCGTCTGCGTCGCGGTGCACCCGGGCTGGGTGCGCACCGCCATCGGCGGGCCGGAGGCCCCGCTGTCGGCCGACGACAGCGCCGCGGCGCTGCGCCGGCTGATCGATCGCCTGCAGCCGGCCGACAATGGCGGTTTCTTCGACCCGGAAGGTGCGCCGCTGCCCTGGTGAGCGGCGATGCCTGGAGCCAGAACATGCTGTTGAGCGAGGACCATCGGGCGGTGCAGGACGCGGTGCGCGCCTACGTGCAGGAACAGATCGCGCCGCATGCGGCCGCCTGGGACAGGGAACACCACTTTCCGAAGGCGCAGCTGCGCGGCCTGGCCGAACTGGGCTGCTACGGCGTGGCGGTGCCTGCCGAGTACGGCGGCGCCGGGCTGGACTACCTGGCGCTGGCGCTGATCCTGGAGGAGATCGCCGCCGGCGACGGCGCCACCAGCACCATCGTCAGCGTCAACAACTGCCCGGTGTGCTCGATCCTGATGGCCTTTGCCGACGACGCGCAGAAGGAGCGCTTTCTGAAGCCGCTGGCGCGCGGCGAGCTGCTCGGCGCCTTCTGCCTGACCGAGCCGCATGTCGGCTCCGAGGCCGGCGGGCTGAAGACCACCGCCGTGCGCGACGGCGAGCACTACGTGCTCAACGGCGTCAAGCAGTTCATCACCAGCGGCAAGAACGGCGACCTGGCCATCGTCATGGCCGTCACCGACAGGGCCGCCGGCAAGAAGGGCATCAGCGCCTTCGTCGTGCCGACGGCCACGCCCGGCTACACGGTGGCGCGGCTCGAGCACAAGATGGGCCAGCATGCCAGCGACACTGCGCAGATCCTGTTCGAGGGCTGCCGCGTGCCGGTGGCGAACCGGCTGGGCGAGGAGGGCGAGGGCCTGAAGATCGCGCTGTCGGGGCTGGAGGGCGGGCGCATCGGCATCGCCAGCCAGGCGTTGGGCATGGCGCGCGCGGCCTTCGAGGCGGCGCTGGCCTACAGCAAGGAGCGCCAGGCCTTCGGCCAGCCGATCTTCGGCCACCAGGCGGTGCAGTTCAAGCTGGCCGACGTTGCCACGCAGATCGAGGCCGCGCGCCAGCTGATCTGGCATGCCGCCGCGCTGAAGGACGCCGGCCGGCCCTGCCTGAAGGAGGCGGCGATGGCCAAGCTCTTCGCCAGCGAGATGGCCGAGCGCGTGTGCTCGGCGGCGATCCAGGTCTTCGGCGGCTATGGCTACGTCAGCGACTTCCCGGTGGAGCGCATCTACCGCGACGTGCGCGTCTGCCAGATTTACGAAGGCACCTCCGAGGTGCAGAAGATCCTGATCGGGCGCGCGCTGGCCTGAGAAGCTGTGAACGAACCCGGCGCGGGCGCGCTGGGTTCATTCACAGCTTCTGAAATCGCGCTGTCACGGCGCCGTCATCGAAGCGGCCTACGGTGGTGGGCTTTGTCACCCTAGTTGGAGAGCTCGCTTGAACTCGAAACCTGCGTTGCATCGCTTGTCCACCCTGGTCTCGGCCCTGGCGTTGTGTGCCGCCGCCCATGCCGCGCCGACTTTCGTCAACGGCCTGGTTATCGATGCCACCACGCTGGACGCATCCGGCGGCACCGCGGTGAACGACGGCCGCCTCGGCTTCTTTTCCGACCTCTACTACGATCCCCGCCGCGACGAATGGTGGGCCCTTTCCGACCGCGGCCCCGGCGGCGGAACGCTGCCCTACGAGACGCGGGTGCACCGCTTCAAGATCGATGTCGATCGCAGCACCGGCGCGATCTCGAACTTCCAGGTCATGAAGACGGTGATCTTCCGCAAGGGCGGAGCGAGCCTCGAC
>Ga0114939_10003139_pt1 | contig 11719 bp, 10 predicted proteins | sample AshMeaCrysSpring_FD_87196 | JGI IMG/M metagenome (GOLD analysis project Ga0114939, IMG submission 87196) | Groundwater microbial communities from Big Spring, Nevada to study Microbial Dark Matter (Phase II) - Ash Meadows Crystal Spring | ecosystem: Environmental > Aquatic > Deep subsurface >... | reverse complement strand
GTTAGGCAAAGAAAATGACTCAATGATAATGTTAATTGAAAAATAGACCAATACACAACTACATACCCAAAATTTTGGATTCCTTATTAGTGACCCCTTTTCGTTCACAGTTAGCTTATTAACCATTATAGCTGCTATCAAACAAAGAAGTGCAGAATAGCAAAGTCTGTAATTTACAGGGGCATCGTTAAACATGTAGCCGTTTATAAAGAACATATCAGCCACCCAAAACAATATCATAACAACTACTAAAACAACAAATACCATGTATCTCTTATGGAATACCCCCCAGCGCTTAAATAACACCATAAACAACAAGAAATTACCTAACACAAAGAGATTATAAGGGGCCAGTGATATATTACGATTCAACAACATAATAAATCTAGCTAACTCTACAAAAAAACCAAGTCCGCAAATTCCAACCAATGGAAAAAAGTCTCCATTAAGTCTATTGAAACGAACTAACCCCGTGATTAAAGGAATTATTACGGTCAGAGCTAAAATTGTACTGACTGTAAAGTAGTATTTAATCATCTCGTAAACACTAATCAACTATTATTGAATCTGTAATTGCAGGTGGAATAGTATTCCCCTCATCCAAAAACCCGCTCCACGCCTCGCCTGTGCTTTTGGCTGTTTTGGCCCGCGGGGCGCTGCCGGCCGCCGGCTTGCCGTTGGCATCCAGTGCGGCCAGCACAAAGGTGTAGGGGCTGCCGCCGGGTTTTTTGGCCATCTGTGCCGGGGTACAGGCCGCCAGTGCTATGTACAGCGCCTCGGCCCCGGGCTGCGCCAGCAACTGCCGCACCGCCGCCGCGTTAAAGAGTACGCCATCGGGCAGGGCCGCAAACTGCTTGCTGCGGCTTTTGGCCCTTTGCTGCCTGAAGGCGCCAAGCATGCCCAGCGCCTGCTCCTTTTTAATATGGTGCTTTGCTTTCAGCACCTTTTTCATTGCCTGCTTCATACGGGTTGGTTTTTGCCCCTAAAATAGCAAGCAGCCGGCAATTTTCCGCTGCGTAGTTCTACTTAGCTATTTCCGTAGTTCCTCCGCGTAACTAAGGTAGTATTACGCTTGCCTTTGGCCCCTGCCGCGGGCCATTTTTGTGTTGCAGTTGGCGCTATTGGCCACACCGCATCAGCTTATTGAAAATTGCTTTTGCACCGCCGGAGTAATCCACGCCCCGCCCCCACCTGCACACCATTCACCGCGGCCGGCAGTGTTGCAAAGGCTCGCCATAAAGCCCGGCCCCGTAAGGCCCGGCACACCTTATATGCACAGCCGCAGGCCCCGTAAGGCCTGATGGGCTGTTTCCCTCCTTTCGGCAGGCGTAGTAGCGCCTGTGCAGGCATGCTGCGCCTGTGGAAATTTTCACCTCCTTTACCCGGGTTCAATTTGTCGGTCCCAATTGGCCGTTTGCATTATCTTAACCGCCGAAAACAATCATTTTCTTAGCGGATGAAGGGTATTGTAAAACGTGCCGGGGCCGACTTTCCTGCGTCTATTGTGGTATTTCTGGTAGCGCTACCGCTGTGCCTGGGTGTGGCGGTTGCAAGCGATGCGGCGCCGGTTGCAGGTATTATAGCCGGCATTATAGGAGGTATCGTTATTGGTTTTTTATCGGGTTCGCCGCTCAGCGTAAGCGGTCCTGCGGCCGGCCTTACGGCTATTGTGGCCGGCGCCATAGGCAAGCTGCCGGCCTACGAGGTGTTTTTGGTAAGTGTAATGCTAGCCGGGGCCATGCAAGTGGTTTTCGGATTTTTGAGGGCTGGCGTTATAGGCGATTTTATTCCCAACTCGGTTATAAAAGGCATGCTGGCAGCCATTGGCCTCATCCTCATTCTTAAGCAGCTGCCGCACTTTGTAGGCTACGATGCCGACCCCGAGGGCGACTTTCAGTTTTTTCAACCCGACCATGAAAACACTTTTACCGGCTTGCTCAGCGCCCTACGGTATTTTGAGCCCGGCGCGGTGTTGGTAGGCATCCTGTCGGCGCTGGTATTGTGGCTCTATGGTATTAAGGCGCTCAAAACCGGCCTTATCAGCAAGCTGCTGCCGGGCCCGCTGGTGGTGGTGGTGGCAGGCGTATTTATCAACAAGGGGATGGCCATGTGGCACCCGGCCATGGAAATTACAGGTGAGCACCTGGTGCAGCTTCCTGTTTCGGCCAACCCGGTAAGCTTTTTTGCGGTCCTGCCCAAGCCGCAGTTCCAGGGCCTGCTCAACCCGCAGGTGTGGATCACCGCACTTACCCTGGCCATTGTAGCAAGCCTTGAAACCCTGCTAAGTATAGAAGCCATTGACAAACTGGACCCCCAAAAGCGCATAAGCCCCACCAACCGCGAACTGAAGGCGCAGGGTGTGGGCAACCTGGTATCGGGCCTGCTGGGTGGCCTGCCGGTTACATCGGTTATTGTACGCAGCTCGGCCAATGCACAGGCCGGAGCACATTCCAAATTATCGGCCATTATGCATGGTGTATGGCTGTTGCTTTCGGTGCTGTTTTTTCCGCAACTGCTCAGCCTCATACCCAAGGCAAGCCTGGCTGCCATCTTAATTTTTACGGGCTACAAGCTGGCTAACATAAACCTGCTGAAGGAGTACTTCAAAAAAGGCGCCGATCAATCGCTACCCTTTTTTATTACCATCGGCGCCATCCTTATCAGCGACCTGCTTACCGGCATTATAGTAGGCATTATAGCAGGACTATTTTTTGTGCTGCGCAGCAACTTCCACACCTCGGTATTTGTGGTAAAAGATGAATTGCGTTATCTGGTGCGCTTTCGCAAAGAGGTTTCCTTTTTAAACAAGGCTTATGTAAAAAGGATATTTGAACAAATGCCGGATAACGTAGCCGTACTGATAGATGCCACCAAATCGGAATTTATTGATAAAGATATTGTAGAACTGGTAAACGACTTTATTGTAAACGCCGAAACCCGAGGCATAAGGGTGTATATTAAATACGGCTCGAGCCATTCGCAAACCTACTTCAATGATATATCCAAACGGGTGATACAATAAGGCCTAAAGGTCAGCTGGCAACCCAAAGAATACAAATTATCCGATTATAAAACCTACATATATGAATGCCTTTCAACAATTATTGCTACAAAACAAGGCCTGGGCCAGGGAAAAAGTACAGGTAGATCCTGAGTTCTTCAAAAGGCTTGCCAGCATTCAATCCCCAGATTTTTTGTGGATTGGCTGTAGCGACAGCCGGGTGCCTGCCGATGAAATAACGGGCACCAACCCCGGCGAAATATTTGTGCAGCGCAACATTGCAAATATGGTGGTGCATACCGATTTGAACCTGCTAAGCGTGTTGGAATACGCGGTAGAGCACCTGAAGGTAAAACATGTAATTGTATGCGGACACTACGGGTGCGGTGGCGTAAAAGCCGCGCTAAGCCACCACAACCTGGGCATACTAAACAAATGGCTGCGCAATATAAAAGATGTGTACCGCCTGCACGAAGAAGAACTAATGGCAATAGCCGATGACGAAAAACGGGTAGACCGTATGGTAGAGCTAAACGTGCAAGAGCAGGTGCACAACCTGGCCAAAACCTCCATTATTCAAAAAGCCTGGAAACACAACCACCGGCCACACTTGCATGGTTGGGTATATGGCCTTAGTAATGGCATACTAAAGCCCCTGTGCGATATGCCGCCGGGTACGCATATTGATCATATTTATGAATACGATGATTTGTAAAATGATGACGATTTTTTATGCGCCCTCAGCTACCTGCAAAACATAACAAGTATTTAAATACATTGGGGGTCATTGCCGGCAAGCCGCGAAGGACGAGAAGAATACGGGAAGATATATACCAGTGATTGATGGAGTAAAGTTGACAAACCCATTTATACCAGGCTAGTTGTTGTTTAAAACAAGTTTACCAGGTACCAATACACCGGTATGCCTATGGTAATATTTACCGGAAAAGTAACACCCAATGCCATGGGTATGTACAGGCCGGGGTCGGCATTGGGGGCAGCCAACTTCATGGCGGCGGGTACGGCAATATAAGAAGCACTGGCAGCCAGTATAGACAGCAACAACCTGTTGCCCGGCTCCATGCCCAGCCAGTGTGTAGCCAAGGCTGTTAGGCATCCATTAAGCAAAGGCACTACAATGGCAAAGGCAGTAACAAACAAACCATAGTGCCTGAACGCTTTAAACCGCCGTGCGGCCACCATACCCATATCCAGCAGAAATACGGCCAAAAAGCCTTTGAAAATATCGGAGGTAAACGGCTTAATACCCTCGGCCTGTTTGGCATCGGCTATTATACCAATAATAAGGCTGCCCATAATCATGAGCACCGAACCGTTGGTAAACGAATCGTGCACCACACTACCTAGTTTTGTACCAGGCTGCCTGTTGCGCTCAAAGCGACGCATGAGCACTACGCCTATTATAATAGCCGGCGCCTCCATCAGCGCCATAGCCGCCACCATGTGGCCACCAAAATGCACTTCGCTGGCCTCCAGAAAACTGGAAGCCGACACAAACGTTACCGCGCTCACCGACCCGTAAGTGGCAGCCACGGCGCCTGCATCGGCTACGCTAAGCTTTTGTTTTAAAATAAAAAACGTGTACACCGGTATTACGATGGCCAAAAAAACGGCCGCCACCAGTGTTACGCCTATTTCGCGGGTAAGTCCGCTGTGCGAAAGCTCCTGCCCACCCTTGAACCCGATGGAAAAAAGCAGGTAAAGCGATATGAACTTCAGCGTTTGAGCCGGAATTTCAAGGTCGCTTTTCACCAGTGCTGCCACCACACCCAGCAGGAAGAAAAGAAGTACCGGATTGGTGAGGTTACTTATCAGAATTTGGATGCTCATGGAGGAACAAAGAAAGCTCCCGCTTGTGCCAATAGCAAAAAAAACTGAGGTGGCGGTTAGGCGTAGCGCTATTCCTCGTGGGGTTGAATATGAGGTGCGGGGTTACCACCATGCCTCGACCAATCGGGCGTCCAAAAGAAAAACCAGCGCAGTGTATGATTCTTATCGTACTGGTAGCCGGTAAACTTTTGCTGGTACACATGCATGTAGCCAAAGTCAAAACTCATCGTCTTTGATAACTGTTGCCTGATGCCTACGAAAAACCTGTTTTGATCGAAAGTATTGTATACCACGGGCTTGCCAAAGTGCACCAATATTTCATCGCTCAGGGCAAGGCGGGGCACATACTTGTTGGAAGAAACGGGCACCACTATGTAGAACTGGTAGCGCACCCGGTCGGTAAACCGCCATTCGCCGGTGCGCTTGTCGTTTGCTACCAGTTGCTGCCAGCGCTGTTCGTTGCGCAGGCGATGGCTCCACACCACTTTGCCAGTAGACCCGGTAAGTACAGCTTGCTGGTGCAGGCGGTGCTCGTTGGCAAATACCTGCCATCCTGCCCGCGAAGGGGCAATCCACATATGGTTGTACGCAGCGCCAACAGCAAATTGAGGTTTTATGAAATAATTGGCTCCGGCGCGTATCAGGTAAAAACTTGGGTCGGCCGCAAAATTATTTCGCCTCACGTGCAAATCGGCTATTACCGCCCACTTGGGGCTCACTTTGGCAGCCACATTCATACTCCACCAAAACTGGTATTGCTCGGTTACTTCGCGTTCTCGTTGCTGGCTAAACCCATCAGCAGCCTGCCACATGAGTGTAATTGCCAAAAACCACCATTTTTTCACTTGCATATCCTTTGCGCGTATGTACCCCGGACCTTCATAGGCCGGAATTCCTATTTTGGCAAGCAAAGGTGCGCCAACAGCCGAAGCGGCTACATGACATCTGTCACCTACTTTTTCAGCGCTTTTTTCAAAGCCTCGCGACTAAAGGGGCTCATTACCAGGCGACCGCTAATGGCAGCTCTTTCGGCCAGCAGTTGATCCCAGTCTTCGCAACCGCGCCAAAACGTCTTTTTCATCTCAGCCATTGCCTCCGGGTTGCTTTTAGCCAGCGAATGGGTAAGCCTTTCAATGGATGCATCCATCAATTCTTTGTTGGGATATACTTCGGCAAAAAGGCCGTTGCGGCGCGCCCACTCGCTGGTACGCCACATAGCGCCATCCATAGCCATTTGAGAAAATGCCGACAAGCCAATTTTACGCTCAATAGCCGGGCCCACCACAAAAGGACCAATGCCTACAGCCAATTCGCTCAGCTTAACTTCGGCGCCCTCCATGGCTATTACATAATCGCAGGCTGCGGCCAGGCCTACACCTCCGCCAACCAGCTTGCCCTGTACCCTACCCACAATAAACTTGGGCACTTTGCGCATAGTATTGATCAAATGGGCAAAGCCCATAAAAAACTTTGTGCCCTCTTTTTCATTACTAACGGCCAGTAGTTCATCGAAAAAAGCACCGGCGCAGAATGCCTTTTCACCGGCCGATTTCAACTGTATTACCCGGCATTCCTCCTCGTTGCCGGCCGAATGCAGCTCGTGGGCAAGCCTTTGCAGGAGCTGCCCTGGTAGCGCATTGCTTTGCGGATGATAAAACTCAATAGTGCGTATATATCCACGCAATTCCGACCTGACGTATCCTTCTGCGGTGTTGCTCATACCTAATCTTTTTACTGCTACAAAGGTAACTCAGGCATGGCACCAAACCCTCCGGTTAATGAAATTCGTAGCCTATATCCGGACGGAAATATTTGCCTTCGAAGTGAATGTTTTCCACAGCACGGGTACTCTTATGTGCTGCCTCTTGTATGGTGTGCCCAAAGGCAGTGGCGGTAATAACCCTGCCCCCGTTGGTAACCAGCGCCCCCGACACATGGTCGATGCCCGTGCCTGCGTGAAAAACCAGCACATCTGCATCTGTAATTTCCGGTAAAGTAACAGGCTTGCCCTTGGCATAAGTGCCGGGGTATCCGCCACTTACGGCCATTACGGTTGCAGCTGCCCGTTCATCTATTTCTACCGTAGCCGAGGCAAGGGTTCCTCCGTTGGTGTGTACCAGCAAGTCCAACAGGTCGGTTTTTAGCCGGGGCATCACCACCTCGGTCTCGGGGTCGCCCATACGGCAGTTGTATTCTATCACAAAGGGTTCGCCTTGTACACTAATCAGCCCAAAAAACACAAAGCCGTTGTAAACCAAACCTTCGCTTTTCAGGCCGGCAATGGTTGGCCTTATAATGCGTTCTTCCACTTTTTGCATAAAAGCGGGGGTGGCAAACGGCACCGGGCTTACGCAACCCATGCCACCGGTGTTGGGGCCCGTATCGCCCACACCTATGCGCTTATAATCTTTGGCATGGCCTATAATCTGGTAGCTGTGCCCATCGGTAAGTGCAAATACCGATATTTCTATACCACTCAGAAACTGCTCCACCACTACCCGGGCGCCGGCCTCGCCAAACTGCCCGTTCAGCAGCATATCGGCAAATACCAGTTTTGCTTCGCCATGCGTTTCGCATATGACCACGCCCTTACCGGCAGCCAGTCCATCAGCCTTCAGCACAATGGGCAGGCTGTGCGCCGAAATATACTCCAGGCCCTGCTCGTAGGTTTCGGCAGTAAACTCAGCATAAGCAGCGGTGGGTATACTATGACGCTGCATAAACTTTTTAGCAAAGGCTTTACTGCCTTCCAGCCGGGCAGCCTGCGCCGAAGGGCCAATAACCGCAAAGCCTCTTTGGGTAAAATAATCGTACACCCCGTTTACCAGCGGATCTTCGGGGCCTACTACTATCAGGTCTATTGCCTGTTCTTTTGCAAAAGCCTCCAAAGTAGCAAAGTCGTTTACCCCAATTGGTACGTTGATGCCACAAGCGCCCGTGCCCCCGTTGCCGGGAGCTATAAACAATTGCCGGCACAAGGGGCTCTGCTGTAGTTTCCAGGCCAAGGCATGCTCGCGGCCACCGCTACCCAGTATTAAAATGCGCATAAGGTGCTGAATGATTGTGGCGGCGAAATTCGCTCATTACATTGGTATCCACAGCCAATAACAGCGGCAATTTTGCGTAATTGATTAATCCTTACCTTGACCGCCTCTTAATTGCTACAATTAATAATCATCTATGACTAATCAGACCTCTGTTGCTAAACACCCGCAAGGGCTGTTTGTGTTGTTTTTTACCGAAATGTGGGAGCGCTTCAGCTACTACGGCATGCGGGCCATTTTTACCCTGTATATGACCAAGGCCCTGCTGATGGATAAGGCCAATGCTTCTAACATTTACGGAAGCTACACTGGCCTTGTATACCTCACTCCTTTGCTTGGCGGCTACGTGGCCGACCGGTATTGGGGCAACCGGCGCTCCATTTTCTGGGGAGGTATTTTAATGGCTTTTGGCCAGTTTATGATGTTTTTTAGTGCCAGTAACTACCAGAATGCTGCATTAGCCCAGGTGCTCATGTGGATTGGGTTGGTAGCACTTATTGTGGGCAACGGCTTTTTTAAGCCCAATATCTCTACCCTTGTGGGGCAGTTGTACCCGCGTGGCGACACACGCCTGGACGCGGCCTTTACATTATTTTATATGGGCATCAATCTGGGCGCATTTTTTTCTCCGCTGGTATGCGGCATACTGGGCGATACCGGCAACCCATCCGACTTTAAATACGGTTTTCTGGCTGCCGGCATCGGCATGTTGTTTGGCGTACTGTCGTTTGAACTGATGAAAAAGAAATACCTGGTAACGCCCGAGGGCGAGGCGGTGGGCGCCATTGCCAACAAAAAGCGCGATGCCTTGGATGCTGCCAAAGAAGCCCAATTGGCCGGCACTACAGGCAACACCAATAAGGCAGGAAGCATTTCTTCCAAAACACTAGGCGTATGGGCTATTATTTGGGTGCTGCTGCTGCTGGTGTTTCATTTTTTACTGGGTCAGGACCTCATAGGCTCGGCCATCTTTAGCGTTTCCATTGCAGCACCGGGCGTTATCCTCAGCGATCCATCTTTATCTAAAATTGAGCGGGAACGCATCATCGTCATATTCGTAGCTGCCTTTTTTGTAATATTCTTTTGGGCAGCCTTTGAGCAAGCCGGGGCATCGCTCACCTTTTTTGCCGATGAGCAAATGAACCGCCATGTGGGCATCAATACCAGCTACGGTATGGTGTACCTGGTGATAACCGTACTGGCTGTAATTCTGTATCTGGTACTGCATCATATTATGAGCATTCCCAAAGAGTTTAAAATGTTTTTTGCTGCCATAGGCGTGGTACTGCTGGTGCTGGTAGTGAAAGGTTTTATTGGTGGCGAAAACTTTGTGCTGGAAGAAATTCCCGCCTCCACCTACAATAGCGTTAATGCCATATTTATAGTAATACTCGCACCATTGTTTGCCGACCTGTGGGGGCAGCTTGGCCGCCGCAACCTGGAACCGCCATCGCCCTATAAGCAAGCACTGGGCTTGCTGCTTTTGTCGTTGGGTTATGTAGTAATTGCCATTGGCGTAAAAGATATTGGCGCCGTAAAAGTGAGCATGATGTGGCTGATTGTGCTGTACTTGCTGCACACCATTGGCGAACTGTGCCTGAGCCCAATAGGCTTGAGCCTGGTAAACAAACTGGCACCCGCCCGTTTTGCCTCGCTGCTGATGGGTACCTGGTTTTTGGCCAATGCCACGGCCAATAAATTTGCCGGTACCTTAAGTTCATTTTACCCCGAGGCGGGTAAACCAACGCATTTTATTGGTTACGAAATGACAAACCTCTACGATTTCTTTGTGCTGTTTATTGTAATGTCGGGCGCGGCTGCCATTGTACTCTTCTTCCTCAGCCGCAAGCTGCTGAAGATGATGCATGGCGTGAAATAACAGGCATGCAGGGTTTTAATAATAAAAACGCGAGCTGGATTGGCAGGTCGCGTTTTCTTTTTAGGGCTACTCCATTTTGATCTTCAAGTAGAAACTGCGATGGACATTGTCCACAATATGGTTACTCTAGGTATTCAAGTATATCACCCGGCTGGCAGTTGAGCGCTTTGCAAATAGCCTCCAGCGTGCTAAAACGCATGGCTTTGGCCTTACCGGTTTTAAGAATGGAAAGGTTGGACAAAGTGATATCTACCTTTTCCGAAAGCTCGTTGAGGCTCATTTTGCGCTTAGCCATCATTACATCCAGGTTTACTATAATCGGCATGGCTTAAATAGTTAAGGAGTTTTCTTTCTGCAATTCTATACCCCTATGAAAAACGGTAGCGATCATAAAGATTACCGCACCCAGCAGTAGAAATTCAGCGCTTTCGCCAAACATACCCTGAATCACATCGTCGCCAGCCCGTTTATTAAGCCATTTGGCATAAGAAGAACCCACTATCGACAAAAAGCCAATGCTGAGCGTGGTATAGGCAATGCCGTTTATAAGTTTACCCACATCCTCACTAAAGGGCTCAATCAGGTTTATTTTCTGGAAGATTTTGATGGCCAGGTAAAAAACATAAGCCTTAGCCGCCGTAAGGAAGAACACGGTTAGTACTACACTTTGGTAATGGCCGGTATCGTATTGCATTAGCGCCGATAGGTTGAGGCCGTTGTACAGATTGGACGCGCCAGCCGGATTTACAAACACGCTTACCAAAAAGGAAACCAGAATGGCGCCGGCCTTAATGCATAAGCCGACAAAAAGGACCCAGGCCACCACATGCAACGCCTTCAGTCCGTTTGTTGCTGTTTTGTTCATGATGCTTTGTTTTTGAATTAGAATGCAAATATCAGTAATAATTTATTGTAAAACAATAAATTTTTATTTCTTAGCATCAATTCCTCCTAATGGAAAATTACCGGCAGGCTTTGCCTTATATGGTATAGTCAAAAAGAAAAAGCCCGGAACAAAAATTCCAGGCTTCTGATTATCAGTTTAATACGCCTTTACAATGAACGCTTCACTTCTTCTTCTTCAAACGATACAATCGTATCTCCCACCTGTACATCGATAAAGTTTTTAAGGGTAAGACCGCATTCCATATTGCTGGCAACTTCCTTCACATCGTCTTTATAGCGCTTCAGGCTGCCCAGTTCGGCAAAAGCACCTTCGGTACGCGGGTAAATAAGTACCCCATCGCGGAAGAGGCGGATTTTGGCGTCGCGCTTAATCTTGCCTTCCAGCACGTAGCATCCAGCCACAGTTGCCTTGTCGAACTTAAATACGTTTCGTACTTCCACGGTAGCCACTTCCTTCTCCTCAATCTTAGGTTCCAGCAGGCCTTCCATAGCAGCCTTTACATCGTTGATGGCATCGTAGATGATGGAGTAGAGACGTATTTCAATTTCTTCATTCTCAGCCAGTCTGCGGGCCGAAGAAGAAGGACGAACCTGGAAACCAACAATAACAGCATCGGACGCGGAAGCAAGCAGTACATCCGATTCAGAAATCTGACCTACGCCACGATGGATGATCGCTACCTGAATTTCCTTTGTAGAAAGTTTCAACAAGGAATCTGACAAGGCTTCAACTGAACCGTCTACATCACCTTTAACAATAACATTCAGTTCTTTGAAATTACCGATTGCCAGACGTCTTCCGATTTCATCAAGTGTGATGTGTTTCTTGGTACGAATGCTTTGCTCGCGCAGAATTTGTCCCCGTTTGGAAGCCAGTTCACGGGCTTCGCGATCGGATTCCAACACACTGAATTTTTCACCAGCCTGCGGAGCTCCGTCAAGACCTAATACTTGAACAGGTGTGGATGGTCCTGCCTCCTTTACTTTATTACCTAAAGCATCAAACATGGCCTTTACACGACCATAATGAGCTCCTGC
>Ga0114939_10003138_pt1 | contig 11720 bp, 5 predicted proteins | sample AshMeaCrysSpring_FD_87196 | JGI IMG/M metagenome (GOLD analysis project Ga0114939, IMG submission 87196) | Groundwater microbial communities from Big Spring, Nevada to study Microbial Dark Matter (Phase II) - Ash Meadows Crystal Spring | ecosystem: Environmental > Aquatic > Deep subsurface >... | reverse complement strand
TGCCGCGCGAGATCATCGCGCGCGAGGTCGAGCGGCTGCAGTCGATGGGCGTGCACTTCGAGACCAACAAGGTCATCGGCAAGACGTTCACCGTCGCCAAGCTGATGAGCGATATGGGCTACGACGCCGCGTTCGTCGGTGCGGGCGCGGGCGCGCCGAGCTTCCTCGGCATCCCCGGGGAGTTCGCCGGCCAGGTCTATTCGGCGAACGAGTTCCTGACGCGCGTGAACCTGATGGGCGGCGACCGCTTCCCGTACCTCGACACGCCGGTCACGCTCGGCAACAGCGTGGTGGTCATCGGCGCCGGCAACACCGCCATGGACTGCCTGCGCGTGTCGAAACGGCTCGGTATCCCGACCGTGCGCTGTGTGTATCGCCGCTCCGAGGCGGAGGCACCGGCGCGCATCGAGGAGCTGCGCCACGCTAAGGAGGAAGGCATCGAGTTCTTCTTCCTGCACGGCCCGGTCGAGATCTACACGGACATCGACGGGAACGTGCGCGGCATGCGGGTCGAGAAGATGGAGCTCGGGGAGCCCGACCAGAAGGGTCGGCGCAAGCCGATGCCGACCGGGCAGTTCGTCGACCTCGAGTGCGACACCGTGATCTACGCGCTCGGCACCAACGCCAACCCCATCGTCACCAAGGCGACGGAGGGGCTCGCGCTCAACAAGTGGGGCTACATCATCGCCGACCCGACGACGCAGGCAACCAACCTGCCGGGCGTCTTCGCCGGCGGCGACATCGTCACCGGCGGCGCGACGGTGATTCTCGCGATGGGGGCCGGCCGCCGCGCCGCCAGGGCCATGGGCGCCTGGCTGCAATCGGGCAAGTCGAAGTGGCCCATCACGCAGGCCGACGCCGATGCCTTCGTGCCCCCCGGCGCACCGGCCGGGGAAAGCACGCCTGCCGACGCACCCGCGCAAGCGTCCGCGCCAGCCTGAGGAGAACGCAATGACCGCAGAACAAGTCGTCGAGGAAGCGCTGCACGCCTGTCCGCGCTGCCATCGTCCGCTCGATGGCGACGAGTCCTACGTCTGCTGTGCCGGCATGGAGCTGCGCTGGCGCTGTGCCGACTGCCACAAGGTGAGCGAGGGCTTCGCTTTCCCCTACGGCATGTGCCCGCACTGCAGCGGCAAGCTCGAGCTCCTCGACCGCGGCAAGGTCGAGGACGGCCTGGGGCAGGAGGCGATCCGGACCGCCTTCGAGATCGAGCTCGGCGGCCACGCCTTCTATTCGCGCGCCACGCGCGACGCCAAGGACCCGTACCTGCGCGAGCTGTTCGGCAAGTTCGCGGCCATGGAGCGCGAGCACATGACGACGCTCTCGAGGCGCTACCACGCCGACCTGCCGAAACCCGACGAGCACTTCGAGATCGACCGCGCGGCGATCTTCGCCGGCATCGAGCGGCATCCCGAGGATCCGGGGAATCTGTTCCGCATCGCGATCGCGTTCGAGCAACGGGCGGTGAAGTACTTCAGCGAGCGTGCCGAGAGGTACGCCGACACGCTCGCCGGCGAGCTGTACAAGGAGCTCGCGGCGGAAGAGCGCGAGCACGTCGAGATCCTCACGACCGAATACGAGCGCTGGAAGGCGGGCAAGTCCGGAATCCTGTGATGCCCCTTCCGCGCACCGATCCTGGCGCAGCGCCCGGCAAGACCCCGCGGCGCGCGACTACCGCACATACGCAGAGGCTTTCATGACCCCGAGCGATACCTCCCTGCCGTCCATGATGGTCCTGGACGGGAACGAAGCAGCCGCGCGCATCGCGCACCTCGTGAGCGAGGTGATCGCCATCTATCCCATCACCCCGGCATCGCCGATGGGCGAGTTCGCCGACGCCTGGACCGCAGCGAAACGCAAGAACCTCTGGGGCGTGGTGCCGCAGGTGATCGAGATGCAGAGCGAGGCCGGCGCGGCCGGCGCGGTGCACGGCGCCCTGCAGGCCGGCGCCCTGACGACGACGTTCACCGCGTCGCAGGGTCTGCTGCTGATGCTGCCGAACATGTTCAAGATCGCCGGCGAGCTCACGCCCGCGGTCTTCCACATCGCCGCGCGCTCGCTCGCGACGCACGCCCTTTCGATCTTCGGCGACCACAGCGACGTCATGTCGGCGCGCACGACCGGCTGGGCGATGCTGTGTTCGTCGAGCGTCCAGGAAGCGCAGGACATGGCGATGATCTCGCACATGGCGACCTTGCGCTCGCGGGTGCCCTTCCTCCACTTCTTCGACGGCTTCCGCACCAGTCACGAGGTCAACAAGATCGAGCTGCTGGCGGAGCGCGACGTGCGCGACTTCATCGACGAGGATCTGGTGCAGGCGCACCGGAGCCGGTCGCTCAACCCGGACCGGCCGGTGCTCCGCGGCACGGCGCAGAACCCCGACGTCTTCTTCCAGGCGCGCGAGGCCTGCAATCCGTACTACGACGCGGTGCCGGGCATCGTGCGCGAATGCATGGACGCCTTTGCGGCCCGCACCGGCCGCAAGTACGGCCTCTTCGACTACGTCGGCGCGCCCGACGCCGAGCGCGTGCTCGTGCAGATGGGCTCGGGCATCGGCGCGTCGAGCGAGGCGGTGCGCGCGCTGGTGGCCAAGGGCGAGAAGGTCGGGCTGCTCAAGGTCCGCCTCTATCGCCCGTTCGACACGGCGGCGTTCATCGCCGCGTTGCCGAAGACCGTGCGCGGCATCAGCGTGCTCGACCGCACCAAGGAGCCGGGCGCGATCGGCGAGCCGATGTACCAGGACGTGGTCACGGCGCTCGTGGAGGCGTGGCCCGAGGGCATGCCACAGCCGCGAGTGATCGGCGGCCGCTACGGCCTCTCGTCGAAGGAGTACACCCCGGCGATGGCGAAGGCGTCGCTCGACGAGCTCGCCAGAGGGAAGCCGATCCGCCACTTCACCGTCGGCATCGTCGACGACGTGACCCGCCTGTCGCTTCCGGTCGACGCGGACTTCCTCACCGAGCAGCCGGGCGTGACGCGCGCCGTCTTCTACGGCCTGGGCGCCGACGGCACCGTGGGAGCGACCAAGAACTCCGTCAAGATCATCGGCGAGAGCACGGCGCTGCATGCGCAGGGCCACTTCGTGTACGACAGCAAGAAGTCCGGTGCGATCACGGTATCGCACCTGCGCTTCGGCCCGGCGCCGATCGAGTCGACCTACCTCATCTCGGCCGCCGACTTCGTCGCCTGCCACCAGTTCGAGTTCATGGAGAAGCTCGACGTGCTCGAGCTGGCGCGGCCGGGCGCGACCTTCCTGCTGAACAGCCCTTACGGTCCCGACGAGGTCTGGGACAAGCTGCCGCGCGAGGCGCAGCAGCAGATCCTCGACAAGAAGCTCAAGGTGTTCGTGATCGACGCGCTCAAGGTGGCCAAGGAAGCCGGTCTCGCCGGGCGCGTCAACACGGTCACGCAGGCGTGCTTCTTCGGTATCTCCGGCATCCTGCCGCGCGACGAGGCGATCCAGAAAATCAAGGAGTCGATCAAGAAGACCTACGGCAAGCGCGGCGCCTCCGTGCTCACGCGCAACTACGCGGCGGTGGACCAGTCGCTCGCATCGCTGCAGGAGGTGAAGGTGCCCGGCCGTGCGGACTCGCGCCTCGCCCGGCGCCCCGTCGTGCCGAAGGCCGCGCCGGACTTCGTCCAGCGGGTCACCGCGATGATGATGGAAGGCAAGGGCGACCTGCTGCCCGTGTCGGCGCTGCCGATCGATGGAACCTTCCCCACCGGCACCACCCAGTGGGAGAAGCGCAGCATCGCGCACGAGATTCCGATCTGGGATGCGGAGCTCTGCACCGAATGCGCACTCTGCCCGCTCGTTTGCCCGCACGCCGCGATCCGAATGAACGCCTACCCGGCCGCGGCGCTCAAGGACGCACCCGCGGGCTTCAAGAGCAGGCACTGGAGCCGCGGCGACGAAACGCAGAAGGACTGGGTGATGACGATCCAGGTCGCGCCCGACGACTGCACCGGCTGCGGCCTTTGCATCGACATCTGCCCGACGCGCAGCAAGGAAGTCGTCAAGCACAAGGCGATCAATCTCGAGCCGAAGCTCGACCACCTCGAGGCCGAGCGGGCGAGCTATGACTTCTTCCTCGGGCTCCCGGAAACGCGGCCGTCGTTCGACAAGATGGACCTGCTGCGCGCTTCGCAACTGCGCGAGCCACTCTTCGAGTACTCGGGCGCGTGTGCGGGTTGCGGCGAGACGCCGTATCTCAAGCTGCTCACGCAACTCTTCGGTGACCGCATGCTGGTCGCGAACGCGACCGGCTGCTCGTCGATCTACGGCGGCAACCTGCCGACCACGCCCTGGTCCCAGAACCGCGCCGGTCAGGGACCTGCATGGGCGAACAGCCTGTTCGAGGACAACGCCGAGTTCGGCCTCGGGATGCGCATGGCCGTGGACGCGCAGCGCGATCTGGCCGAGTCGCTGGTGAATGTCCTGCGCGCCGAGATCGGCGAGCCGCTCGCGACCGAGCTGCTCGACGCGCCGCAGGTCTCCGAGGAAGAGGTCGCTGCGCAGCGGGAACGCGTGGCCGCGCTCAAGCATCGCCTGGAGAAGATCGCGTCGCCCGCGGCCCAGCAGCTCGCGGGCGTTGCGGACAACCTGGTCGCGCGCAGCGTGTGGATCATCGGCGGCGACGGCTGGGCGTACGACATCGGCTACGGCGGCCTCGACCACGTGCTCGCCTCCGGCCGCAACGTGAACATCCTCGTGCTCGACACGGAGGTGTACAGCAACACCGGCGGCCAGGCGTCGAAGTCGACACCGCGCGGCGCGGTCGCCAAGTTCGCCGCTGCCGGGAAGGCGATCGGCAAGAAGGACCTCGGCATGATCGCCATGGCGTACGGCAACGTGTACGTCGCGCAGATCGCGATGGGCGCGAACCCGGTGCAGACGGTGCGCACGCTGCGCGAGGCCGAGTCGTGGCACGGCCCGTCGATCGTCATCGCGTACAGCCACTGCATCGCCCACGGAATCGACATGTCGACCGCGATGACCCACCAGCGCGACGCGGTGAAGAGCGGCTATCTCACGCTCTACCACTACGACCCGCGCCTCGGCATGCACGGCGCCGACCAGCCGCTCAAGCTCGACTCGCGCAAGCCGACGATCCCGTACGAGCAGTTCGCGGCGAAGGAAGGCCGCTTCGCGATGCTCGCGCAGGCGGATCCCGAGCGGGCGAAGCAGCTCGCCAAGTCGGCCCAGGCAGACATCGACGCACGCTGGAAGTTCTACGAGCAGGTGGCGGGCGTGCACCGGACGGTGCCCGAGGGCGAGGAGGACGCGGAGCTCGACGCCGCCGGCGCGACACCCGCTACGCCGCCCGCAGCCGCTGCAGCGCCCGCCGAGACCGCCGCCGCCATGCCGGCGCCGAAAACCGAGGAGGTGAAGCAATGAGCGTCGACCTGCGCACGAAGTACCTGGGCCTCCAGCTCCGCAATCCGATCGTCGCCTCGGCCTCGCCGCTCACCGGCAGCCTCGACGGCCTCAAGCGGCTCGAGGACGCGGGCGCGTCCGCGGTCGTCCTGCCCTCGCTCTTCGAGGAGCAGATCGAGCACGAGGAGATGGCGACGCATCAGCTCATGATGTACGGCGCCGAGCTCTCGCCCGAGGCGCAGGGCTTCTTCCCCGAGATGGAGTCCTTCGGCACCGGGCCCGACAAGTACATCCAGCTGATCGAGCAGGCGAAGGCCGCGCTCTCGATCCCGGTGATCCCGAGCCTGAACGGCCACACGCCCGGGGGCTGGACGCACATGGCGAGCCTCTTCGAGGAGGCCGGCGCAGACGCGATCGAGCTCAACATCTACTACCTCGCCGCCGACCTCTCCGATACGAGCGTGATGGTGGAGCAGCGCTACGTCGACCTCGTGCGATCCGTGCGCGCCCAGGTGTCCATTCCGGTCGCGGTCAAGGTGGCCCCGTTCTTCAGCGCCATGGCGAACATGGCCTCGCGCCTGGCCAGTGCCGGCGCCTCGGGCCTCGTGCTCTTCAACCGCTTCCTCCAGCCCGACATCATGCTCGACGAGCTCGAGGTCGCGCCGCACCTGGTGCTCTCGACCTCCGACGAGCTGCGTCTCGCGCTGCGCTGGATTGCGATCCTCAAGGGCCGCGTGCAGGCAAGCCTCGCCGCAACCGGCGGCGCGCACACGTCCGACGACGTGCTGAAGCTGCTGCTCGCCGGCGCCGACTGCGTGATGCTCGCGAGCTCGCTCCTCAAGCAGGGCCCGCAGCACGTCGCCGGCGTGCTCAAGGGCGTGGAGAAGTGGATGGCCGAGCGCGAGTACAAGTCGGTGGAGCAGCTCAAGGGCTCGCTCAGCCAGGTGGCGTGCCCGCACCCCGACGCCTTCGAGCGGGCCAACTACATGAAGGCGCTGCGCTCGTACACGAGCGAATACGTGTGAGCCGCCTTGCGCGCGGCTATGCTGCTGCGCGACATCGCGAACTCACGTCCTCAGGGCCCGAACCACGCACCTACTTTCGCTAGACTGACCGCCGGTGCCGATCACGCGCCGGCGGTCCGCGTGCGGCCGGGCAAGTGCTCCCTCCGGCCACGCGCGCACGACGCAAACCAATTACGGAGCACGAGCCGACAAAGGAGCTGAGGATGGTTTGGCAGCAGGTCTACGACCCGACGGGCAACTTGTATCTGTCGGCGTTGCTCGCAGCGATCCCGGTGGTGGTGCTGCTCGGGGCGCTCGCCTTTCACGTCAAGGCGCACGTCGCCGCGATCCTGGGTCTCGTCACTGCGCTCGCGGTCGCGATCCTCATCTTCGGCATGCCGGCGAAGATGGCTGGCGGCGCGGCGCTCTACGGCGCGCTCTTCGGCCTGCTGCCGATCGGCTGGATCGTGCTGAACATCATCTTCCTCTACCAGCTCATGGTGGAGAGCGGCAAGTTCCAGGTCCTCCAGGACAGCATCGCCGGCGTCACCGAGGACCGGCGGCTGCAGCTGCTCCTGATCGCATTCGCGTTTGGCGCCTTCTTCGAGGGTGCCGCCGGCTTCGGCACGCCGGTCGCGGTCACCGGCGCGATGCTCATCGGCCTCGGCTTTTCGCCGCTCGCGGCCTCCGGGCTCGCACTGATCGCGAACACGGCGCCGGTCGCCTACGGCGCGCTCGGTACGCCGCTGATCGCGCTCGCGGCGGTCACCGGTCTCGATCTGATGAAGCTCTCAGCGATGGTCGGCCGGCAGCTCCCATTTTTCTCGCTGCTCGTGCCCTTCTGGCTCATCTGGGCGTTCGCCGGCTGGCGCGGCATGGTGCAGATATGGCCGGCGATCCTCGTCACGGGCGCGTCGTTCGCGATCACCCAGTTCCTCGTGTCGAACTACCACGGCCCGTGGCTCGTGGACGTGGTGGCGGCAATCGTCTCGATGGGCTGCCTCGTCGGGTTCCTGCGCATCTGGCAGCCGAAGCAGATCTGGAGATCGACCGCGCTCAAGGGCCACGAGACGGACTCCGGCTCGGCGGAAGGTGCGCCGGCGCCGAAGAAGCCCATGGCCAGCCCGGCCCCGCGCGGCGGCGGCGCCGGGGTCGTGCCGATGGCGAACGGCACGGCGGCGCTCTCGCGGCAGAGCTCGGCAGTGTTCATGTCCTGGCTGCCGTTCATCATCTTGTCGCTCTTCGTCTTCGCGTGGGGCGTACCGGACATGAAGAAATGGCTCGACGGCATTTCGGTCTTCAAGTTCCCGATCGAGAGCATTCACAACCTGATCGAGAAGGTGCCGCCGGTCGTGACCAAGCCGACCAAGGAGGCGGCGGTCTACAACCTCAACTGGCTGTCGGCCACCGGCACCGGGATCCTGCTGTCCGCGATCATCTCCGGGTTCATCATGAAGTACTCGCCGATGGGCCTGCTGCGCATGTACGGCAAGACGCTCTGGCTCGTGCGCTATTCGCTGCTCACCATCTCCGCGATGCTCGCGTTGGGCTTCGTCACCCGCTACTCGGGGGTCGACGTGACGATGGGCCTCGCGTTCGCGCACACCGGCGTCCTTTACCCGCTGTTCGGCACCCTGCTCGGCTGGCTCGGCGTTGCGCTCACGGGCTCGGACACGTCGTCCAACGTGCTCTTCGGCGGCCTGCAGCGCACGACCGCGGAGCAGTTGGGCCTCTCGCCGATCCTGATGGCAGCGGCCAACAGCTCCGGCGGCGTGATGGGCAAGATGATCGACGCGCAGTCGATCGTCGTCGCGAGTACCGCGACGCGCTGGTACGGCCACGAGGGCGACATCCTGCGCTACGTGTTCTGGCACTCGGTCGTGCTCGCGATCCTGGTCGGCGTCGTCGTATTCCTGCAGGCTTACGTGCCGCCGTTCACGGCGATGGTCGTGCACTGACGCGAAGCGCGCACGCGCGGGCGGCGGGCGCGCGACCCCGCCGCCGCGCGCGTGGCCCCTGAACGACGCCGTGCGCACCTTCTGCGAGACGCGTGGATGAACCCTCGGAACCCGCCCTATCTCGAGCTGCAGGCGCGCCTCGCGCGCTTTCTCCCCGCGGAGCGCCTCGTCGACGACCCGCTGCGCCGCCTCGCCTACGGCACCGACGGGAGCTTCTACCGCTTGATCCCGCAGCTCGTGGTGGTCGTCGAGCGCGAGGACGAACTGCTGCGCGTGATGGCCGAATGCCGCGCCCTCCGGCTGCCGTTCACGTTCCGTGCCGCGGGCACGAGCCTCTCCGGCCAGGCCGTCAGCGACTCGGTGCTCGTGAAGCTCGGCGACGGCTGGCGCAGCTGCGAGGTGCGGCCCGACGCCGGTACGGTGCGGCTCGGTCCGGGCGTGATCGGCGCCGCCGCGAACCGGCGACTCGCGCCGTTCAAACGCAAGATCGGCCCGGACCCGGCCTCGATCGATGCCGCCATGATCGGCGGCATCGCCGCCAACAATGCGAGCGGCATGTGCTGCGGCACCCGGGAGAACAGCTACCACACGCTCGCCGGCATGCGTGTCGTGCTCCCCGACGGCGGCGTGCTCGACACCGAGGACACGGACAGCGTCGCCGCCTTCCGCCGCTCGCACGCGGAGCTGCTCGAAGCGCTCGCCGGCATCGCCCGACGCGTCAGGGAGGACGAGGTCTTCGCGGCCCGGATCCGGCACAAGTACCGGATGAAGAACACCACCGGCTACGGCCTCAACGCCCTGGTCGACTTCGAGGACCCGGTCGACATCCTCACGCACCTGATGATCGGCTCCGAGGGGACGCTCGGCTTCATCAGCGCCATCACCTACCGCACGGTTCCGGACTATCCGGACAAGGCGACGGCGCTCATCCTCTTCGAGGCGCTCGGCGTTGCGTGCAACGCGGTGACTGCGCTCGCGAGCGCCCCGGTGTCCGCGGTCGAGCTGATGGACCGCGCGGCGCTGCGCTCGGTGCAGGACAAGCCGGGACTGCCGCCCGCGCTCAAGACCCTCGGCCCGGACGCCGCCGCGCTGCTCGTGGAGACGCGCGCGCCGACGGCGAACGAGCTCATGCTGCAGATTGCCGCGATCGAGACGGTGCTGCTGCCGATCCCGGTGGTCGAGCCGTTCCGCTTCTCGACCGACCCGCAGGTCATCGCGAAGCTATGGGCGGTACGCAAGGGCACGTTCCCCTCAGTCGGCGCAATGCGGCGGACGGGGACCACGGTGGTCATCGAGGACGTCGCGTTCCCCGTGGCGCGCCTCGCCGAGGCGACGCTCGACCTGCAGGCGCTCATGCGCGGGCACGGCTACGACGAGGGCATCATCTTCGGGCACGCGCTCGAGGGGAACCTGCACTTCGTGTTCACGCAGGATTTCTCGAACGCGGCCGAGGTCGAGCGCTACCGCAGGTTCATGGACGAGGTGTGCGACCTCGTCGTCAACAAGTACGATGGCGCGCTCAAGGCCGAGCACGGCACCGGCCGCAACATGGCGCCGTTCGTCGCGCTCGAATGGGGCGAGCAGGGCCGCGCGCTCATGGGCGAGATCAAGCGGCTCTTCGATCCTGACGGGCTGCTCAACCCGGGCGTCATCGTCAACGACGACCCGGAAGCGCACGTCAAGAACCTCAAGCCGCTGCCCGCCGCCGATGCCCTCGTGGACAAGTGCATCGAGTGCGGCTTCTGCGAGCCCAAGTGCCCCTCCGCCGGGCTGACGCTCTCGCCGCGCCAGCGCATCGCCGGCTGGCGCGACGTGGCGCGTCTGGAGGCGAGCGGCGAGGCGGCCGAGGCGGACCGTGTGCGCGGCCTGTACGACTACTTCGGCGTGGATACCTGCGCCGCCTGCGGCCTGTGCTCCACTGCATGCCCGGTGGACATCGACACGGGCATGCTGATCAAGTCCCTGCGGGCGCGCCGGGCGGGCAGCATGGCGATGAGCGTCGCCGAAACGCTTGCGCGCAACTACGGCCCGGTTGCGAGCGGCGTGCGGCTCGGACTCGGTGCCGCGAACCTGATGCACGGCGTCGTCGGCACGGAGGTGATGCAGGGCACGCTCGCCCGGGCCCGGAAGCTCTCCGGCGGACGACTGCCCAAGTGGTCGCCGCACCTGCCGCGGCCGGTGACCTTCAGGCCGAACGGCGCCGCCGATGCTGCCGGCACGAAGCTCGTCTACTTCCCGAGCTGCGCGGCCCGCATCATGGGCGCGCAGCGCGGTGACGAGCCGAACGAGCCGATGCCGGCGGCGGCCGAGCGCCTGTTCGCAAGAGCGGGCTTCTCGGTGGTCTACCCGAAAGCCCTCGGTGCCCTCTGCTGCGGCCAGCCGTTCGAGAGCAAGGGACTGCTGGAGGCAGCGAATCTGAAGTCGGCCGAGCTCGAGGCGGCGCTGCGCGAGGCGAGCGGGGGCAATTCACCGATCGTGTTCGACACCAGCCCCTGTGCCTACCGGATGAAGCGCTACCTCGACGGTCGCCTGAACGTCATCGACATCGTCGACTTCATCCACGATCGCGTGCTCCCGCGTGTGGCGATCGAACCGCGCACCGAGACGGTCGCCGTGCACCCGGTGTGCAGCGTGCGCAAGATGGGCGGCACCGACAAGCTCACCGCCATCGCGAAACGCTGCGCGAAAGAGGTCGTGACGGTCGAGGACGTTCAATGCTGCGGCTTCGCCGGCGAGAAGGGCTTCAACGTGCCGGAGCTGAACGAGCACGCGCTGCGGCACCTCAAGCCGTCCCTGCCCGCGTCGTGCAGCGCCGGCTACTCGTCGAGCCGCACGTGCGAGATCGGGCTGTCGGAGTTCTCGGGCATGCCCTACCGCTCGATCGTGCAGCTCGTGGAGGCGTGCGCGAAAACGAAGGGGTGAGGAAGGAGCTCACTTCACTGCAAAGGCGAAGAGCGCGACCGGTCGCGGACGGGTGATCGTCGCGGCTTGCCGGCGAGAGGTAATCGGCCTTCCGGATGCCACGACGACCGGTCGCGTCCGATCGGGTCGCGTCAGGACTTCGTACCAGCGCGGCACTAGCGCCACACTTCCGCGAGGTCGATGTTCAGCTGAGGAAGCAGCAGCGGAGAGACGGTTTCGGTCTTTCCCGGGGTGAGGATGCGTCGATAGCCGCTCGGCGCGGGGTCGTGGTGAACGAACAGCACCCGGGCCTCGACGTCGAAAAGCCAGGCTTCCGCGATCCCGTACCGCGCATAGATCGGCATCTTGACGTCGCGGTCGTAGGCGAGCGTCGTATCCGCGACTTCGATGACGAGGAGCACGTCTGCTGCGGTCGGCAGGCCGCTCTCGTAGTCATCGGGATGCGGCCGCAGCAGGGCG
>Ga0114939_10003136_pt1 | contig 11722 bp, 7 predicted proteins | sample AshMeaCrysSpring_FD_87196 | JGI IMG/M metagenome (GOLD analysis project Ga0114939, IMG submission 87196) | Groundwater microbial communities from Big Spring, Nevada to study Microbial Dark Matter (Phase II) - Ash Meadows Crystal Spring | ecosystem: Environmental > Aquatic > Deep subsurface >... | reverse complement strand
GTCCGCCGCGTGCGGGAGCTTGGATTTTTTGCAAAGCTCCATGCCATCGAGGATTTTCCGAACATCGGCAAACCCGGAGCCATCATCCTGTCGGGCGGGCCGCGCAGCACCGGCGAGCCGGACGCGCCGGATTTGGATTTTGAGGCGCTGAAAGCCTTCAACGTGCCGGTGCTCGGCGTGTGCTACGGGATGCAGCTTCTCAACATCAAGTTCGGCGGCAGCGTGGAGGCCAGCGACCGCCGCGAGTATGGTCCGGCGAATCTTTTCCCTGCCGAGTGCGCGGGCCTTTATGAGGGGGTTTCCGCCTCGTCGCAGGTCTGGATGAGCCACTCGGACACGGTCAAGGTTCTGCCGCAGGGCGCGAAGGTGATCGCCACCAACCAGCACGGCACGCCGGTCTCCCTGCGCTGGAACGAGCGCTTCTTCGGCATCCAGTTCCATCCGGAAGTCACCCACAGCCACGAGGGCCTGCGCATCCTCCACAACTTCCTGCTGGAAGCGGAGAACCTGCTGCCCTTCCGCATCGATGACTTGAAGCGCGAAATCATCGACGGCATCCGCGAGAAAGTCGCCGGCAAGCAGATCGTCTGTGGCGTGTCCGGCGGTGTGGACAGCAGCGTGCTGGCGGTTCTTCTCCACGAGGCCGGGGCGAAGATCCGCGCGATCTTCGTCGATCACGGACTGATGCGCAAGGACGAGGGGCAGGAGGTGCGCAACAACTTCCACCGCATGGGCGTGCCCATCGAGACGGTCGATTGCGGAGAACGCTTCCTGGCCGCGCTCGACGGCGTGGATGATCCGGAGAAGAAGCGCGTCATCATCGGCAACCTGTTCATCGATGTCTTCTGGGATTCCGTCGGCGATGCCGAAATGCTCGCGCAGGGCACGCTTTATCCGGACGTGATCGAAAGCGCCTCGAACGCGAAATCCAAGGCTTCGAAGATCAAGACCCACCACAACCGGGTGGACCGCATCCTCGAACTCCAGGCCCAGGGCAAGGTGCTGGAGCCGCTAGCGGAACTCTTCAAGGACGAGGTCCGCGCGCTCGGCGCCTCGCTCGGCATTCCCCACGACATCCTGCACCGTCATCCGTTTCCCGGTCCCGGCCTCGCCGTGCGCTGTCCGGGAGCCATCACGCCGGACCGCCTGCGCATCATCCGCGAGTGCGATGCCATCTTCATCGGCAAGCTCAAGGAACACGGCTGGTATGAGCGCGTCTGGCAGGCCTACGCCGGCCTCATCCCGGTGAAAACCGTGGGTGTCAAAGGCGACGAACGCTCCTACGAGTGGGCCATTTCGCTGCGCGCCGTGGTTTCCGAAGACGCCATGACCGCCGACTGGGTGGATCTTCCCTACCAACTCCTTCGCGAAACGAGCCACCGCATTCTCAACGAGGTCAAGGGCGTCAACCGCGTGCTCTACGACGTTTCCACCAAGCCGCCCGCCAGCATCGAGTGGGAGTGAGTCACTGCTTGGCCACGGCCTTCTGCCACAGTGGCGAGGGAGGGAGATCGTGCGGGCGGCAAATGACGATGCCGGCGTGTTTGGATGACTGGTTGAGGTAGTCGGTGATCGGGCGGTCGATGATGGTCATGCGGCCCTTGTCGCGGTCCGAGGTGGCATGGGTGAAATAGGCGCGGTTGTTGAGGCGCACGATCAGGCCGACGTGCGAGGTGTAGCCGTTGTGCCAGTTGGTGGTGATCGCGCAGATGTCGCCGTTTTGCAGGGAACTCTCGATGGCGCGGACCTTGGATTTCGGCACGTGATGAATCGGCAGCTTGGAAACCTGCGCCTCGATGCGGCCCATCGGCTCGATCAGCGAGGGATTGGAGCGCAGGTAGCGGTAGTCTTTCCACTGCACGGTCATTTCCCGGATTTCGCGCTGGAGCCGCACCGCGCCTGGCAGGCGCGGGGTGATGTTGGTGGCGTAACCGCGGCGCTGGTTGTCATGAAAAACCTCCTCCAGGTGATGCATGCGGCTGAGGTAATTGCCGGTGCAGACGCCGTTGCGGTAGCGCTCGATCTCCACCATGTGGAGCATGTCCTCCGGCCTATAGGGGCCGGGCTTGAAGCGCAGCATCCGGGCCAGCGCCAGGGCGTTCTCATAATAGGTCCAGCAGTCCATGCCCTTGAAACTGACCACCGGGGATTCGATGCGGTCGTGCACTTCCAGCGAGTAGTTCACGTAGGGAGTGCCGACCATTTCGCGGGCCACCCGCACGGTGCGCTCGCCGAGCGGCAGAGCGCGCCAGTTTTCCCGTTCCGCCTTTGCCACAATGGCATGGAACTTCGATTCTCCCTGGAACACCACGCTCAGCGGCAGGCGCGGCGCGGATGCCGGCGGCACCGCCACTTGCGCCATAAGGGCGGTGGCCGTGAGTGCGAATGCCACTGCGGGAATGCCAAGATTTTTCCGAATCATGCGGAGTTCATAGTGGATCCGCCCGCGCGTGTCCATGATCGAAAAAGATGCATGCGTTTGCCATCATCCGTGTTTGGGATAAGCTCAGCCGGAATCCGCCACATGAACGCGTTTGAAACCATGGGAATCGAGGCGCGGCTGGTCATCGCCGATGAATCGCTGCGCGACGCGTTTCGCGAGGCGGGCCGGCTGGCGCATCCGGATGGCGGCGGCGGGGAAGGGGAGTTCGCCCGCCTGCGCCAGGCCTTCGACATCCTGGCCAGCCCGTCGCAGCGTCTCAGGCACTGGCTGGAACTGCGCGGAATCACCGCCTCAATCCGCGGCACGGTGGCGGCATCCCTCATGGATCTGTTCGCGGAGATCGGCGGGGTCAGTCAACAGGCCGAGGCGCTCATCCGCAGGCGCGAACAGGCGATGTCCGCCCTTGCCCGTGCCTTGCTTGAAACTGAAACCCAGGCCTGCCGCGAAGCCGTTGAACGAGCGCTGCGCCAGGTGAATGCGGCCATCGAACGCGAATGCGCCGCTTTTTCCGACTATGAGGAGGCGGCGCAACCGGATGCCGAAGCCGTTTCCACCAATGCCAGAAACCTCGCCTTTCTGGAAAAATGGCGCGCGGGGCTGCGCGGCTTGTTCGCACGCATGGTCTAGCGCCTGCCGGGAACGGGAACCACCCGCGCTTTTGGCGGAGCCGCGTCCTTTCGGGAAAATTCCGCGCTGTCGCTCAAATACCAGATCAAGGCACCCGCGCCGATTGCCAGCAGGACCATGAGCAGGCTGAGACAGGATTTCATGTCCGCTTGCTATCCGCTCCCGGCCGGTTCATCCAGCGGGAAATGCGGACTCCGGGATACGAGGCTGCCGCCAAGTGAAGCCGGAGACGCCCGGCCGCCGCATTCCCGAACAGCATCCGGGCCGCGCAGCGCGGTTTGACGCGATCACGTGATGTTCCGGCGGTGCCGGTGGACTAGGATGGGGTCCGCGCCCCGGGCTTTACCGGTCCCGGCAATTGTGCGACAACCCGCGGCACTGGCAGTTGATGCCACCTGATTCTGAATTGATCCCCCCTGGCATGAACTTTGATTTTTCCGAAGCGAGAAAGCTGAAGCGTTTTCCATTCCTGGACGCCGCGCGGGGAGTGGCGTGCATCGGCGTGGTGGCCTGCCACTGCGATCTGGCATACTTGTTCCACTGGTATTGGGGGGTGATGGACTTCTTTTTCGTGATGTCGGGTTTTCTGATCACCCGAAGCCTGGTTCTGAACTGCGACAAGGGCCGCGGCGTCATGCCGTTCTATCTCTACCGCGCGCTGCGCCTGCTGCCCGCGTATTTGCTGGTGATGCTGGTTTACGAGGTTTCCGCCCTGACCGTGGGCTGGGGGCGGTCGCTGAACTCCCTGCCCTACGTGTTCTTTTACCAGCACACGGACCTCATTTTCGGGTACGAGGAGATTTTTCCCAGAATCCATTCGCTGATCCCCTATTGGTCGCTGATACTCGAAGAGCATTATTACATGCTGTGGGGATTGTTCTTCTGCACGCTCGCCTATGCGAGGCTCAGGATCACTCCGGTCACCATCGGCGCGGTGGTGCTGATGCTGTGCGGCGCCATGCTGTTGAGGAAGCTCGGGGTGTTCTGGTGGACGCTGCCCGCGAGATTCGACGGTTTTCTGTTAGGAAGCATCAGCGGCATCGTCGTCTTCATGCCGCGCAAGGTGGAGATTTCCGCAAGGTGGCGCAACGGGCTGCTGTGGGCCGGTTTTTTCGTGGCGGCGGCGGCGCTGTTGCGGCTTCTGTGGAGCTGTCGTCTCTCCTACCGCGTGGACCTCGCCATCTACAACCGGGGCCAATGGCTGGACGTGACCTGCTTCAGCATTGTTTCCGTGGTGCTGGTTCTGGGCATGGTGATGATCGATACCCGGCGGATCCACCTGGGGCGGCTGCAGAACTGGTGCGCATTCATCGGGCTCGTCAGTTATGAGATTTATCTCACGCATTTCCCTCTCATTGTGTTTCTGAAGCGGGTTTTTGGATTCGGCTCGGAGGACGGCAAGGTGACGCTATTTCTGGTGGTGATGGCTCTTTCCACCGTGATCGCCCACCTGATGCACCGGACATTGACGGCCCCTGCCTTGAAGAAGAGGGAATCGATCCTCGCTTTCTTCGAAAAGCGATTTTCAAACGGGTCCCGGGTCACAGCCCGCACGGCCGCCACGGGTGCGGCGACCGTCGGCCCCATTGCAAGCGGCGCGTGCGAGGTTGGCGAGATTGCCCCACGGCCGGAAATCGCCGAGTGATCCCGCAGTCCGCAGGCGGATGCCGGCAACCGTGATTCTCAGAGCAGCCCGAGGGCGGCGGAGATCAGGAGGTCGTCATCGATGAGCCATTTGGCGGCTTCGGCACCGGGTGTGGTGGCTTTGGCGGCGGCGGTGGACTGGGAAACATCCAGCGTGATGCCCTCGCCGCGGATGCGGCGGATGACACCGCCCGCGTCGTAAACGGCCATGAACGCGGCCAGCACTTTTACGGCGGACTGGGTGAGAGCGGCATTCTCGCTGCGGCCGAGCAGTGCGTCCAACAAAGCGGGCGCGGGGTCGCTGGCGCTGGTGAGCCGGGTGGCGGCATCCACGCTGGAGCTGGCGAGTCCGGTTGCGCCGGCGGCGGTGAGTTCCGCGGCGAGCGCGGCCGTGCGGGCCGCCAGATCGGCGGGTTTGAGGGCTTCCGGGAGACGGGTTTCCAGTCCCGTGGCCAGGGCGACCTGGCGGGCGTGGAGCTTGGCCCAGTCCGGCGAGCGGAGGTCCGAGTCATCCTGGGTTCCGTTCTTGCGACCTGCCACGCCGGATTGGACGAAGGCGGCGACGGCCTCGGCGGCGCGCTTGCAGTTGATGCCGGCGCAAACCGGGGCGAGGGCGAAGGCGGCGAGGCGGCTGGAGAGCAGGACGTTGCCCATCGCCTGCATTTTCGCGCCGAGCAGGGCGTCGCGCTCGCGTTTGACGGTGAAGAATTCCATTGCGCGGCGCAACGTGACTTCGAGTTGCGGGATGTCCCAGGGCTTGGTGATGTAGCGGAAGATGCCTCCCTGATTGACCGAGCCGATGGCGGCGTCGATGTCCGAGTAGGCGGTGGAGAGGATTTTGATGATGTCCGGATAGTCATCGGCGATTTTCGACAGGAAGCCGACGCCGGTTTCATTGGGCATGCGCTGGTCGGTGACGATGATGCCGATTTCATTGGCATGCTCGCGGAAGACGGAGAGAGCCTGGACGCCGTCCTCGGCCTCCAGGATGCGGAATTTCTCGCCGAAGAGGCGGCGGAAATATTTGCGGGTGTTCGCCTCGTCATCCACGAAGAGGATGGCGTAGCGCTGGTAATCGTAGTCGTCGATCTCGGTGCTCATTTTTGGGCGGGCGTTTGGGATATGCGTTCTGGCGAAATATGGGAGAAGATTGCGGAGTTCAGGCGGGCTGGTCGAGCACGGATTCCGGCTCGGACTCCGGTTCGTCGGAAAGCTTGGGAAAAACGATGCGGAAGCGGGTGAACTGGCCGGGGCGGCTGTCCACGTCGATGTGAGCCTTGTGGGCCTGCAGGATCTGGTGGGTGATGGAGAGGCCGAGGCCCATGCCCTTGCCGACGTCCTTGGAGGTGAAGAAGGGATCGAAGATTTTGGGCAGGTTTTCCGGGGGGATGCCGATGCCGTTGTCGCGGATGGTGACTTGCCAGCCCTCGCCGGCGGGATCCAGAGAGACGTCGATGCGGCCGGGCTCGCCGCCGTCGGCCTCGACGCGCTGGCGGATGGCGTCGATGCTGTTTTGGAAGAAGTTGATGAAGACCTGGACGAGTTGGTTGGGATTGCCGCGGATGAGGGCGTTGTCCGGGATGTGGAGGTTGAACTCGATGTCCTTGCCGACTTGGTGGCTGACCATGCGGCGGGCGCGGGTGATGATCTCGGTGAGGTCGGCGTCGCCGTTGTTGGATTTTTCCTCGCGGGTGAACTTGCGCAGGTCGATGACGATTTGTGAGACGCGTTCCACGCCGTCGCGGATGTCCTTGAGGATGTCGGTGAAATCCGGTTGGTCGGCGGCGGGCAGCGCCTTGGCGAAGGTTTCGAGGGCGTGGATGCCGGCGCTGGCGTAGTTGAGGGGATTGTTGATCTCGTGGATGATGCCGGCGCTCATGCGGCCCAGGGCGGAGAGCTTCTCGTTGCGGATCATGAGCACCTCGTTCTCCTTGATCTGTTCGAGGGCTGCCTGGAGTTCGGTGTTGAGGTCGGCCATTTCCCGGCGGATGCGGGCCATGGCGATCTGGTTTTCCAGGCGCAGGGCGAGTTCGGCGGTGGAAAACGGTTTGGTCAGGAAATCGTTGGCACCGGCCTTGAGGGCGGCGAGTTTCGTCTGTTCGTCGGCGCGGGCGGTTAGAATGATGACCGCCACTCCGCGGGTGCTGTGGTTGTCGCGGATGGCGTTGCAGACCTCGACGCCGTCCATCTCGGGCATCATGTGGTCGAGCAGCGCGAGCTGGGGCCGGCGCAGGCGGGCGAGTTCGAGGGCTTCGGCACCGTCGCTGGCTTCGATCACATCCACGTCTTCCATCTGCATGCGCAGGAAGCGGCGGATGTCGGGTTCATCGTCGGCGATCAGGACCAGGGGCCGCGCGCCGCTGGGGCGTCCGATGAGTGGCGCGGGGAGCTGGCCGACGGGCTGAAGCGGGGTGGGGGAGCGGGGTGACATCTTGCCGGGAATGGACATCGCGGCCTTGCGGTGGAGCATGGCGATGTTGCCGCCGTCTTTGAGAGGGTGGTCGTCGTCCTGGATGCCTGAAGAGAATTCGACTTCCTGAGGGACTGCGGGCTCTGCGGGGAGTTCGACGGTGAAGATCGTGCCGTGGCCGAGTTTGCTGTCCACTTTCACGCTGCCGCCCATGGCCTCGGTGAGACTGCGCACGAGGGCGAGGCCGATGCCCGCGCCTTGGAATTTCCGGGTGGAGGAGGTGTCCACCTGCCAGAAACGTTCGAAAATCCGCGGCAGAACCTCCGGCGGGATGCCCACGCCGGTGTCCTCGACGGTGAGTCGCAGAAGTTTGTCGGCGACGCTGGTTTTCACTTCGATGGTGCCGCCGGACGGGGTGAACTTGATGGCGTTGATGACGAGGTTGAGCAGGATTTTGTCGAATTTGTCGCGGTCTATCTGAATGGATTCCTGGTCGGTCGTGCAATCCCAGAGCAGGGCGACGCGGTCCTGCTCGGCGAGGTGGCGCAGCGAGCGCAGCAGCCCCTCGATGTGGGCGGCGATGGGAGTGTTCTGGCGGTTGACGTCGGCGTGGCCGGTGTCGAAGCGGACAAGGTCGAGCAGGTCGTCGATGAGCTTGAGCAGGCGCAGGCCGTTCTGTTCGAGCATGGCCGTCATTTCCTGAATGGCGGGATCGGCGGGCATGCGGTCGAGCACGGTCTTGAGACGCTCGGTGATGCCGAGCATAATGGTCAGCGGGGTGCGCAGCTCGTGGCTGATGTTGGCGAAGAAGCGGGTTTTCGCCTCGTCGAGTTCGCTGAGCTGGCGGTTTTGGGATTCGAGCAGTTGGCGCGAGCGCTCGACCTCGTCGCGCAGGCAGAATTCGCTGAAGCGCAGGTTTTCGTAGAAATAGCTGCCGGCCAGCACGAAGACGGAGGTGACGAAAAGAAAGAAGCAGTTGCCGAACAGCACCTGGAAATCCGGCGAAACGGGGGAGAACACGACGGCTGCGGCATAGCAGACGAAGCACGATGCGATCATGCCCAGCGAGTTCCAGAAGGTCCAGCGCAGCAGCAGCGAGAGGCCCACCAGCACCAGGTTGAGTCCGGCGTAATAGACCGAGTTGCCGCCATCGGTCATGGCGATCATGAAACAGATTCCGATCATCGGCAGCAGCGCGATGCCCTGGGCCATGAATTTGGCGCGGAGGAAATTTCCGGCGATGCCGAGGTACCAGAAAATCATGCCGACGAGGATTGCGCAGGCGGCCCGGATCATCAGGAAATCGAGGGCCTTTTCCGGCAGGATGATCCAGTCCAGCGAGGACGCGGCGAGCATGAAGACCGCGGAAAAGACGGCGGCGCGCCGGGCATTGTCGAACGCAACGCCATTCTCGTACTCGAGGAACGCGCGGCGGAGGTCGCCATCCGGGTTCCGCGTGCTGGCATCGGCTTCAGCCATTGGCGAGTTCGATTTCAAGGAACAGGTTCACCCCGGTGGAATCCGCCTTGACGGTGGTGCCTTTCAGATTGAGTCCCTCGGGCACGAGATCGTTCATGTCATTTTCATCCCGATAGATGAGGTTCCACTCCATCACGTACTCCATCCACGCCTTGCGCGGATTGCTGGCGGCGACGTTGGTGACGATGACGATGCCGCCGGGCCGGATCATGGTGCAGAAAAGCTCCACCAGGCGCTTGCAGACCCGCTGGGAAAGATAGTCGAAGAGGCCCGCGCAATAGACGATGTCGTAATTGGCGAACTCCTCCTCGCCGCCCTGGGTGGCCGCGCGCAGGAGTTGGTGGACGGAGCGCTGGAAATAGCGGACCTGGGTCTCGCGGCCTCCGCTCATGCGGGCTTCCTGAATGCGTTCGCGGGTGTATTCCAGGGTTTCGGAGTTGAAATCCAGCAGGTCGATTTCCGCGAGGTCGCTCTCCTCGCACTCGCGCAGGAAGCGCTGGACTTCCATGGCCGGGCCGCAGGCGAGGTTGAAGACGCGGGTTTTGCCGCGGCTGACGCGGCGCACGCATTCGGAGCGGAGTTTTTCCACGAGGAAATCGATGCGGTTGCGGTGGGCGACGACGGGCTCGGTGTTGAGCAGCGCGAAATTGAGGAGCTTGGCGAACGCGGAGGAGCCCTCATACGGGTTGCGCAGCATCATGTTGACCATTTCATAGTCGCCGGCATAGCCGAGTGGCTTGGTGTAAGTCCGATAGAGGAACGGCGAGCAGAGCACGATGGGATGCAGCTCGCGGCGCACATAGGATTTGTGGACGGCCACTTCGGCCTCGCCGACCTCCTGCGAGACATCCTCGAAGCGCTGCATCGAGGGCAGCACTTCCTCGACCACGCGGTGTTCGATGCCGGAGAAAATCTCCTGTTCCAGTTCGTCGCGGCGGCGCGTGACGGTGGTGCGGATGCCCACGTCGATGCCGGTGAGCCAGTGCTGCACGCCGGAGAGCATGCTGGCGAGGTCCGCCACCACCAGCTTGAAGGGATCATGCACCTTGTTGGCGGATTTCCACTCGCCCATGAAACTGGCGAACTGGCTGGATAGATCTCCGCCGCCGCTGGGCGTGGAGCCGCTGACGCCGGAGAGGAAATCCACCTCGATCCAGCCCTCGTCGAGCATCGCCTCGCAGACCAGGACGATGCCGGTGTTGAGCAGGTTGCTGACCACCGCCTTGCCGTGGTAGAGCAGCCGCCGGGAGGCCATGATTCTGAAGTCCGAGAGCACCTCGGACAATTGCAGGATGCTGTAGGGATTATAGACCTCGAAGACGACGGAATATCGCTTGATTCGAAGCAGGTTTGCCGTCAACTCGGTGCCTTGGCTATTGCGGCAGGTGATGACGCTCTGGGAAGATTCGCTGGTTAAATCCATGTCCTTGGATGAAGGCTGTCGGAGGATGGCAATTCTTCATCGCTCCGCAAGCCAGCAGACGGATTTTTTTTCGGAGATGTTGAATATCCGGGCGAATTTTGCCGAAAACAGCCCGTTTTTTGCCAAATGCGTGCGGTGGAGTGCCGATTTCAGCCGGTTTTGCGCCGCTTGCGCACGGCTTCGGCCAGCACGTCGAGGGTTTCCACGGTGTCGTCCCAGCCGAGGCAGGCGTCGGTGATGGACTGGCCGCGGGTGAGGGATTTCAGGTTCTGGGCGGGTTTTTGATTTCCCTCGACCAGGTTGGATTCGATCATGACCGAGGTGATGATCCGGCAGCCCGCTGCGATCTGGTTGGCAAGGTTGCGGGCGACCAGCGGCTGGTTGCGAAAGTCCTTCAGGGAGTTGCCGTGCGAGCAATCGACCATCACGGATTCAATGAGTTTCTGCTCGCGCAGCATCCGCGCCGCTTCGTCAATGGCGGGTTTCTCGTAGTTCGGGCCGGAATTTCCGCCGCGCAGGATCAGGTGGCATGACTCGTTTCCTGAAGTGGAAACGATCGCGGACACTCCCTGTTTGGTCACGGAAAGGAAATGGTGCGGACGCGAGGCCGACTGGATGGCGTCGATGGCGATCTGGATCGAGCCGCCGGTGCCGTTTTTGAAACCGACCGGCATGGAGAGGCCGGAGGCCAGCTCGCGGTGGATTTGGGATTCGGTGGTGCGCGCGCCGATCGCGCCCCAGGCGATCAGATCGGCGATGTATTGCGGGGAAATCGTATCCAGGAATTCGGTTCCGGCGGGCATGCCCATGTTGGCGAGATCGAGCAGCAGGCCGCGGGCCACGCGCAGGCCGTGGTTGATGTCGAACGAGTCGTCCAGCCCCGGATCGTTGATGAGGCCTTTCCAGCCAACGGTGGTGCGGGGTTTTTCAAAATAGACGCGCATGATCACCAACACGTCGTTTTTCAACCGCCCTGCCTGTTTTTTCAGCCTCGCGGCGTATTCCAGCGCAGCCTCCGGATCGTGGATCGAGCAGGGGCCGACGACCGCCAGCAGGCGGTCGTCCTCGCGCCGCAAAATGGCATCCACCTCGGCGCGCGCGCCGGCGACCACTTCGGAGGCATGCTCGGTGAGAGGCTGGTAGTAGGCCAGAACCGCTGGTGAGATGAGCGGGTTGAGGCCGGTAATCCGGAGGTCGTCGGTGCGGTGTTGGGTCACGGCCGGATCGTTGGCGGCGTTTCCGCAGTGAGGCAAGAAACAAGTGTTTCCGGTTTGTCGTGATCCGGCGATCCTGCTTGGCTGGGCCCGCCCGATGAAAACCGAACGAGCCGACGCCCTGCTGGTCGCCCGCGGCCTGTGCGATTCCCGCGAGCAGGCCAAGCGCCTCATTCTGGCCGGCGATGTCCGCAGCGGGGACCGCGTCGTTGACAAAGCAAGCGCCAAACTCGCCCTCCAGGCACCGCTCGACATTCGGGAAAAACCCCGCTTCGTGGGCCGCGGCGGGCTCAAGCTGGAAGCCGCGCTGGATGCCTTCCACATCGATCCCGCGGGCTGGACCTGCATCGATGTGGGAGCCTCCACCGGCGGATTCACCGATTGCCTGCTCCAGCGCGGCGCGGCGCGCGTCCACGCCGTGGATGTGGGCACCAACCAGCTCGTGTGGAAACTGCGCAACGACCCGCGCGTGGTGGTGAGGG
>Ga0114939_10003135_pt1 | contig 11725 bp, 12 predicted proteins | sample AshMeaCrysSpring_FD_87196 | JGI IMG/M metagenome (GOLD analysis project Ga0114939, IMG submission 87196) | Groundwater microbial communities from Big Spring, Nevada to study Microbial Dark Matter (Phase II) - Ash Meadows Crystal Spring | ecosystem: Environmental > Aquatic > Deep subsurface >... | reverse complement strand
GCGCCTTGGTCGTGGCGACCTTCACCAGGCGCCAGTTGCGCAGCACGTACTCGTGAATCTCTGCGCGGATCCAATGCACGGCGAACGACACCAGCCGCACGCCCACCGACGGGTCGAACCGCTTCACGGCCTTCATGAGGCCCACGTTGCCTTCCTGCACCAGGTCGCCCATCGGCAGGCCATAGCCGGCGTAGCCGCGGGCAATATGCAGCACGAACCGCAGGTGCGACAGCACCAGCTGGCGGGCGGCGTCGATGTCGCCTTCGGTGTGAAAGCGCACGGCCAGCGCGTGCTCGTTCTCGCGGCTCAGCACGGGGATGCGGCTGACCGTATCGACGTAGGCGTCGAAACTGCCGACCGGACCGGCGATTGCCAGCTCGGCGGGTGTGCGGGGAATGAGCGCGTTCACCATTGTGTTCATCGGTGCGGACGTCCTCCTGAGATTTCCTTGGGAACCAATATTAGCAGTCTGCCGGTTGGAGTGCTAAATCTCTGGGAAGTTCCTCAGAACGACACGTAATGGATTAAAAAATATTCAAAATCATATGGTTAGAAGTACCGGCGTATAAACCCTGATGCCCGGCTGGGTGGGCTACGCGCTCGACTACACTGGGCGCGAGTAGGAGCCCGGCGACCTGAAGGTTTTCATCTCGAAGCCGCAGCCGATGCGTGAGTTCCTCGCGATGGCGTTGCCGGAGGCAGTGGCTGCGTGCGACCGCGGTGCTTACTTGGGCTCGATCTCGCGCAGTTCGCGCGTGGCGACGATGAACGAGCCCAGCCAGCCGAGCAGGGCCCCTCCGGCCAGCAGCGCGGCCCAGCCCACGAGCCCGACGCCCTGCAGTTCGAATTTGCTGCCGTAGAGCCCGGCGATCCGTTGCACCGGTGCGCCGAGCACGGCCACGACGATCGCGACGATGACTCCCGCGATCAGGCCGCCTGCGAGCCCGTACCAGACGCCGTTGTAGAGGAACGGGCGCCGCACGAATGCGTCGCTGCCGCCGACGAGCTTCGTCACTTCGATCTCGTCGCGACGGTTCTCGATGTCGAGCCGGATCGTGTTGCCGACGATCACGAGGATGCCGAGTGCGAACAGCACGGCCGCCATGAGCACGCCGCGCCGGATCACGTCGAGGATCGCGTTGAAGCGGCTGACCCATTCGGTGTCGAGCTGCACGATGTCGACGCCATCAACCTTGCGCAGCTCCGCCGACAGCGTCTGCACCCGGCCCGCATCGCGGAATTCGGCGTCCGGCCGCACGACCAGCGCGTGCGGCAACGGGTTGTCCTTGAGTGCGTCGAGCGCCGCGCCGAACCCGGAGTTGCGGCGGAACTCCGCCAGTGCCGTGTCGGCCTCGATCAGCGTGACCGAGTCGACGTCGCGCCGTTGCCCGATGCGATCGGCCGCGCGCTTCGCCTGCTCGGCCGTCGCGTCCGGCTTCATGTACACGGAGATGTCCAGCGCGCTGTTCCAGCCGCCGCTCGCGACGCGCACGTTCTGCACCAGCACGTGCAGGCACGCGGGCAGCGCCAGCGCGATGCCGATCACGATGATCGTCAGCATCGTCGCGAAAGGGTGCTGCCAGAGCCGTCCGAGCGATCCAACCAGCGTCTGCATATGCCGTTCGAGCCACTGGTTCATGATCAGTCCACCCGGATCTCGGGCAGCAGGGGTTCGGGATGCGCTTCGAGGTTCTCGAGCGTGCGACCGTGCGCGAGGATCACGCGGCGCACGCCGAAGCGCTCTATCAGGTGGATGTCGTGGCTCGCGACCAGCACCGTGACGCCCACTTCGTTGAAGCGCTTGAAGATGTTCATGACCTCGATCGCAAGATCCGGATCGAGGTTGCCGGTGGGCTCGTCCGCGATCAGCAGCGCGGGCTTGCCGATGATCGCGCGCGCGATGCCGACGCGCTGCTGTTCACCGGTCGACAGCTCGATCGGCCGCGAGCGTTCGCGCCCGAGCAGCCCCACCTGGTCGAGTGCCGCGCGCACGCGCTTGCCGATCTCCTTCTCCGGCACGCCCGCGATCACGAGTGGCAGGCCGACGTTGTCGTAGACCGGGCGGTCCAGCAGCAGCTTGTGGTCCTGGAACACGACGCCGATCTGGCGCCGGAACGCGGGGATCTTCGAGCGCGGCAGCACCGACGTGTTCTGGCCATTGACGAGCAGCGTGCCCTTGCTCGGCCGCTCGATCAGCGCGATCAGCTTGAGCAGCGTGCTCTTGCCTGCGCCCGAGTGCCCGGTGAGGAAGGCCATCTCGCCGCGGCCGATCTCGAGCGACAGGTCGCTCACGGCCTCGCGGCCGTTCGGGTAGCGCTTGGAGACGCGCTCGAACCGGATCATCGTCGTCCGTCCTCGCGCGCGGGGGCGAGCACGGCGTCGACAAAGGCGCCGGCGTCGAACACGTCGAAGTCGGCGGCCGTCTCGCCGATGCCGATGAAACGGATCGGCAAGCGCAGCGTGTTGGCAATCGCGAGCACGATGCCGCCCTTCGCGGTGCCGTCGAGCTTGGTCATCACGAGGCCGGTCACGCCGATCGCCTGGTGGAATTGCTGGGCTTGCGTCAGCGCGTTCTGGCCCTGGCTGCCGTCGAGCACCAGCAGTACTTCGTGCGGCGCCGTCGGGTCCAGTCGCGTCAGCACGCGGCGCACCTTCTTCAGTTCGTCCATGAGGTTGCTCTGCGTGTGCAGGCGGCCTGCCGTGTCGGCGATCAGCACGTCTGCACCGCGCGCCTGCGCCGACTGCAGCGCATCGAACGTCACTGCGGCGGGATCGGCCCCGGCGCCCTGCGCGACGACCGGCACCTTGTTGCGCTCGCCCCAGACCTGCAGCTGTTCGATCGCTGCCGCACGGAAAGTATCGCCCGCCGCGAGCACGACCTTGCGCCCTTCAGCCACGTAGCGGTGCGCGAGCTTGCCGATGGTGGTCGTCTTGCCCGAGCCATTGACGCCCACGACCAGCACCACGAACGGCTTGCGCTCGGCGTCGATCATGAGCGGCTGCGCGACGGGTTCGAGGATCTCGAGCATGGCCGTGCGCAGCGCGGCGAGAAGTGCGTCGAGGTCTGCAAGTTCCTTGCGCTGCACGCGCTTGCGCAGCGAGCCGAGGATCTTCTCGGTGGTCTCGATGCCGACGTCGGCCGCGATCAGGCGCGTCTCGAGTTCATCGAGGACGTCGTCGTCGATCCTGCCGCCTGGCAGCAGATTCGCCAGGTCGTAGGTGAGCCACGAGTCGCCGCGATTGAGCTTGGCCCGCATGCGCGCGAGCCAGCCCTGCTTCTGGGCTTCGGGCGTGGCGGCGGGCGCCGTGGCCGGTTCGGCCGCGGACGCGGCTTCGTCTGCGGCGGGCTGGTCGCCATCGCTGGTCTTTTTTGACCGGAAACCGAACAGGCCCATGGATGAATCGCCGTCTGCGCTCGTTGCGAGTTGGCGATTGTAGCGGACGCAAAAAAAGAAGGGCGGGATCGCACCCGCCCTTTCTCGCCGATTGGCTGTCGGTCCGCGTACTTATTGCAGGTCGAGCACGCTGGCGTCGCCCAGGCCCATCACGACGAACGGACCGCCCGGGGTCAGCGCGCTGGCCGAGAAACTGATGGCCTGCGCCTGCATCTCGATCGTCGCCGGCAGGCTGGCCGTCGGATCGAACAGCGTGCCGTGCGAGCCGACCTTGAAGAAGCTCCAGGTACCGGCGCCTCGCGCCACCGGGTTCGGGCCCAGCGTCGTCAGCTTGGTCAGGCCGCCCGCGGTGATCAGCCGGTCGGTCGAATTGTTCGGCACGACCTGGTCGTCCAACACCTTGAAGACGTGCGTCGGCACCCGGGCCTGTGTGTCCTTGATGTGGTTGAACGGATCGCCCGAGTCGATCACCGCCTGGAAGTCGCGGGTGAACAGGTTGTAAAGGTAGTTGCCCGGCGCCAGGCCCTGCCCGCTCAGGCCGGCGCGGATGGGCGGGCCGAACGTGGCCGACTCGTTGAGCAGCTTCGTGATTACGCCACCGGGCACCGACAGCGCGGCCGACTTGATTTCCGTCGGCACGAACTTCATCGCCGTGCCGCCCACGATACTGCCGAGCGACAGGCCGACGAAGCTCACGTGGTTGGGATTGATGGGCAGCGGACCCGCCGGGAACGGCGTGCCCGGAGGGATCTGCAGCGTCTTGACCGACTTCGAGAAGAAGATGACGTCGGCTTCGGACTGTCGCAGGTTGTCGCGGCTGGTGAGCGGGTTCCCCAGATTGATGTAGTGCGTGCCCGACCCGTCGATCCGGCCGTCGGAGACTCCGATACTCGTGTTCGAGTTGTTGACGAGGTCGACGTCGAACGTGCGCTCGGTCGCGCCGATGCACTGCGGCAGCGACGGGTTGCAGTACAGCGGGTTGGTGGTGTCGGTGATGCCGTGGAGCGGCATGTCGATCGCCGCCATCACGAAGCACTGGTCAGCGAGCCCGTCCGCCATCGCTAACGCATCCGAGCGGTTGCGGGTGATGCCGTGCTGCACGATCGCGATGGGCCAGCCACCGGCCGGCGGCGTCGGGCAGGCCGAGTTCGCGTTCGGCAGCGTCACGAGGATCGGTACCGTTACGTCGGCGACTTTCGCCGGGATCGGGTTGAACATCGTGAGGTTGCGGCTGTCCGTGTCGGTGAGCGGCGGCGGCGGTGCGGCGGCGGCGGTCCAGTACTTCGTCAGCACCGACGCGCGATCCGTCGTGTTCGCGGCGGGCGTGAGGTAGTACGGCAGCACCGTCGAGCCGACGTAGATATTCCCCTTGCCTTGGAGCGCGGCGCTGGCGTCCTGGGTCGTGAGGATGCGACCAAGCGCCGTGCTGAACGCCGGCAAGACGAGCGTGCGATTCGGCAGCGCGGCGTTCGTCTGCGCGGCGATCTGGGTGATGACGTTGAGTGTGTCGGTCGTCGCCTGCGTCGAAAAACCCCACGACATCACGATGCTGGCCGGATCCGTGCCCGTGGCCTGCGCGATGCCGAGGTGCGCCTTCGTCAGCTGGCACACGCCCTTCTGCGTCGCGTTGGTGAACGTGCTGCAGTCCGCCGGCGCCGACTTGATGTCCGAGTACAGCGTGTCCGGCGTCATCGCGGCGCCGCTCGTGGCCTTCAGGCCGTTGGTGAGCACCACGAGGTAGCCGACATTCAGGATCTTGCCGGCGTTCGGACCACTATTGTTGACCGCCGGGCCGCTGCTCGCATCCCACGGCTTGAGCGGCGTGATGCGCAGGATCTTGCCGCCGCTGTCGAAGTCATCCGAAACGTCGGCCGTGAAGTCGGTGCCGTAGGTCAGGATTCCTGCGACCGGCGAGGAAGCACCGTCGGGCAGGAATGGAGCCTGCGCGGGATCGGCCGGATTGATCGGCGCCTTGTTCAGCGGATACACCCACAGCTTGATGATCTTGACCGAACTCGCGTTGATCGATGCCGGGTCGAGCGGCAGCGAGAAACTGGTGTCCAGCGAGGCCGACGTCGACCAGCCATCGAGCGAATTCAGGGCCGCGCGCATCGCCACCCCGCGATAGGCGATGCTCGGCAGATTGATCGTGCCGTCGGCCAGCGGCGTTTCGGCCGAGGGCGCGAAGAAAAAGTCGACCGGGTAGGGCACCTTGCCGGTCGTGAGGTCGAAGTTCGCCTTAGCGACATCCGATGGGGGAGGCGGCAGCGGGTCTCCATCCTGGGACGCTGAACAGCCGCCGAGCGCGAGTGCGGTGATCGCTGCGGCGAGCGCAGGCGCAGACACCCGATTCCTGGTCTCGAACATTTTGACTATCCCCTCAGTTTAAGCCGCGCGTAACATCGCGCGTAACAGTAGTCGCCGCGAAGCCTACGCTCGCCTGACGATGCCGCGCAACAATCGCCCGGATTTCCCGCGCACGAGCCGTTTTGCACACGCAACAAACGGTTCGGCAGGCGGTCCCCCGGCACGCCGCGCGACAGCCCCCGGCGGCGGTCGCTTCGAAGTGCGAATCATCGGCGGCGAATGGCGTGGTCGCAAGCTGCATTTCCCACAGGTCGAAGGTTTGCGGCCCACGCCGGACCGAGTCCGGGAGACGCTCTTCAACTGGCTGCAATTCGAGCTCGCCGGACGTCGCTGTCTCGACCTGTTTGCGGGCAGCGGCGCGCTGGGATTCGAGGCGCTGTCGCGCGGCGCGGCGGAGGTGGTCTTCGTCGAGCGCGACCCGGTTGCCGCGCAAGCCATCGAGACGATGCTGCACAAGCTGGGTTGCGATCGCGGCCGGGTCGAACGGAGCGATGCGCTTGCCTGGCTCAGTCGAGCGGAGGGCGCCGCGGCGCGATTCGACGTCGTTTTTCTCGATCCGCCTTATGTTGAATCGCTGTTGCCTCGCACGCTCGAGGCGCTGGAGCGCAGCGGCCGTCTTGCGCCCGGCGCCTGGATCTATCTCGAAGATGCGGCTGATCGCGGCGAGCCGATCGTCCCGGCGTCATGGCAGTTGCTGCGCAGCAAGCGCGCCGGCGACGTCGGCTATCATCTCGCCCGGCGGGCCGCGCCCGGCCCGCGATGAATTTGAACAACAAGGCAGGCACGGGGTAGAGCATGGGCAGTCGCGCAATGTATCCGGGCACGTTCGATCCGTTCACGAACGGCCATAATGACCTCGTCCGTCGGGCCAGCCGGATCTTCGACAAGGTCGTGGTCGCGATCGCTGCGAACCCGGGCAAGGCGCCGCTCTTCGCGCTCGAAAAGCGCATCGAGCTGGTCAAGATCGTGCTGGCGGACCTCGAGAACGTCGAGGTAATGGGATACACGGGGCTCACGGTCGAGTTCGCGCGCGTCAATGGCCTCAACGTGATGATGCGCGGGTTGCGCGCGGTGTCGGACTTCGAGTTCGAATTCCAGCTCGCGACCATGAGCAGGCACCTCACCGACCAGGTCGAGACCGTGTTCCTGACGCCCACCGAGCAGTTCAACTTCATCTCGTCGACGCTGATCCGCGAGATCGCGAGCCTCGGCGGCGACATCACCGAGTTCGTGCACCCGGCCGTGGCCGAGGCGCTGCGCGCGCGGTTCGCCAAGCCAGCGCAGTAACCCGACGGGGCGGAGCGCTTCGTCGCGTGTTCGCGCGGCGAGCTGACTGCCGCCGCATTTCACCGCGCTTTCCCCGCTTTTCGCCGGTGTGCCACGCGCGGCGTCGCAAGAACATGGGGCTCCCGACTGAGGAGCCCTGATGTCATCCCTGCCGCTGCCCCTGTGGCCCGAAGCCGAACGTCCGCGCGAGAAGTTGCTGAAGCAGGGGCCCATGGCGCTGTCGGAGGCGGAGCTGCTGGCCATCCTGCTGCAAACCGGTACGCGGGGCCGCACGGCTGTGGATACGGCGCGCCTGCTGCTTGGCGAGTTCCGCTCGGTCCGGGGCCTGCTCATGGCCGGGCAGGACGCGGTCTGCCGCACGCCCGGGCTCGGGACAGCCAAGTACGCGCTGCTGCAGGCTGCATTGGAACTGTCCCGTCGGCATTACGCCGAGCAGATGCTGGCCGGACCGGCCCTGGCCAACCCGAGGGCTACCCGCGAGTTCCTGCGGGCGCGCCTGCGGGATCGGGAGTACGAGGTTTTTTGCTGCTTGTTCCTCGACAATCGCCACCGGGTCATCGCATTTGACGAGGTTTTCCGGGGCACGATCGACGGCGCCAGCGTCCACCCCAGGGAGATCGTCAAGCTGGCCCTGTCCCGCAACGCGGCCGCAGTGATCCTGGCCCACAACCACCCGTCGGGCATCGCCGAGCCCAGCCAGGCGGACGAACTGATCACCGGTCGGCTGCGGGACGCTTTGGGGCTGGTCGATATCCGGGTCCTCGACCACATCGTGGTAGGGGACGGGCCGTGTGTGTCGTTCGCAGAGCGCGGATTGCTTTAGAAACAAGGGCTAGGGGCCGGGGGTTAGGGGCTAGCAGGAGGTATCGCTGCTGCGTCGGGTCCAACTTCACCTCCGACTAACCCCTAGCCCCTGGCCCCTAACCCCTCCAGTCCGACCGCCTTCGGGCTTGCCCGAAGGCGCTCGGACTGGTATAAAACGCGGCTCGTTTTTGGGGTCTGCCTCTCCTGGCCGCCCCCGGCAGCTACAGGATCACCATCATGTCGAAAGTCTGTCAGGTCACCGGCAAGCGGCCGATGAGCGGCAACACCGTCTCGCACGCCAACAACCGCAAGCGCCGTCGCTTCCTGCCGAACCTGCACACGCAGCGCTTCTGGCTCGAAACCGAAAAGCGCTGGGTCAGCCTGCGCGTGTCGGGCAATGCCATGCGGACGATCGACAAGAAAGGCATCGAAATGGTCGTCAGCGAACTTCGCGCCCAGGGCGTGAAGGTCTGACGCGCCAGCCGCAGGAGCCACTCACATGCGCGACAAGATCAAGCTCGTCTCGACCGCCGGCACCGGCCACTTCTACACGACGACCAAGAACAAGCGTCTCCACCCGGAGAAGCTCGAGGTCAAGAAGTTCGACCCGAAGGTACGCAAGCACGTGACCTATAAGGAAGCGAAGATCAAGTAATCCGCTTGATCGTCGACGACTGCTTCCTGAAAAACCCGCCGCTGGCGGGTTTTTCATTTCTGCAGACCGTAAATCGGTTAGCGTCACCATTTCATGCCGGAATTACCTGAAGTCGAGACTACCCGTCGGGGCGTGCGCGATGCGCTCAACGGCCGCACGATCACCGCGTTCGACCTGCGCGAGCCACGCCTGCGCTGGCCGGTCGAGCCGGGGCTCGCGGCGAATTTGCTGGGCCAGCGTGTGCGCGACGTACGCCGTCGCGCCAAGTACCTTCTGCTCGACCTCGACCGTGGCTCACTGATCGCGCACCTCGGCATGTCGGGCAGCCTGCGGGTGATGCCCGCCGGCTCGCCGCGCCTGCTGCACGACCATTACGACCTCGTGCTCGACTCAGGCCAGTGCCTGCGCTTCAACGATCCACGCCGGTTCGGCAGCCTGCACTGGTGCACGGGTTCACTCGACGAACATCCGCTTCTCGCCAGGCTGGGACCGGAGCCGCTCGAGGACGGCCTGACGGCGGACTACCTCGCGGCCCGCGCGCGCCGACGCAAGGCGGCGGTCAAGCTGTTCCTGATGGATCAGCACGTGGTCGTCGGCGTCGGCAACATCTATGCCAGCGAGGCGCTGTTCCGCGCCGGCGTGCGGCCGCGGCGAGCCGCTGGGCGCATCAAGCCCGCCGAGTGGCAGCGGATCGTCGTCGCCATCAGGCAGGTGCTGGGCGAGGCCATCGAGCAGGGCGGCACCACGCTGCGCGATTACGTGAACACGGATGGCACGCCCGGCTACTTCCGCCAGCAACTGTACGTCTACGAGCGCACCGGCGAGCCCTGCCGGTGTTGCGCGACCCCCATCCGCCACCTGGTCCAGGGCCAGCGTTCGACATATTTCTGCCCGGCCTGCCAGCACTGACCGGTGCGCCAGACGGCGCCCGGCGATCGCGCGCCAGAGCCGCCGGTTATGACCTGAGACCACCTCGCACGGGCGGCGGATTTTGCGGTCTGTCGCTTTGCCGCGGCGACGCATCCACCCCCATAATCGTCCGCCATGTCAGCCGCAGAATCGTCCGCCATGCGGGTCCTGCTCGGTGTTACCGGAGGGATCGCCGCATACAAGAGTGCCGAACTGACGCGCCGCCTCAAGGAGCGCGGCGCCGACGTGCAGGTGGTGATGACCGCCGGTGCACGTGAGTTCGTCACGCCACTGACGTTCCAGGCGCTTTCTGGCCGCCCGGTGCGCACCGATCTCTGGGATGCGGCCGCGGAAGCCGCGATGGGCCACATCGAACTGGCGCGCTGGCCACAGCGCATCGTCATCGCGCCTGCCACGGCCGATTTCATCGCGCGGCTCGCGCACGGGCTGGCGGACGACCTGCTATCCACCCTGTGCCTGGCGACGGACGTGCCGATCGTCGTCGTGCCCGCCATGAACCGCTTGATGTGGGCCAATGCCGCGACGCAGGCCAATGTCGCTGCACTGCGCCAGCGCGGCATCACGATCCTCGGCCCCGCCGAGGGTGCGCAGGCGTGTGGCGAGACCGGCGCCGGCCGGATGATCGAGCCGCACGCGATCGTCGATGCGCTGTTTGCTGTGTCGAAGCCATGCTGCGTCAACGAGTCGCTGCGCGGCCGCAAGGTGGTGGTGACCGCTGGCCCGACGCGCGAGCCCATCGACCCGGTGCGGTTCATCACCAACCGCAGCTCGGGCAAGATGGGGTACGCCGTGGCCGAGGCCGCGCGTGACGCGGGTGCCACCGTCGTCATCGTGAGTGGCCCGGTGAATGTGCCGACGCCGCAGGGCATCAAGCGCGTCGACGTCGAAACCGCCGAGCAGATGATGAACGCCGTGCGGGCCGAGCTCGCCGACACCGACGTCTTCATCGCCGCGGCCGCCGTTTCGGACTACCGCACGCGCGAAGTCGCCGTGCACAAGATCAAGAAGACCAGCGACGAGCTCGCGCTGCAGCTCGCGCGCACGCCCGACATCCTCGCGACCGTCGCGGCGGACTCGCCACGGCCGTTCGTCGTGGGATTCGCCGCGGAAACGCAGAACGTCGAGCGCAACGCGCTGGCGAAGCTCGAGGGCAAGAAGCTCGACATGATCGCCGCGAATCAGGTGGGCGAGGGCCTCGCTTTCGACTGCAACGACAACGCGCTCACGGTGTACTGGAACGGCGGCAAGCGCGACCTCGCGCGCGCGCCGAAATGCGAACTCGCGTGCTCGCTGATCGACGTGATCGCGGAACGCTTCGCGTGCAGCAAGGTGAATCGATGAGCGGGACGCAAGCACGGCCGCGCCTGCAGGTGCGCATCCTCGACGCGCGCATCGGCAGGGAGTATCCGCTGCCGCAGTACGCGACGCCGGGATCCGCGGGGCTCGACCTCCGCGCATGCCTCGATGCGCCACTCGTGCTGCGGCCCGGCCAGACGCAGCTGATCCCGACGGGCATCGCCGTGCACGTGGCCGATCCCGGTCTTGCCGCCGTGCTGCTGCCGCGCTCAGGGTTGGGCCACAAGCACGGCATCGTGCTCGGCAACCTCGTCGGGCTGATCGATTCCGACTACCAGGGACAGGTGATGGTCTCGTGCTGGAACCGCGGCCAGGCCGCGTTCACGATCGAACCCGGCGAGCGCATCGCGCAGATGGTGATCGTGCCGGTGGTGCAGGTCGATTTCGAAGTCGTCGAGGAATTCACGGCAAGCGACCGCGGCGCCGGCGGCTTCGGGAGCTCGGGCCGGAGCTAGGAAGCGCGGGAAGCGCAGGAAGCGCAGGAAGCGCATCATCGCACGCCCGCTCGTGCCGCGCGCACGCGACGCCCTGGCGTTCCCCAGACAGGATGAACATGGAAATCTTCCCGCTCGTATTGCTGATCCTTCTCAACGGCTTCTTTGCGATGTCGGAGATCGCGCTGGTGAGCGCGCGCCGGACACGCCTGCAGCCCATGGTCGAGAGGGGCGATACGTCCGCCCGGATCGCCGTCGAACTCGGCGCCGAACCGACGCGCTTCCTGTCCACGGTGCAGATCGGCATCACGTCGGTCGCGATGCTGAGCGGCATCGTCGGCGAGGCGACGCTCGCGCCGCCTTTGGCGTCCCGGTTCGAGGCGTGGGGCGCCAAGCCGGAGACGGCCGCCCTGCTGGCGCTGGTGGCGGTCGTCGTGACGGTGACCTATTTCTCGATCGTCGTCGGCGAACTGGTGCCGAAGCGCATCGGCCAGATC
>Ga0114939_10003134_pt1 | contig 11730 bp, 10 predicted proteins | sample AshMeaCrysSpring_FD_87196 | JGI IMG/M metagenome (GOLD analysis project Ga0114939, IMG submission 87196) | Groundwater microbial communities from Big Spring, Nevada to study Microbial Dark Matter (Phase II) - Ash Meadows Crystal Spring | ecosystem: Environmental > Aquatic > Deep subsurface >... | reverse complement strand
TAGACAAAAGTGTACAATAAGATTTAAGTATAGACATCGACTTGATACACAGTCAGTTAGAATTGTCAGATAAAGAACGAGCGTGTTGAGGTCGAACAATGCTATTATCCATCAAAACAAAGTTAAAACTGAGTAAAAACCAAGAAATAATAATGAGTAAACATGCTGGAATAAGTAGGTTTACTTATAACTGGGGGCTTGCTACTTGGAATAACTTGTTTAAAGATGGATTAAAGCCTAACAAATACATTTTAAAAAAATTCTTTAATAACCATGTAAAACCTGAGTTTGAGTGGATTAAAGAAAAAGGTATTTGTCAGAAAATAACTCAATACGCCTTTGATAATTTAGGTAATGCTTTTTCTAAATTCTTCTCTGGTAAAGGCGGCTATCCTAACTTTAAAAAGAAAGGACACCACGATTCTTTTACTATTGATGCTAGTGGAAAACCAATTTCAGTAGGTGGTAAATCAATTAAACTACCTACAATTGGATGGGTTAAAACTTATGAAGGTTTGCCACACACTACTTGTAAATCAATCACCATATCACGAACTGCCGATAGTTGGTTTATTGCTTTCGCTTATGAGCAAAAACATCAGCCTACTACCAAACAGTACGATGTTGTAGGGGTTGATTTAGGTGTCAAAGAACTGGCTACCCTCTCTACTGGTGTTGTGTTTCCTAATCCTAAGCATTACAAAACTAATCTAGAAAAATTAAGAAAGTTATCTAGAGAGTTTGCTAGAAAGGAAAAAGGTTCAAATCACAACCACAAAGCTAAAATCCAACTTGCTAAACATCATGCTAAAATAGCAAACCTCCGAAAAGATACTCTTCATAAAATCACTACTTTCTTATGCAAAAACCACGCAAAAATAGTAGTAGAAGATTTAAACATTTCGGGGATGCTATCTAACCATAAATTAGCGCTCTTTATAGTTGACTGTGGCTTCCATGAGTTTAAACGGCAGTTGGAATACAAAGCTAAAAAGTTTGGTTGTGAAATAATAATTGCTGAGCGGTGGTTTCCATCAAGTAAAACCTGTTCTAATTGTGGACATATTCAAGATATGTCATTAAAAGAAAGAACCTATAACTGTGGAAGTTGTGGTCATTCAATGGACAGGGATTTAAATGCAGCAATTAATTTATCGCGTTTGGCTAAAGCGTGAATGCTTACTGAGGGATAACTGCTCCCATGCTCCCCGTGAAGTAAGAAATAAATGTCTAGACAAGTCTAGGATTTATATAGCAGTGCAGTTATTGATACGTCTTGCCGTGAGTTTATCATCCTACTGAGAAAAATAGAACCGCCGCCAACTCAACACAAACCCAACCAATGTGTTTAACGCACTTATGGCGAAACACCAATAAAAATTATGATTTTTAATTATCAGAAATACTGATAATAGAGCAATGACTGATAAAGCATTGTTCAAAATCCAACTCCTTTCTAAAGAAAAACTCTTATTTTTCTCCAAAGATGCCAATAATGTGAAGCCTACAGCGTCCACAACTAGAACTACGCTAAAGAAGTAGAAAAATCTGTCATAGGTTTTCAAACTGAGGACAGAAAAAATTAGGCTCTGGACGATAATAATGATAAAACTCACTAAAATTTTCTTGCTGTTATTGGCTGGGCTGCTTTTGCCTGGGAAGCCATTGGATGAGGTTAATTCGGTTTCTAAATACATCCATTTATCGAAGAAGAAACGGATAATATTTAACAAAATCAGCAGAAATATTAAATAGTGTTGCCAAATGTTTTGGTTGTCTATACTGCCTTCTGAGAGGTATTTTTTGATGAAGGTTTGCACGGTAGATGTCAGGGACAAACCCATCATAATTGCAACAACTTGCTTGAGAAAACTAATCTGTGAAGTGGATGCCATAATCATTGGGTGATAATTCTCTCATCAAAGACTTAAACGAACATTGAGTGACCTTGGTGTTCGGTGGGTATTATTGCCAAATTTTTAATTTTTCAACTACTGTAAGTTTCGTGAACACAAAGGTGAGAAATACTGAACGCCAAGCCTGCGCCCTGTGTAGTGCTATGCTGAATACAGGTATTAGGTATGGGATTAACACCCCACCCTTAAACTATTAATAGGAAAACACTCAGTAACCAGAAATACTGAACCTGCGTTAATGCACCCTAGTGGTTTGAAATTTGCTTTTTCATCAGTAAATAAGTAGAGACGTTCCGCTGGAACGTCTCTCATAGGCGGTCAATCATTCAGTCATCTGAAGGAAAACTAGATAGGTCAGCGTTTGTTTTACAAGACCTATCTGATTTCTGGGAATATTAAATGTTACTTGAATTCTATCAAATCTAACTCAGAAGTCAATAAGCTGGAGTAGGGTTTTTAACTCTTAAGCAGTAGATATTTAGATAGATATAAATAATCAAAATATATAGTGACCTGGTTTTTGGTCAAAATTCCCTTGCTGAACACCACAGGAATGCAGTTTAATTTTGTTCACTTAGTTACTGATGCATAAATTAAAATTTGTAATGTATCCTGTAAAGCTTGAGGGGTAAGGTAAATTATAATTTAATCTGACTTTTTTATCTATGCAAAAATGCGATTAATTTTATACAGTAAGCCGGGATGTCATCTTTGTGAAGGTCTGCAAGAAAAGTTAGAAAAGATTGAAAATCTGAAGTTTAACTTAGAAGTTCGCGATATTACAACTCGTGATGATTGGTTCGCAGCGTATCAGTATGAAATACCAGTACTTGTGTTATCGCACCAGAGAGACACACACAACGCAGAGGAGAAACCGATACCGCGTCCTTCACCACGAGCGACAGTGAAGCAGTTGGAGCAATTGTTACAGAAGTACATGGTCGATAATGATTAACAATAAGCGCAAGTATACTGTGTGAGGAGACCCTGACATGAAACTGCGGGAATTATTAGCGGCTGTTGAAGGTGTTGTGCAATTACCTGTTGATGCAGCATTGGACGCCGAGGTGAAGGGTTTGACGACGAATTCCCATGCTTGTGGTGTGGGAGATTTGTTTATTGGTATGCCTGGGACGCGGGTCGATGGTGGTGAGTTCTGGAACAGTGCGATCGCGTCGGGTGCGGTAGGAGCTATTATTTCTCCCCAAGCGGCACAGAAAGTACCTCCGACAGCAGATGCACCTGTGGTGGTGGCTGATGATATGACGGTGGCTTGCGCTCAGTTAGCAGGGGCTTTTTATGATTATCCCGGTCAGAAGCTGAAGCTGGTGGGGGTGACGGGGACGAATGGTAAAACTACAACGACCCACTTGATTGAGTATTTACTGGATAAAGCCCAGAAGTCTACGGCATTAATGGGGACTCTCTACACCCGCTGGGCTGGGTTTAATCAAACTGCTGTGCATACAACACCCTTTGCGGTAGACTTGCAGGGACAATTAGCAGCAGCGGTGGATGCAGGCTGTGAGTATGGGGTGATGGAAGTCAGTTCCCATGCGTTAGCTCAGGGACGGGTGATGGCTTGTCCGTTTGAGGTGGCGGTGTTTAGCAACCTGACCCAAGACCACCTGGATTATCACCGCGATATGGAAGATTATTTTGCCGCTAAGGCGCTACTATTCAACCCTGATTATCTCCAAGGACGGGCGGTAATTAATGCCTCGGATGCCTATGGAAAGCGGTTAATTGCTGGTTTGAGTTCCGAGCAAGTCTGGAGTTACAGCGTTAACGATTCCACAGCCCATTTGTGGATGAGTGAGTTGAATTATCAACCGGATGGGGTAAGCGGGATGCTCCATACTCCTATGGGTGATGTGGCGTTTCGTTCCCCTTTGGTGGGTGAATATAATCTGGAAAATGTCCTTGCGGCGGTGGGTGCGGCTTTACATTTGGGTATAGATTTGCAGTTAATCGCCTCAGCCTTGTCAGAGTTTCCTGGTGTTCCGGGAAGAATGCAGGCGGTACAAGTCTCTCCAGAACAAGATATCAGCGTGATTGTGGACTATGCTCATACTCCCGACAGCCTAGAGAATTTACTCAAAGCATCACGTCCGTTTATACCGGGTAGGATGATTTGCGTGTTTGGTTGTGGGGGTGACAGAGACAGGACTAAGCGTCCCAAGATGGGGAAAATCGCCGCTGAGTTATCAGATTTGGCGGTGGTGACTTCCGATAACCCGCGTACAGAAGACCCAGACAGAATTTTGCAGGATATTCTCGCCGGGATACCCCAGACAGTGGAGCCATTAGTGATTTGCGATCGCGCCACTGCTATCAAGTCAGCAATTTTACAAGCTCAACCGGGGGATGGAGTGCTAATTGCTGGTAAAGGACATGAAGATTATCAAATTTTGGGGACAGAAAAGATACATTTTGACGACCGAGAACAAGCAAGAGCGGCGTTAGCAGAGAGAAGTATGATACAAAAGTGAACGGTGAAGAAAAAAGAGTGAAGAAAGCAGAAAACGTCGGTACTTCATTCGGAATTCTTCATTAATCGTTCTTCTTTCTTCTCCTTGACACATGAAACTTGCCCCTAATTATGATGTATCGCTTTATCAGTTAGCTCTCAGTAGCGCAGCGTCTCCCCAGGCGATACCGATAAGTCCTGCTACTTTACTCTCAGTGGTGAGGTCGCTTATCGATGTGCTTATTGAGCAGCAAATAGCTGTTACAATGTGGGTCAAACTCCCACCAGGGGCAATTTGGTATGAAGAAATTCAGCGCTATCACTCCTCGGTGAATGTAGCGCACACAATCTACACTTGCAGGAGTTCCCCCAGGAGTTCGGGTTTTACCTCCCCCGCTTCTGGATGGGAAACTCCCTTACCTCCAGACATCCCAGTCCAACTAGTACCCAGCCAGCACCTGCAGAGGGAATACTTTTTCTTAGTTCTCTCACCCCAGTTTTCGGCGGTGATTTTAGCCCATCGACCCCCGAAGAAACTCCGCACCAAAAAAATCAAAACTAAATCACGGGAGGGGGTAAAGGGAAAAATCACAGCGTCCCTACAGGTAATCACCGCTTTTGATGGACGAGTAATTCAGCCAGTTCTAGAGGGGATGAAACAGGTGATTCAACCTGACTTATTCCCCAAAGTGGAAGCTGATTTACAAATTCCCAAAGTACCGGAACCTATAGAGACTTTACATCTAGCCTCGCGAATTTTGGCGCAACAACTGCAACATCAGGATGAAATTTGTCGCCACACGATCATTGAACGGATTACCAAAATCCAGCGGCAAAAACAAGAATTACTCACTAACCTACAACTGAAGGATGAATACTTGAGCCATTTGTGTCAAGAGTTGCGAACTCCCCTGACGCACATGAAAACTGCTCTGTCGCTGTTGAATTCCCCGAATATCAAACCACCCCAGCGTCAACGTTATTTACAAATGATTAACAGCCAGTGTGACCAGCAAAATTCCCTGATAAACGGTCTGCTGAACCTGGTACAGCTGGATAGCAGTGTGGAAGGGACAAGATTAGAACCTGTAAGGCTGAGTGATATTGTTCCAGGAGTGGTTAGTACCTATCAACCTCTAGCGCAAGAGAAAGGCATCATGCTGGCGTATATCTTACCCTCAGATTTGCCTCCTGTGTCTTGTGTTAGCACCTGGTTACAACAAATTTTGATTAACTTGCTGCACAATAGCATCAAGTTCACCCCCAATGGTGGAGAGGTTCGGGTACGTTCCCGGATTCAAGGGGATTATGTGCAGTTAGAATTGCGCGACACGGGTATTGGAATTGCTGAAGCTGAAATTCCCAAAATCTTCCAGGGCTTTTACCGCGTCCGTCCCCTACCAATAGAAGACCCCGGTGGTGCAGGTTTGGGTTTAACGATGGTACAGCAATTACTATTGCGCTGTGGTGGTTCCATTTCTGTCAAAAGCAAGCTGGGGGAAGGTTCGACTTTCACTGTGTTGTTACCGATTGCGGGGGAATAGGAATTAGGGATTGGAAGGGAAGGGGAACTGGGAAGTCTAGCTCCACTGAGATTATTTAGGTTGTTTTTACACGAATATCAAATATAAAAACCCGCTTTTTTCTCAATATAAATACTGAAAAAGCTGGTTTTAGGTAGCTTTTATGTCATTTTAGGAAGACAAGCCGTGGGGGCGATCTGCGCTCCACGCAGGAGCGAAGCTATCGCATTGTCTTACTAGTAGTTTGGCACACCAACTATCAAGGGTACGGTTTCGCGCAAAGGCGCAAAGAATAATAACTCCGCAAAGTTCCTGTGGTGGACTACTAGAGGAGTTGCTTAAATCTTTTTTTCTCCCGCAAAGGCGCAAAGAAAAAGGCGAAAAAACCAATGGGTGCAGGAAGTCTATTGAGTTTCCCCAGCGAGTGGGGACTTTGAATCTGCGATCGCGCAACTATCTTGTCAACTTGTTTCCATTCAATGAGTTTCCCCAGCGAGTGGGGACGTCTACATGAGATTTGCAGACAGCTATCAAAGACTCATGTTTCCATTCAATGAGTTTCCCCAGCGAGTGGGGACACCCCAAGTTTGGACATATCCGTCTTTTTCTAGTTTAGGTTTCCATTCAATGAGTTTCTCCAGCGAGTGGGGACGAACCAACGACCCCAAGACACGCGATCGCAACCGTAAGTTTCCATTCAATGAGTTTCCCCAGCGAGTGGGGACTGGTCTGGAATATGTGATTGACAACACCCTGACTTAGTTTCCATTCAATGAGTTTCCCCAGCGAGTGGGGACGCAAAATACTTTGCCTTTGTGATTGAAGACGATAACCCGTTTCCATTCAATGAGTTTCCCCAGCGAGTGGGGACACCGAACCACGAAAACTAAATAGCTGATTGACCACTAAGGTTTCCATTCAATGAGTTTCCCCAGCGAGTGGGGACACGTCTTCACAGACCACTAAACCAACCATTAAGACTGTTTCCATTCAATGAGTTTCCCCAGCGAGTGGGGACTAATGACAACCCTAATTTCCCTTGTTAATTCAACATTGTTTCCATTCAATGAGTTTCCCCAGCGAGTGGGGACGTTGAAGCCTATAAAGAAGAGCTAGCCGTGGCTGAAGCGGTTTCCATTCAATGAGTTTCCCCAGCGAGTGGGGACAGCCTACTAGCTGAAATAGACCGTCTTAATGCCATCATGTTTCCATTCAATGAGTTTCCCCAGCGAGTGGGGACTCTAAGACTTCATTAGCAGCCACTACCGGCATCTTTGGTTTCCATTCAATGAGTTTCCCCAGCGAGTGGGGACTGTAACACTGTGGAATGAACTGCCACGGTCGTTTGTGGTTTCCATTCAATGAGTTTCCCCAGCGAGTGGGGACCAGATGATAGAGACAGTAGTTTGACCACATGATGAAGTTTCCATTCAATGAGTTTCCCCAGCGAGTGGGGACAAGGAACTGTGAAGTTTCTATAGTAATAAATACCTTGGTGTTTCCATTCAATGAGTTTCCCCAGCGAGTGGGGACTTGATTGACTTAGCCAAGAACTCAGCCCATAATCCTCAGTTTCCATTCAATGAGTTTCCCCAGCGAGTGGGGACAGTCAACTAAAGTCATTTCAGGTAGAGCAGCAACGTCAGTTTCCATTCAATGAGTTTCCCCAGCGAGTGGGGACCCTTACGTAATCCCAACTGAAGGGGGACTTGCTTTAGGTTTCCATTCAATGAGTTTCCCCAGCGAGTGGGGACTATTTCTTAAGATATACATATTACACGGAAGCGAGTAGTTTCCATTCAATGAGTTTCCCCAGCGAGTGGGGACCCCTCCATTTTAAACCCATATCCCATAAAGCTTCCAGACCCCGATCCCGAAGGACTCCGATTTTGGGTAGCCAAAAGAATAAATTCTCTGCACTAAAAAACCTCAAACCCTTACAGGACAAGCGACCGAGGGTTACAACGAAAGAATCAGGGTTTCAGCGATTTTAGCTAACCCTCGGAAACTGTTACATTTAGCAATACTAACTCAATAGTTTTTTTTCAAGTGAAGTATCCGGAATTTGAAAGAAGGCGGTTGAAGAATACGTAAGCAAACTTAAATGTTCTCCTATACCATTACGTCCTAACACACCCTACGTATCTTTTCACAAGTCAAATTTGATTCCTATATGTCTCAATACACTGCTATCAGCTTTGCTCCCGTGCAGGGGTTTATCGAGAAATCACGGAAATTGCGGGACTTATTTGGGGCATCTTTGATACTTTCTTATCTAAGTTACAGCTCAGTTCAAGTAGCAAAACAGCACCCCAACGTCATTGATATTATTTCCCCTGGCGGTATTGATTTACAAAAAGGGATGCCGAACCGGATACTTATCAAGGGGGAGTTTTCCCGGAATGATGCCGCTAATACACTCTTAGATACCTGGCAAACTATACTAGAGGAATCACGGGGATGGATAGAGAAAAAAATACCGATAAAAGATAACTATGAATGGGAATTAGAGTGGCGTCGCTGGGGGATGTACACTTGGGAGATATTTTGGGGACAGGGAGACTCTCCAGACAGCGCGATGAGGGATTTGGAAAGACGCAAGCTACGTGGCGACTGGACGGGGATAAACTGGACGGGAGATAGTTCTAGCTTAACGGGAACGGATGCGATCGCATGGCAGAAATTAGGTAAAGTAGATTCCCAACCAGGGAGACAGCTAACTCCGGAAGAAAAGCAAGAACTGCAAGATTTTTACACACAATTATCTCGTGTATTAGAAGATTGTCCACCGGATAAACAACCGGAAGGAAAATTTCTCGCAGCTAATGAAAGATTAAGCATTCCTGAGTTGGTAAAACGTCTTGTCACCCGTGAGGATATTGGGAGAAAAGTTGATATTTCCCCCCTAGAACAAGGGTTTACGGAAATTATCAGAAAGACAGAAAACGGTACGGGACATTGGACAGGTTGGTTTCTAGGAGATGGGGATAAAGTTGGGGACAAAATCAAGAAAATTGATGAAACAGAGGGAGATGATGGGGTTAAAAAATTCAGTGCAGTCATGCGGGATTGGGGAACGAAGTTTTATCAAAAATACTCCGATAATTCCCAACAATCATCAGTTAATAAAGTCCGAGTAGTTTATGCCGGTGGGGATGATTTTCTGGGGGTAATTCATAGCAGTAATCAATCAGAAGCAGTTCCACCGATAAAAGCTTGGGAATGGTTAATGCAATTACCTGAAGAATGGCGAGAATTGCAGGATAAAGTCAAAGAAATTGATAAGGAAATAGATTTCACTTTCAGTGTTGGGTTTGTCTGGGTGGCGCCAAGTGTTCCCCAACGAGATGTACTGCAACACTGTCGGGAAGCGGAACAAGTTGCTAAGAAACTAGGAAGGAATCGCGTCACAATTCGGGTGGTATTTAATAGCGGTCAATTTGTGCAGTGGACTTGTCCTTGGGATGAGTTAAAGATTTTGCAAGCCTATCGAGACAGGGATAAAAAAGGCTGGGGAGAGCAGCAAAATTGGAGTTATATTTATAATGATTTAGCGCATTTAAAAGCGCGTCATGCGATTGTTGATAACGTTAAAGAAGAGAATATGGAAATAGATATGGCTCTGGCGCTACTGAATATCTATTTTCCCAGAGAAGGGCAATCTTTAGCTGATTACTTACAAGAGAACTGGAAGGAGATAGCGGGAGACAGCACATACCGGGAATTAATAAATTGGATTACAGGTTTAATTAATGTGGGATGGTATTTATGTGCAGACACCCAATAACTTTTAAATATTTAATTGTTATCAATCCTTTGGGGTTTATGTATGGTAGCGCTGGAGCATTTCTTTCACCAGAAAATCTGGTAGGACGTGCTGGTGCAAAGTTTCCCCCGGAAGCTGCTACCTTAGCGGGACTATTTTTCAGTGCGAATAAAATTAATAACCGTTTTGACCAGGAAGAGTTACGATACAACTTGTATGTTTCTGGTCCTTTTTGGGCAAAGTCTGATTATCCTGAAGATTTCTATGTTCCTATTCCTTGGAGTAAGGTTATTTCTCAAGATGGGGTAGATGAGTGGAGAATTGAAAATGGGAAATGGGAACGGAATCATCATGATTTAGAACCAGATTATCATTGGCAGCAAATCAATTATTGGCATGATACACCAGAGATAATTCAGGGAAACGGTGGTGTAGCTGAGACTCCTTGGAAGTATGTTCCTATTCTCCATCCCCGGACAAAAGATGATGAGCGTTGTGTGAGAAATGAAGACGGTTTATTTCTGGAAAATACCGTACAAATGTCAGACGAGACTTGCTTGGTTTATCTTTCTTCCCATGAGTTACCGGAGGGATGGTATCGGTTTGGTGGAGAAAATCATTTGGTGGAAATTACCAGCATTCCTCTATCAGAGGACAGCTTAATCATCCAATTACTTAGCGAACCCATCAAACGAGCCTTTGCTTTAATTACCCCAGGAGTCTGGGGTTCAAATACTCTTTCCTATCGCTATCCTAAGCATCCAGATTTTACCCAAAATACCAAAAAACGACCGTTGATGTTAACCGATAGACCGATACCATACCGCTATCGTGCTGGTGGAAAGATGGGAAGGGGACGCTATGCGGTTCCTCCTGGTACGGTCTACGTTTTTCCGAAAGAGATTAATAAAACTTGGGGTGAATGGTCGGAAGATTGGTTTCCTAAAGAAGGGTTTAGTCTGAAACAATTAGGATGTAATTTATGTCTACCAATCAAGATTTCAGGAGTTGATGATGTATAAGCAATCCTATGGAATTATTGAAACTCTTGCACCTCTCCATGTAGGAGCCACAGCAGGAGAAGAAAGTGGAAATTTAAACTTGATTTTTCGCGACCAATTTACCCAAACGGGGATTATTCCTGGTAGTTCGATTCGCGGTCGGTTGCGTTCAGAAATGCGTCAGGAACGTTTGAAGTTAGAGAAGGAAGCCAAAATTTCTCCACAACAAGTCAATGAGAAACAAGTCAATGAAAATCTCTGGTATGGTGACGAAGCGAAACCAGGAGTACCAGATAGTACGAGTGAATCTCTAATTAAATTTGAATATGCTTCCATTGTTTGGTTACCAGTCTTTTGTCCGGGACAACCAATTGTCTGGGTGAGTTGTCCTCGCTTACTCAAACGTTATCAACGCATCGTTGGAGATTTTGTGGAAGTTAAACAAGATGATGGAACAGTTAAAAAGCTGAAAGAAATAGCAAGACCCAATCCCTATACAAGTTCGAGTACATTAACAGGATTAAAAGTCAAAGATAAAGAGAAGCTATTTTTCAACTTTGGATTTTTGACTATTGAGACACCTAAGCAAGATTTATCCCCTTGGTTTCCTTTAGGAGAAGAACTCCCAGCAGTAGTTGTGGCAGATGATGAAATTTCCATGATTCATGATATGGCTCTTTATCGTCAAACTCGTGTAGCGCTGGATAAAAACGAAAAGAAAGTCAATAAAGGAGCATTTTTTAATACGGAAGCTTTACCAGAGGGAACAATTTTAATCTTTCCCATTGCTATCAAAGAAACTGAACAACAACTAAGATGGCAACCTTTTCCTAAACAAGGAAAGACAGCAGACATTTATCTTGGGGGATTAGAATCAATTGGTTTTGGTCATTGTCAAATGACTTTAAAAGAGGTGTAATTATGACTTGGGAATCTTACAAATTAGACCAAGCAGCCCACGATTTAGTTATTAAATACCGCGACAAAGAAGAAGCACTCAAACAAGTGTATAAAATGCGGGTAAATGTGGCGTATGGTTTAGAGCGTTTTTGGG
>Ga0114939_10003132_pt1 | contig 11736 bp, 14 predicted proteins | sample AshMeaCrysSpring_FD_87196 | JGI IMG/M metagenome (GOLD analysis project Ga0114939, IMG submission 87196) | Groundwater microbial communities from Big Spring, Nevada to study Microbial Dark Matter (Phase II) - Ash Meadows Crystal Spring | ecosystem: Environmental > Aquatic > Deep subsurface >... | reverse complement strand
GGCCCTGGTCGGCGAGCACACGCGGGTGGTCTGGATCGCGAACCCCAACAACCCGACCGGCACCTGGCTCGCGCGCGCGCCGTTGCGCGACTTCCTCGGCGCATTGCCCGAACACGTGGTCGCGGTGGTGGACGAGGCCTACGTCGAGTACGTCGACGCGCCGGACTATCCGGATGCCTCGCAGTGGCTAGGCGAGCTGCCGAACCTCGTCGTCACGCGCACCTTCTCCAAGGCCTACGGGCTCGCCGCACTGCGTGTCGGCTACGCGCTCTCGAGCCCCGCGATCGCGGACCTGCTGAACCGCGTGCGCCAGCCCTTCAACGTGAACAGCGTGGCGCTCGCCGCGGCGCGGGCCGCGCTGGACGACTCCGATCACCTCCGCCGCGGCGTCGAGCTCAACCGGCAGGGCATGGCGCAGATCGTCGAGGGGCTCAAGGAGCTCGGGCTCGGCCACATCCCCTCGGTCGGCAATTTCCTGGCGATCGACCTCGGCCGGCCCGCCGGGCCGGTCGATCAGGCCCTGCTGCGCGAGGGCGTGATCACCCGGCCGATCGCCAACTACGGGCTGCCTAACCACCTGCGCGTCACGGTCGGCCTGCCGGAGGAGAACGCGCGCTTTCTCGCGGCGCTCGCGAAGGTGCTCGGCCGGTGATGATCCGCCGCCTCGCCGTCGTCGGCGTGGGCCTCATCGGCGGCTCGCTCGCCCGCGCGCTGCGCGAGGCGGGGCAGGTGGGCGAGGTCGTGGGCTGCGGCCGGGGCAAGGAGAACCTCGAGCGCGGCGTCGCGCTCGGCGTGATCGACCGCTACGCGCGCACCGTCGAGGAGGCGGTGGACGGCGCGGACATGGTGTTCGTTGCGGTGCCGCTCGGGGCGATGCGCGACGCCTTCGCGGCGATGCGCGACCGCCTCGCGCCCGACGCGGTGGTGACCGACGGCGGCAGCGCCAAGGCGAGCGTGGCGGCCGACGCGCGCGCGGCGCTCGGCGACCGCATCGCGTCCTTCGTCCCGGGCCACCCGATCGCGGGCACCGAGCGCACGGGCGTGGAGGCCTCGTTCGCCGCGCTCTATCGCCACCGCCGCGTGATCCTCACGCCGCTGCCGGAGACGGCGCCGGCCGCGGTGCAGCGGGTCGAGGCGATGTGGCGGGCGTGCGGCGCGGAGGTCACGGCGATGAGCGTGGAGCACCACGACGAGGTGCTCGCCGCGACCAGCCACCTGCCGCACATGCTCGCCTTCGGCCTGGTCGACGCGCTCGCCCGCATGAAGGAGAACGACGAAATCTTCCGCTACGCGGCGGGGGGCTTTCGCGACTTCACGCGCATCGCCTCGAGCTCGCCCGTGATGTGGCGAGACATCTGCGTCGCCAACCGCGAGGCGCTGAGCCGCATGCTCGAGCGCTTCGCCGAGGAGATGAGCGATCTGGCGGACACGATCCGCCGCGGCGACGGCGAGCACCTGCTCGAGATCTTCAGCCGCGCCAAGGCCGCGCGCGACCGCTACGTCGACGGCATGCGGGGGGAGGAGTGATCCTGCGCGTCCTGCTAGTGCCGGCCTTCTTCGCCTGGCTGGTGGCCGCGCTGCTGCGCGCGCAGGCCTGGTGGCGCGGCGAGCTCGCCGACGCCGGCCTCCTGGACTGGGCCCTGCTCGCGAGCCTGCCGCTGCTGGCCTGGGTCTACCTCCGCTACCTGTCCGTGTTCGGCAAGGACCGCGGGCAGTGCCTGCTGCCGCCCGACGGGCGCGCGGGGCCGCCGGGCGGGCAGGGATCCTGCTGAGCGCAGGGCCCCGCTCCGGGTGTTGCCATGGCCGGCAGAACGATCGCGCGCCTGCTGCCGCACCCCGCGACGACCGCCACCCCGGTCGACACCGTCACCGCGACCCTGGCGTGGACGAATGGCGGGGCGCTCGCGATTGCCTTTCGCGCGACCGGTGAGATCGAGTCGCTGCGGATCCCGCCGCGCTGCGCCCCGGCGCGCGCCGACGGCCTGTGGCGCCGCACCTGCTTCGAGGTCTTCGTGATGGCGGGTGATGGCCCGGCTTACCACGAGCTCAACTTCTCGCCGTCGGGCGAGTGGGCCGCCTACGCATTTCGGCGCTATCGCGAGGGTGAGCCGCTGGCAGTCGCGCTCGAGCCGGCAGTCGTCGTTCGCCAGGATCGCGAAGCGCTGCAGCTCGATGCCCTCGCGCCGGCGGCGTGCCTCCCGCGGGCCGGCAAGGGGCAGGGGCTGCGGGTCGGCCTCGCGGCGGTGCTCGAGGGCCTTGACGGGACGCTTTCGTACTGGGCCCTGAGCCACCCTGCCTCCCGCCCCGATTTCCACCACCCCGACAGCCGCGTGCTCGCAGTTGCGTGGCAATGAGGCCGGCCGGGCGCGCCAATGGACCGAGTCGCCTTTTCTCGTTGTCTGCCCCCTGTTACCAACGTGCGCGCGCCGATGCGCTGGACCCGTCAATGAAGTTCGGAATCGACCGCCTGCTGGACGACCCCGCGTTGCGCCGCCCGTTGCGCGGCCGCCGCGTGGCGCTGCTCGCGCATCCCGCCTCGGTCACGGCCGACCTGACGCATGCGCTCGACGCGCTCGCGATGCGGGACGACGTGCGGCTGACCGCCGCCTTCGGCCCGCAGCACGGCCTGCGCGGCGACAAGCAGGACAACATGATCGAGTCGGCGGACTTCGTCGACTCCGTCCACGGCCTCCCGGTGTTCAGTCTCTACGGGGAGGTGCGAAGGCCGACGCCGGCGATGCTGGACGCGTTCGACGTGCTGCTCGTCGACCTGCAGGACCTCGGCTGCCGCATCTACACTTTCGTGACGACCCTGCGCTATGTCCTCGAGGCGGCGGCGCAGGCGGGCAAGGCGGTCGTGGTGCTCGATCGCCCGAATCCCGTCGGCCGCCCGGTCGAGGGGCTGCGGCTGCAGCCCTGCTGGGAGAGCTTCGTCGGCGCCGGGCCGCTGCCGATGCGCCATGGCCTGACCCTGGGCGAGCTGGCGCGCTGGCTCGTCGCAACGCTGCGCCTCGACGTCGATCTCGAGGTCGTGGCGATGGAAGGCTGGGCGCCGGACGCCGCGCCGGGCCACGGCTGGCCTTTGGGTGAGCGCGTCTGGGTCAACCCGAGCCCGAACGCGCCGAACCTGTCGATGGCGCGCTGCTATGCGGGCACGGTATTGCTGGAGGGCACGACCCTCTCGGAGGGTCGCGGCACGACGCGGCCTCTCGAGTTGGTCGGCGCGCCGGACCTGTCGCCACGCGAGCTGGTCGCGACCATGCAGCGGCTCGCGCCACAGTGGCTTGCGGGTTGCCGCCTGCGCGAGTGCTGGTTCGAGCCGACCTTCCACAAGCACGCGGGGCAGCTCTGCGCAGGCCTGCAGATCCACGTCGACGATCCGGCCTACGGCCACGATGCGTTCCGCCCCTGGCGGCTGGTCGCGCTCACGCTCAAGGCCCTGCGCCTCGTGCGTCCCGATTACCCGATCTGGCGCGATTTTCCCTACGAGTACGAGCGCGACCGCCTCGCGATCGACCTGATCAACGGCTCGCCGCTGCTCCGCGAGTGGGTGGACGACGGCGCGGCCACGCCGGGGGACCTGGAGGCGCTGGCCACCGTGGACGAGGCCGCGTGGCGCGAGGAGCGGGCGAGATTCCTCGCCTACGCCTAGGCGCCGCCGCAGCGCATCGGCGCAGAGAATGCGTAGGCGCCGGCTGTCGGTCGCGATCACGCCCTCCCGCGCCAGGCTGTGCCGCTCGCGAGAGAAGGCCTCGGGCGTGAGGAGGGGGCTCGGTCGTCCACCGGCTGGCTCCGGCGTGCCGGTCCCGCTAGGGGAGGGAGATGCCCGCGTGTCCGAGCAGCGCCACGAGCCGGATCAGCGGCAGGCCGACCAGGGCGGTGGGGTCGTCGCCCTCGAGCCGTTCGAACAGCGCGATCCCGTAGCCTTCCGACTTGAAGCTGCCGGCGCAGTCGAAGGGCTGCTCGTGGTCGACGTAGCGGGCGATCTGCCTCGGGTCCAGCGCACGGAAGTGAACGTGAAAGGGCTCGACGACGGCCTGCGCCCGCCCGGAGGCGGCGTCGACCAGCGCGAGCCCGGTGAGAAAGGTCACCCGCCGGCCCGCGGCCCGGGAGAGCTGGGCGATCGCGGCCTCGCGCCCGCCGGGCTTGCCGAGAACCTCGTCGCCGATCACTGCCACCTGGTCGGAGCCGACCACGAGCGCGTCCGCGTGCCGGGCCGCCACGGCGCGGGCCTTCGCCTCGCTGAGGCGCAGGACCAGGGAATGCGGCGACTCCCCCGGCGCGCGGGTCTCGTCGACCGCCGGACCGTCGACCTCGAACGGCAGGCCGAGCCGGCCGAGCAGCGCACGGCGGAAGGGGGAGGTAGATGCGAGGATCAGTCGGCGCATGGGCGGGGCCGTCTCCAGAGCCTGCGCGATGCTAGCAGAAGCCTGTCGCCGCGCGCTTTGACACCCCCGGGGCCGCGCCCATATCATGCGCGGCTTATGTCGCCGCCCCTGCCGGACCGCATCGACCCTTGGCGCTACGCTGAGGCCGGCAAGGTCCTCGAGGGGGTGATAGCCCTTGCCGAGCTGCCGCGCCTCGCGCCGCTGCTGGTCGAGGGAGGCGAGGCCGGGTATCGGCTCGCCTTCGGTCGGGAGGGCGGCCGGGCCGTGGTCTCGGGCGAGGTGCGCAGCCGGCTGGCGCTGCGCTGCCAGCGCTGCCTTGGGTGTCTCGCGCTCGAAGTCGACGCCACCTTTGCGCTCGCCTTCGTGACCGGCCTGGAAGAGGCCGGGGCATTGCCGGCGCCATACGAGCCGGCGATCGTCGTGGACGGCCGGGTGAGGCCGCCGGAGCTCGTCGAGGACGAGCTCTTGCTGGCGGTCCCGGACATTCCGCTGCACGAGGACGGCGCGTGCAGTGCGCCGGTGGCGGCGGCGACCGAGGGGGCCTCGCAAGACGAACGCCCGTTTGCAGTCCTGGCCTCGCTGCGCAAAGGCGGCGACGCCCCTGAACACTGAATCGAGGAGACACCCATGGCGGTGCAGCAGAATCGCAAGACCCCATCGAAGCGCGGCATGCGTCGCTCCCACGACGCGCTCGAGGCCAAGGCGCTTTCGATCGACCCCACCTCGGGCGAGACGCACCGCCGCCACCACGTGACGCCCGACGGCTTCTATCGCGGCCGCAAGGTCGTCGACAAGAACGGCTGACGATTTCGAGGCGGGCGCCGGCGACGCCGCCCGGCGCGGTCGCGTCTTCGTCCAGAGCCTGTCCTTGCAGCGTCGCGTCACCATCGCGCTCGACGCCATGGGCGGCGACCACGGCCCGTCCGTGGTCGCTCCCGCGGCGATGGGTTATCTCGAGCGCGATCCGGACGTCGAGCTCGTCCTGGTCGGTCGCGAGGACGCGATCCGGCCGCACCTGCCTGCCGGGCAGCTCCCGCCGCGCCTGCGCCTGCACGCCGCGTCGCAGGAAGTCGCGATGGACGAGCTGCCGTCGAAGGCCCTGCGCGGCAAGAAGGATTCCTCGATGCGCGTCGCCATCGACCTCGTGAAGGAGGGCGCGGCGGATGCCTGCGTGAGCGCGGGCAACACCGGCGCGCTGATGGCGACCGCGCGTTTCGTGCTCAAGACCCTGCCGCACATCGACCGCCCGGCGATCATCACCGCGCTGCCCTCGGTCGCGGGACGCACCTGGGTCCTCGACCTCGGCGCAAACGTCGACTGCGCCGCCGAGCACCTCTTCCAGTTTGCCGTGATGGGCGCGGAGCTCGTCTCCGCCGTCGACGACGTGGCCTCGCCGCGCGTCGGGCTGCTCAACATCGGCCAGGAGGAAATCAAAGGCAACGATCAGGTCAAGCAGGCGCACGAGCTGCTCGCGGCCAGCGCCCTCAACTACGTCGGCTACGCCGAGGGCGACGACATCTATCTCGGCAACCTCGACGTGATCGTGACCGACGGCTTCGTGGGCAACGTGGCCCTCAAGAGCAGCGAGGGCGTGGCCAAGATGATCCGGCACCACATGAAGGCCGAATTCACCCGCTCGCCGCTGACGCGGCTCGCCGGTCTCGTCGCGCTGCCGGTGCTGCGCGCGCTGTCGCGGAAGATCGACCCGAGGCGCTACAACGGCGCGAGCCTCGTCGGCCTGCGCGGCATCGTGGTCAAGAGCCACGGCGGCGCCGATGCGCTCGCCTTTCGCAACGCCATCGGCATCGCGAAGAAGGAGGTGCACGAGGACGTGCCCAACCGCATCGCGCAGCGGGTGGCGCAGTTGCTCGGCACGCCTGCGGAGGTGACGGCATGACCTGGTCGCGGATCACGGGCACGGGGGGGTACCTGCCCGAGAAGGTGCTGACCAACCACGACCTCGAAAGGATGGTCGACACCTCGGACCAGTGGATCCGCGAGCGCACGGGCATCGCCAAGCGCCACGTCGCGGCCGACGGGCAGACGACCTGCGACCTCGCCGAGGTGGCCGCCCGCCGCGCGCTAGAGGCCGCGGGGCGCAGCCCCCGGGACGTCGACCTGATCGTGGTCGCCACCACCACGCCCGACAAGATCTTCCCGAGCACCGCCTGCCTGCTGCAACAGCGGCTCGACATTCACGGCTGCGCGGCCTTCGACGTGCAGGCGGTCTGCACCGGCTTCATCTACGCGCTCGGCGTCGCCGACAAGTTCGTCCGCACCGGCAGCGCGAAGTGCGCCCTGGTGGTCGGCGCGGAGACCTTCTCGCGCATCGTCGACTGGACCGACCGCCAGACCTGCGTGCTGTTCGGCGACGGCGCGGGCGCGGTGATCCTCGAGGCGAGCGGGGAGCCGGGCGTGCTGTCGACGCACCTGCACGCGGACGGCGCCTACGAGACCCTGCTGCACGTGCCCTTCGGCGTTTCGCAGGGCTACGACAAGGTGTGCGAGCACCACGCCTACTACGTCGAGATGCGCGGCACCGAGGTGTTCAAGATGGCGGTCAACACCCTGGGCCGCATCGTCGACGAGACCCTCGAGGCCAACGGGCTCGACCGCTCGCAGGTGGACTGGCTGATTCCGCACCAGGCCAACATCCGCATCATCCAGGCGACCGCGCGCAAGCTCGGCATGTCGATGGACCGGGTGGTGGTGACGGTCGACGAGCAGGCGAACACCTCGGCTGCGTCGGTGCCGCTCGCGCTCGATACGGCGGTGCGCGACGGCCGCGTCAAGCGCGGCGAGACCCTGTTGCTCGAAGCCTTTGGGGGCGGGTTCACCTGGGGATCGGCGCTGGTGAAGTACTGAGGGCGGCGCCCGTGGGCCGCTCCGTGATGGCGTGCATCGACCGCCCATGAGGCGCGCCGCGCGCGCCGGAGGCAGAGCGAGGAGCGAGGATCGACGTATGGCTGCACTTGCCTTCGTATTTCCCGGCCAGGGCTCGCAGGCCGTCGGCATGATGGCTGCGCTCGCAGGCGCCATGCCCGTGGTCCGTGAGACCTTCGACGAGGCATCGGCCGTGCTCGGCCTCGACCTCTGGCAGCTCGTGCAGGAGGGCCCGGCCGAGCAGCTCAACCTCACGCACCACACGCAGCCGGCGATGCTGGCGGCGGGCGTCGCCGCCTGGCGCGCCTGGCAGCAGCAGGGCGGTCCGCCGCCCGCGGTGCTCGCCGGCCACAGCCTGGGCGAGTACTCGGCGCTGGTTGCCGCCGACGCGATGGGCTACGCGGACGCCGTGCGCCTCGTCGCGGAGCGCGGGCGGTTGATGCAGGCGGCCGTTGCGGAGGGTGCCGGCGCCATGGCTGCGATCCTCGGCCTCGAGGACGAGCAGGTGCGCGCCGCCTGTGCGCAGGCGGCGGCGGGCGAGGTGGTCGAGGCGGTGAACTACAACTCCCCCGGCCAGGTCGTCATCGCCGGGCACGCATCCGCGGTTGCCCGCGCGGTGGATGCCGCGAAGGCGTCGGGCGCGAAGCGCGCGGTGCTGCTGCCGGTCAGCGTCCCGTCCCACTGCACCCTCATGCGTCCCGCCGCAGCGCGGCTCGCCGAGCGCCTCGCCGCCGTCGATATTCGCCTGCCGCGCATCCCGGTGCTGCACAACGTCGACGTCGCCGCGGCGGATTCGCCCGAGGCGATTCGCGACCGCCTGGCGCGCCAGCTACACAGTCCGGTGCGCTGGGTCGAGACGCTGCAGCGCATGGCGGCCGACGGCGTCGGCCTCGTGGTGGAGTGCGGACCGGGCAAGGTGCTGTCCGGCCTCGTCAAGCGCATCGACAAGACCCTGGAGGCTGCGGCGGTGTTCGACCCGGCGAGCCTCGCCGCCACATTGGAGACCGTCCATGCTCGACAATGAGATCTGCCTCGTCACCGGCGCGAGCCGCGGCATCGGCGCCGCCATCGCGAAGGCCCTCGGTGAGCTCGGCGCCGTCGTCGTCGGCACCGCGACCAGCGCCGCCGGCGCAGAGGCCATCAGCCGGCGCCTCGCGGACGACGGGGTCCGCGGTCGCGGCATGGTGCTGGACGTGTCTGACCCGGCATCGGTCGAGTCGGTGGTGAAGGCGATCACCGACGAGCTCGGACCCGTCACGGTGCTCGTCAACAACGCCGGCATCACGCGCGACAACCTGCTGATGCGGATGAAGGACGAGGAATGGCAGTCGATCCTCGACACCAATCTCACCTCGGTCTACCGGCTGAGCAAGGCCTGCCTGCGCGGAATGACCAAGGCGCGCAGGGGCCGCATCATCAACATCGCCTCGGTGGTGGGCGCGACCGGGAACGCCGGCCAGACGAACTACGCGGCGGCGAAGGCCGGCATGATCGGCTTCACCAAGTCGCTCGCGCGCGAGGTCGGCAGCCGCAACATCACGGTGAACGCCGTGGCGCCGGGCTTCATCGACACCGACATGACGCGCGCCCTCAACGAGGAGCAGCGGGCGGCGCTGCTGGCGTCGATCCCCCTCGGCCGCCTCGGCCAGCCCGCGGAGATCGCCTCGGTGGTTGCCTTCCTGGCGTCTCCCGGCGGGGCCTATGTCACGGGCGAGACGCTGCACGTGAACGGCGGCATGTACATGAGCTGAGGGGCGGGCAGTCCGTCCCGACGGGCCGAAAAAGTCGGCCTGAAACAATGGGGTGCGAGGGCCCATTGCTTTCCACAGACAGGGTTTTTGACTAGAATCCGGCGCGGCGAATCGTCGCGCCCATCTCAACGAGAGGAACCAGAACCGCCATGAGCAGCATTGAAGAACGCGTGCGCAAGATCGTCGTCGAGCAGCTGGGGGTGAAGGAAGAGGAAGTGACCCTCGAGGCCTCCTTCGTGGACGACCTGGGCGCGGACTCGCTGGACACCGTCGAGCTGGTGATGGCGCTCGAAGAAGAGTTCGACACCGAGATTCCCGACGAGGACGCCGAGAAGATCACGACGGTTCAGCAGGCCATCGACTACGTCAAGGCCCATCTCAAGAGCTGATCCACCTTCCGGGCGCTTCTGGCCGAGGCCGCAGACCGCGTCGTCGGATCGCGGCCTTTCTTGTCTCTGAGGGAGTAGTCTGCGATGTCTCGACGCAGGGTGGTGGTGACGGGCCTGGGGCTCATCGCGCCCGTGGGCCTCGACGTGCCGACGGGCTGGGCGAGCATCCTGGCCGGCAGGAGCGGTATTCAGCCCATCACGCACTTCGACGTTTCCAGCTTCAGCGTACGCTTCGGCGGGCCGATTTACGGCTTCGACGTGGAGCAGTACCTCCCGAAGAAGGAAGCGAAGAAGATGGATGCGTTCATTCACTACGGCATCGCCGCCGGGACGCAGGCCATCCGCGATGCCGGGGTCGAGGTGACCGAGGAAAACGCCGCGCGCATCGGCGTGGCGATCGGCTCGGGCATCGGCGGGCTCGGCACCATCGAGACCAGCATGGAGTCCTATCTGAAGACGGGGGCGCGCCGCATCTCCCCGTTCTTCGTGCCGTCCAGCATCATCAACATGGTGGCCGGCAACCTGTCGATCATGTTCGGGCTGCGTGGTCCGAACATCTCGATCGTCTCCGCATGCAGCACCGGCGCCCACAACATCGCCGACGCGATGCGGATGATCCAGTACGGCACCGTCGACGTCATGGTTGCCGGGGGCGCCGAGATGGCGACCACGGCCCTCGGCATCGGCGGCTTCGCCGCTGCCCGCGCGCTCTCGACGCGCAACGACGAGCCGCAGCGCGCGAGCCGACCCTGGGACAAGGACCGCGACGGCTTCGTGCTGAGCGACGGCGCCGGGGTGGTCGTCATCGAGGAGCTCGAGCACGCGAAGCGCCGCGGCGCGCGCATCTACTGCGAGCTGGCCGGCGCGGGCTGGAACTCCGACGCGTACCACATGACCTCGCCGTCGCCGAGCGGGCAGGGCGCGCGCGACTGCATGCTGCAGGCGCTCGGCGACGCCGGGCTGAACCTCGACGAGGTCGACTACATCAACGCGCACGGCACTTCGACGCCGGCGGGCGACGTGGCGGAGACGCAGGCGGTCAAGTCGGCGTTCGGCGATCATGCGCGCAAGTTGTGCGTCAGCTCCACCAAGTCCATGACCGGGCACATGCTCGGCGCGGCGGGCGGCGCCGAGGCGGTGTTCACCGTGCTCGCCGTGCGCGACCAGGTTGCGCCGCCGACGATCAATCTCGACAACCCCGACCCCGACTGCGACCTCGACTACGTGCCGCACACCGCGCGCGAGATGAAGATCCGCGCGGCCGTGTCGAACTCCTTCGGCTTCGGCGGCACCAACGGCAGCCTGGTGTTCACGCCGTTCGCGGGCTGAGTCGGCCCCCCAGGTGCCGGCCACGGCAGCCGGCACGGCGTCGGCGGAACACGCCGTGAATCCCTCCCTGGAGGCTCGCGTGCCGCCGTCCAGGCGGCACACGGTCCCGCCGAGCCATGACTGGCTGCCGTGGCCCCCGATCCCGTGATTCCATCGAACGACGCCACCCTCGTCGACGGCTTGTCGGGCGCCACCCTTCCGGTCGCCGACCGCGGCCTGCAGTACGGTGACGGGGTGTTCGAGACGATCGCCGTCCTCGACGGCAGGCCCTGTCTCTGGGAGCGCCACCTCGCGCGCCTGCGCGAGGGCTGCGACCGCCTCGGTCTGCCTGCCCCCGACCCCGGCGTCCTCGCGGCCGAGGCGCAGTCGCTGGCCGCCGGGTGCGCACGCGCGGTCCTCAAGGTGATCGTGACCCGCGGCGACGGCGGGCGCGGCTATCGGCCGCCGAGCCCGGCGGCGTCCCGGCGAATCCTTGCCCTTGCCCCCTGGCCCGCTTACCCGGACGCCTGGCGGACGGAGGGCGTGCGCGTGCGCTGGTGCGCGACGCGGCTCGGCCACCAGCCGCGGCTCGCCGGCATCAAGCACCTCAACCGCCTCGAGCAGGTGCTGGCGCGGGCCGAGTGGGACGACCCAGAGGTGCCCGAGGGCCTGATGCTGGACCTCGACGGCCATGTCGTGAGCGGGACGCAGAGCAATCTGGTCGTGCTGCGACGCGGGACGGCCCTCACTCCGCCGCTCGACCGCTGCGGCATCGCCGGCGTGGTCCGGGCGCTGGCGCTGGAGACCCTGCGCGCCGCGGGCATCGCTGTGCGCGAGGCCCGCCTCACGCGGGAAGAGGTGAACGACGCGGACGCGCTCTTCCTCACCAGCGCACTGATCGGCTGCTGGCCGGTGCGCGAGCTGGACGGCCGGGCCCTCGACCCGCGGGCGCTGCCGCCACTGCTTGCGGCCCGCATCGTGGCGGGGGCGTTCGGGCCGTGATAGCGTGTCGCGGCG
>Ga0114939_10003131_pt1 | contig 11740 bp, 11 predicted proteins | sample AshMeaCrysSpring_FD_87196 | JGI IMG/M metagenome (GOLD analysis project Ga0114939, IMG submission 87196) | Groundwater microbial communities from Big Spring, Nevada to study Microbial Dark Matter (Phase II) - Ash Meadows Crystal Spring | ecosystem: Environmental > Aquatic > Deep subsurface >... | reverse complement strand
TGCTTGCAGGCGTAGCTACCGCCGCAGCAAGCAGCATTTCGGGCCTGCTGCTATCGCAAAGTGGCGATTATGAAGCGGGCACGGTGCAGGTACATCAATGGCTGGGCCTAGCCACCACGGCATGTTGCATCGGGCTGTATTTTATGGTGAGCAAGCATATTTTACCAAAATGGCACAAAGCAGGCTCGGCCCTGTTGCTTATACTGCTAACCCTTACCGGGCACTGGGGCGGCACCTTAACGCATGGCGAAAACTACCTGCTCGCCGGATTGAAGTCAACCAACCGAAAACAGTCCATTCCACCTATAGCTAACGTGCAGGAGGCGGTGCTTTACAAAGATGCCATACAGCCCCTGCTGGAAGCCCGATGTTACAGTTGCCACGGGCAGGCCAAAATGAAAGGCAAACTACGCCTTGACAGTGAAGCGGGCATTATGAAAGGTGGCGAAGAAGGAAAAGCACTTGTTCCAGGGCAGGCAGGATCGAGCGCCATGATAGAGCGGCTGCTGCTGCCTGCCGATGATGACAAACATATGCCTCCCAAAGAGAAGCCCCAACTCACCCGCTCCGAAATAGACCTGTTGCATTGGTGGATTAGCAGCGGTGCAAGCTTTACAGCAAAAGTGAAAGACTTGCCGCAATCGCCATCTGTAAAGCCTTTACTCATCATGCTGCAACAAGGCTCACAGGCCGGGCAAAGCGGCAGTGGTGTAGCCGGCATTCCCGACAAAGCCATTGATGCTGCCGATGCGAAACAAATGGATGCCCTGCGGCAAACCGGCGCCGTTGTACTGCCCGTAGCAGCCAATAGCAATTACCTGAGCATAAGCCTTTCCGCTGTGCCCGATAGTGCTATGGACAAGGCTGTGGAGCTTCTGAAACCGCTGCAGAAGCATATTGTGTGGCTGTATGCAGGGCGCAGTGCGCTTGCCAACAAGCATTTGGCTACGGTAGGTACGCTTGCCAACCTTTCAAAGCTACATCTGCAATACACTACCATTACCGATGAAGGCCTCAAGGCTCTTACTGTGCTAAGACAGCTTGTGTACCTCAACATTGCCGGCACCAAAATATCGATGCAGGGCTTGCGCACCCTTAGTGGAAACAGCGGCATGCAAAATTTGTACCTGTATCAGTCGGGCGTGGCGGCAGGCGAACTTGCGGTAGTGAAAAAAATCTTTGCCAAGGCTGCCATAGACACGGGCAATTACACGGTAACGACGCTGGCGCAGGATACTACGGAGGTGACAGAGGTGAGAGGTGACAGATAGATGACAGGGGGAAGATGACAGATGACAGTTGGCAAGGGGCAAGGGGCAGTTGGCAAGGGAAAGGAGAAACTAACCACGAGTTTGGCTAAAACAGCAGGCAGCATCGTGTTCGTTAGCGTACCAACTGATCGAGCAGTGCTATGTAAGTATCAATACCTTCTCCAATTTCCTGCACGAAAATGAATTCGTTGGCGGTATGGCTGCGGGCGCTGTCGCCGGGGCCCATTTTCAGGGTGGGGAAATGCATCATGGCCTTATCGCTTGTGGTGGGTGAGCCATAACATGTTTTGCCCAAGGCAAGCCCTGCCTGCACCATTGGGTGGCTCAGCGAAATAGAGGTGGAACGTATGCGCATGCTTCGCGGTGTAAGTTGCGATTGCACAACTTGCTGCATGCTTTCAAACACTTCTTCCAGTGTGTACAGTTCGTTTACTCGGCAATCGATGGTGAAGCGGCAGGTGGCAGGTACTACGTTGTGCGCCTTGTTGTCGGTTTCCATCACCGTTACGCTCAGTTTTACCGGGCCCAGCAAGTCACTCACCCGGCTAAAGGGCAGGCGCCTGATAGCCTCCACATCTTCCAGGGCCTTATACAGGGCATTTTCACCTTCTTCGCGGGCTGCGTGCCCTGCCCTACCTTGTGCAACGGCATCCACCACCATCAGGCCCTTTTCGGCGATGGCCAATTGCAGCAGTGTGGGTTCGCCCACAATGCCAAAATCCACTGGAGGAATTTCATTCAATGCAAGTTCCACACCGTTAGCGCCCGTAATTTCTTCTTCTGCAGAAGCGATGAAGACAAAATTGTATTTAAGATTTACTTCTGAATAATAATGCAGGAAGGTAGCCAGCAAACTTACCAGGCAGCCGCCGGCATCGTTACTCCCCAGTCCATAGAGCTTGCCATCTTCAATAGCGGCGTCGTAAGGATCACGGGTATAGCCTTTGTTAGGCTTTACCGTATCATGGTGTGAGTTGAGCAGGATGGAAGGTTTTGCATTATCAAAATGCTTGTTGACAGCCCAGATATTGTTGAGCACACGGTGGGTGGGCATGCCATGACTTTGCAAAAAAGCTTCGATCAGGTTAGCCGTTTCATGTTCTTCCCTGCTAAAGGAAGGAATCCTGATCAAGTGCCTGAGCAGTTCAACAGCCTGTGTATGCAATGTTTGGTGTGGCATGGTTAGCTAAGGTATTCTGCAAGGTTGATACCGGCATAGTTGGAAATGATGCCGGCCAGGTTAAGATGGGAGAATGCCTGGGCTGTATGCCCGGTGGTAATAGCCACCACACGCATGCCTGCTGCCTGTGCAGCCGCTATGCCGCTAAACGAATCTTCGAACACCAGGCAATGTTGCGGCTCCACTTGCAGCAATTGGGCAGCACGCAGGTACACAGCTGGGTTGGGTTTACCTTCTTTTACCTCAGTAGCAGTTACCACAGCATCAAGCAAATGGCGTATACCCAGCGCCTCAATTGTAAAATTGGTATTGAGATGATCGGCCGCAGTGGCTAGGGCTGTTTTTATGGGTAATCTCCGCAAATGTTGAAGCAGTTCTACCGCCCCGGCTATGGCTTGCAGATGCGGAGTATATATATCGCGAAAGAGGGCTTCCTTCTCCAGCCCGAGTTGCCAGGCTTCTGCATCTGTCATGGTGCGGCCAAACAGCCTGGGCACCACCTGGAACAAGGTGCCATGGTTCTTTTCGTTGAATTCCTCGTCGGTAAGATGCATGCCGTAGCGCTGGAGAAATAGCTTCCAGGCCTGCCGGTGAAAAGGCATACTATCTACCAGGGTGCCGTCCATATCAAATATCACAGCCTGTATCATCATATTAATCCTTACTTATAAGCGTTCCTGTGGTGGTTTCGGTCAGGTTTTGCAGCAGGTCTTCGGCATGGCCAATAAGCACCTCCTTTACGCCCTTTGCCATGGCGTCAAAGGCATTATCAATTTTAGGGATGATACCGGCGAAAAGCTTTTGCGCTGCTTTCAGGCTTTCGTACACCTCTGGGTTCATGTTGCGCACCACCGAATGATCATCGTTTACATCTAGCAACACACCTTTATTTTCAAAGCAATAAATAAGCCGCACATCGTATAAGCCGGCAAGTGCTACGGCAAGCGAAGAAGCTATGGTATCGGCATTGGTATTGAGCATATGGCCCTGCCCATCGTGCGTGAGCGGCGCAAACACCGGCACAAGGCCCATTTGCAGCAAGGCTTGTAATTTTTCGCCAGGCACCTCGTTGTGCCGCACATCACCTACCCAACCGTAGTCAATTGTTTTTACAGGCCTCCTGTTAGCCGGAAGCAGGTTGCCATCGGCGCCGGTGAGGCCAATGGCATTGCAGCCAAGGCTTTGCAGTTGGGCCACCAGTTGCTTGTTTACCAGCCCGCCATACACCATGGTAACCAGTTTAAGCGTGGCATCGTCGGTAATTCGGCGGCCTTCCACATATTTCGATTCAATGCCCAACTGCTCACCAATGCGTGTGGCAATTTTACCGCCACCGTGCACCAGCATGCAAGGCGCCTGTATAGAGGCAAAGTCTTTCAGAAACGATGCGAGTTTTGCTTCGTTGTCCAGCACATTGCCGCCAATTTTTATCACGTAAAGCTTTTCCATCATCTATTTCTTAAAACCAATCCGCTCCCGGTCTTCCCACTTGCGCTGAACAGCTTTTTCGTCCAGCATATTTTCCAGAGCGTCATAAATCTGCCCCAGTTGCACATCGTGCTCGCCCAGGCGGTCGCGTATTTCCCTGATTTGCTCCTGTATGTCGGCATGCAGCAGCAAGGCCTTGCGCACGGCCACAAAGGCCCGCATGATGGCAATATTCATTTGCACCGCTTTTTCGCTGCGCAGCACACCGCTTAGCATGGCTACACCTTGCTCGGTAAAGGCGAAGGGAAGGTATTTTGGATGCCTGCCCCGGCCCGTTTCTAAGGTCACAATTTGTGACCTTGAAGGGTATGAGGTCACAACTTGTGACCTTATACCCTCCCATTCGTTTTCCGAAAGCCTGAACATGAAATCTTCCGGAAACCTCTCCAGGTTGCGTTTCACGGCCTGATTGAGCACTTTGGTAGGCACTTCGTACAGTGCTGCCAGGTCAAAGTCGAGCATTACCCGCTCACCCCTTAATTCGCAAATTCTGTTTTGGATGGATTTTATTACCTGCATGTGCAATTGGTTTTGACACCCGAATATTACGGATTATTCCGCAATACCTGTGCCAGCACCGCCTGCGCTGCCCACACCCGGTTGCCGGCCTCCTGCGTTACCAGGCTGTTGGGGCCGTCGAGTATTTCGTCGCTCAACTCTACATTGCGTCGCACGGGCAGGCAGTGCATTACCCGGGCATTGTTGGTGAGAGCAAGCTTTTCATTGATCAGCATCCACTCGGGGTCGTTGCTGTAAATTTTGCCGTAGTCGGTGTAAGTGCTCCAGTTTTTTACATACACAAAATCGGCCCCTTCCAGCGCTTCGGCCTGGTTATGCGTTACCAAGGCGCCTTTGGTAAACTGAGTGTCCAATTCATAGTCTTCGGGGTGAGTAATTACAAAATCGGCCTTACCCCAGGCATTCACCCATTGCGCAAAACTATTGGCCACGCATTGCGGCAGCGGCTTAATGTGCGGCGCCCAGGTAAGCACCACCTTGGGCCGCCTGGCGCTGTTGCCCATCACCTCGCTCATGGTAATGATATCGGTGAGCGACTGCAGCGGGTGCAGCGTGGCGCTTTCAAGACTTACAACCGGTATGCCGGCGTATTTCATAAACCGGTTGATGACCAGTTCGCTGTAATCCTCTTCTTTATTTTTGAGCCCCGGAAAAGTACGGATGGCCAGGATGTCGAAATACTTACCCATGATGGGAGCGGCATCTTTTACATGCTCTACCGTATCGCCACTCATAATGGCTTCTTCCTCAAATTCCAGCTTCCAGCCTTCTTTGTCCACGTTAAACACAATACTTTCCATGCCCAGGTTGCTGGCGGCCACCTGTGTACTCAGGCGGGTACGCATGCTGGGGTTCAGGAACAACATGCCTATGCGCCTGCCGTTGCCCAGTGTATGGTTCATCAGCGGGTTGGCTTTGTAAGCCAGGGCTTCGGCTACCAGTGCGTCAATGGATGCTACGTCGCGTACATGTACAAAATTCTTCATGGCGGGTACTAATTCAAAAGGGGGTTACTCTTCCAGGGCTATTGGTCTATGCCGTTTGTGCCGTTGTTTCCGCTTCAGCCTTTACAAAGGCAATGGCCTCTTTAAGTGTATCTATAAATTCATCAATCTGTTTGCGGTTGATGGTAAGTGCCGGCAGCAGTCGCACCACATTGGGCTTGGCTTCGCCGGTAAAAATTTTGAACTCATTGAGCAGCACCTTACGCAGGTCTTTCAACTCCGAAGGCAGGTCAAACCCGATCATGAGGCCGCGGCCGCGAATGTTTTGAAGGCCGTCTATTTTCTCCAGCATATTCTTCAGGTACATACCACGTTGTTTGGCCTTTTCCACCAGGTTTTCCTGTTGTATTACCTCCAGCACGGCCAGAGCCGCAGCACAGGCCAGGTGGTTGCCGCCAAAGGTGGTGCCCAGCATGCCATGCAAGGGCTTAAAGAAGGGGGCAATCAATATTCCCGCCACCGGAAAGCCATTGCCCATACCCTTGGCCATGGTGTATATATCAGCATCCACACCCGCATAGTCATGTGCAAAAAACTGTCCACTGCGGCCATAGCCACACTGCACACTGTCGGCAATGTACACCGCGTTGTACTGTGTACACAGGCTGCGAATTAGTTTCAAAAACGAAACACTTGCCTCGTTGATGCCACCCACACCTTGTATGCCTTCTATAATTACCGAAGAAATCTCATCGCCCATTTCATCAAAGCATTGCAACAAAGCCTTCGCATCATTAAACGGCAGGAATATCACGTTCTCCGTTTCGTTTACCGGCGCCACAATTTTGGGGTTGTCGGTAGTGGCCACCGCCAGCGATGTGCGACCGTGAAATGATTTACTGAATGCAACGATCTTCTTTCTTCCGTTGTAAAAACTCGCCAGCTTAAGAGCGTTCTCGTTAGCTTCGGCACCGCTGTTTACCAAAAAAAGCTGGTAGTCTGTTTTGCCGCTCACTTCGCCCAATTTATCGGCAAGATGCTGCTGTATGGGTATATTCACCGAGTTGGAGTAGAAAGCAATCTTATCCAGTTGGTCTTTGATACGTAGTACCCAGTGCGGGTTAGTATGTCCGATGCTTATAACGGCATGGCCACCATACATATCCAGGTACTGCACACCATCATCATCCCACACATAACTGCCTTGTGCCCGGGCGATGGTAATATCGTTCAGAGGATATACATCAAAAAGTTTCATTATCAGTTGTTGAGTTATTTAAAAATAATTTGCCTTCAGTTTCAGTCCGGCCGATTCTTCCATGCCACACATCAGGTTCATGTTTTGTACTGCTTGTCCGCTGGCGCCTTTCAGCAGGTTGTCTATCACGCTATGCACCACAGCATGGTCGCCATGTTTTTCTATTTGAATGATGCACTTGTTTGTATTTACTACCTGCTTCAAAAACAGGGCATCGCGGGTAACATGTGTAAACGGATGACCGGCATAGTAGGCATCGTACAGGCTGTACAGTTCATCGAGGGTATGCGTGCATCGGACGGTGGAACTTACAAAAATGCCGCGGGTAAAATCGCCACGCCAGGGAACAAAGTTCACAGATGACGGTGAACAGTTGACAGGGGTTACGGCATGCAGAGATTCGGTAATCTCGCCCAGGTGCTGATGCGTAAGTGTTTTGTAAGCCTGTATGTTATTTGCCCGCCAACTGAAATGCGATGTAGTGGAAAGGCCTTGTCCGGCGCCCGTGCTGCCTGTAATGCCTGTGGTGTACACATCGTGCAGCACACCTGCCTTGGCCAGTGGCAGCAGGCCCAGTTGAATTGCCGTGGCAAAGCAGCCGGGGTTGGCAATGCTGGTGGCCGATTGTAGGCGTTCGCGGTTCAGTTCGGGCAGTCCGTACACAAATTGCCTGCCTTCAAAGCCGGCATGTGCGGCAAGGCGAAAATCGTTGCTCAGGTCTATCACCTTCACATGCGCAGGCAAATTTTGTTCCTGCAAAAACTTTTTTGATACACCATGACCCAGGCACATGAACAGTACGTCTACATCCAGGTTAAGTTCGCTGTCAAAAAGTTTGTCCGTTTCGCCCAGCAGGTCGTGGTGCACGCTTGCCAGGGGCTTGCCGGCATTGCTCTTACTGTGCACACAGGTAAGTTGGGCATGCGGGTGATTGAGCAGTAGCCTTATCAGCTCTCCGCCTGTATACCCTGCACCTCCAGCTATTGTAATGTTTACACGCATGGTTAGTTATTTACCGGGTTCGTGCTATGGTGTGTACCACTGTTATGCGCACAAATCAGAAACTTCAATGTTTCCTTTCCTATATTCAACACCCGGTGATTTACGCCCGGCTGTATCAACAGGCTTTCGCCCTTCAGCAATGCCACCCGCTCACCCTCCATTTCAAACAGGGCCTCACCATCCAACACCCGAAAAGGCAGCAAATGGCTAAGAGCAAGATACCATTCTTCCAAGGCACCGGGAGGCATCTGCTCCAGTTTTACCACCAGGTTGTTGCGGTTTACCAACACATGATTCTCGCTTGCAACATCCTGCTTAAACGTTGCCAGAGGCTGCAGCACCTGTGTCAGTTTACGCATGTTCTTTACCATTCACTTTGTTCCAAATAACCGTTTGGTTGCCGAAGATGCGGCTAAAGCCACGCACATCGTCGCCTGTAAAGCCGGTATTCATTTCGCCGTATTTTCCAAACTTGCTGCTCATCAGGTCATGTGCACTTTCTATGCCAATAATCTGGAACCGGTAAGGCTGTAGCTGCACAAATACCTGCCCCGTTACCGTTTGCTGACTGCTTTCCAGGAATGCTTCCATATCACGCATCACAGGGTCCAGAATTTGCCCCTCGTGCAGCCAGTTGCCGTAAAACAGGGCCAGTTGGTCTTTCCAGTTGAGCTGCCATTTGGTAAGCACATGCTTTTCCAATGCATGGTGAGCCTTCAGGATGATCATGGGTGCAGCCGCTTCAAAGCCTACTCGGCCTTTTATACCAATAATGGTGTCGCCCACATGCATATCGCGGCCCACACCGTAAGGCCCGGCTATATGTTGCAGAAATTGGATAGCCTGTGTAGGATGGTCGAACCGGGTGCCATCTACTTCCACCAGTTCGCCCTTTTCAAAACCCAGTTGTACTTCGCGCATGCCCTGCTCCGTTACTTGCGTAGGCCAGGCTTCTTCGGGCAGCATACCCTTGCTCTGCAGCGTTTCTTTACCACCCACGCTGGTACCCCACAAGCCTTTGTTTATGGAGTACAGGGCTTTGTCAAAATTCATTTCCACACCCTTTGCCTTCAGGTAGGTTATTTCTTCTTCGCGGCTCAGTTTCAGGTCGCGTATAGGTGTAATGATTTTTGCTTCCGGAATGAGGATGTGAAAAATCATATCAAAGCGCACCTGGTCGTTGCCGGCGCCGGTGCTGCCGTGGGCAACCGCATCAGCATGCACAGCTTTGACGTGCTCGGCTATATGCAGGGCCTGCACCAGGCGTTCAGCGCTCACGCTCAGCGGATAAGTATTATTTTTAAGCACATTGCCAAACACCAGGTATTTTATAATACGATCGTAGTAGCTTTTTACTGCCCGCACGGTGGTGTGCGTTTTTACACCCAGGTTATAGGCATGTTTTTCTATACGTTCCAGCTCTTCATCGGCAAATCCGCCTGTATCCACAATGATAGAGTGTACTTCATGACCCAAATCTTCTGCCAGGTATTTTACGCAATAGGTAGTATCGAGGCCTCCACTGAAGCCCAGCACCACTTTGGTTGGTTGGTTGCTCATATAGTAAAAAAGTTGTAATAAATAAGTATGTTACACTAGAGAAGCAGAGCATGCAGGCTGCGCACCATACGCTGCCCCACGGTGCCGGCCAGGGTGCGCTTTTCCCTGGCCGGACCGCCCAGTCTGTCCAGCCATCGTTGTTTTATCTTCATAAAACGCTCGTACACTTTTGATTTATTTTCAAAGGCCTGCTTGGTTTCCTCGGGCTCGTAGTGGTCTTTCGGATCATAAAGCATGGCCGTGCACAGGCAGTTTTTGCGTTCTTTGGCCATTAGGATGTCGTAATTCACACAACTTTTGCAGCCTGCCCAAAAGGCCTCATCCTGCGTCAGTTCGCTATACGTTACCGGCTCGTAGCCCAGGTCGCTGTTTATTTTCATTACCGCAAGCCCCGTGGTAAGGCCAAATATTTTTGAATCCGGATACTTTTCACGGCTCAGCTTAAAAATGCGCTCCTTAATAGATTTTGCCAGCCCGGCCTTGCGAAACTGCGGTGCCACAATGAGGCCGCTATTGGCCACATATTCGCCCGTGCTCCAGTTTTCTATGTAGCAAAAGCCGGCCCATACACCCGTAGATTTTTCAAACGCTATAACGGCTTTGCCTTCCAGCATTTTTTCAATTACATATTGCGGGCTGCGCTTGGCTATACCCGTACCCCGGGCTTTGGCGCTGCTTTCGTACTCCTCGCATATCGAGAAGGCATAATCGGTATGCGATTCGTTCGCTACCAGAATATCAAATTGGAACTGGTCCATGGGGAAATTGCAAATGATGGGGTGTATAATACGCTAGTGGTGACGGCAAGGCTGCCTGCGAAGCAACCATACATAAACACGCAGGAATGTGCTACTCGTATCAACGTCGCACCCGTACCGGAAATGGGCGTACAAAAAAACCTGGCCTGCAAGGCACAGTAAAAAACCCACGCTTGTTGAAGGCGTACATGATTGCCTCGGCAACCTGCGATATGAGTGAGTTTTTTGACATCTTCAGTTCAGCAATAATTAGATAACCGTCAATAATTTCAGTTCGCAAATAAACGCATTAATTCACAATAGTACATGTGAATATTTTGCTATTGCTTTGCGGCTGTAAGCAATGGTGCTTGCCCGGCCAGCGGTTCCGGTGTTCTGCAGTAGTGCCCGCCACCCTGCGCTCAAAGCCTTAAAGCGGGCAGCTACTGCCGCCACCCCGGCAGCCCATCGGTAGCAGTGCAACCTTCAGCAATTTATGCATCTCATTAAACCGGCAACCGGTTCCTTTGTCATTAAGACCATACACCTCGCTATGAAACCACTTCTCCTGCTGCTTATCCTGGCCTGCATGGCTTACGGCTGCAAAAAAGACAATGCTCCCGAGCCTACCCCCACTCCTGCCGGCATGTACTTTCCGCCTACGGGTAGCAACACTTGGGAAACCGCTGCCCCCGAAAGCCTGGGCTGGAAAACAGCCAACCTGCCAGCACTAAAAAGCTACCTCGAAGCCGGCGATACCCGGGCATTCATTCTGCTCAAAAACGGCCGCATAGTAGTGGAGTGGTACTTTGGCACCCAGCCTACCGGCGGCGCCTTTAATGCCAACAGCATTTGGTACTGGGCCAGTGCCGGCAAAACGCTTACCGCCACCCTGGTAGGCATAGCCCGGCAAAAAGGCTACCTGACCCTGGGCCAGAAAACCAGCGATTTGCTGGGCGAAAAGTGGACAAGCCTCAGCTTTTTGCAGGAAAGCCAGATTACCATCCACAGCCAGCTTACTATGATTTCGGGCCTCGACGATGGGGTGGCCGACCCATATTGCACCCTGCCATCGTGCCTCGTTTACAAAGCCCCCGCCGGTACACGCTGGGCTTACCACAACGCACCCTACACCCTGCTGGACCAGGTAATAGCCAAAGCCACCGCCCAAAACTTCAGCACATTTTTTAATGCCAACCTGCGCGACCGCATAGGAATGGACGGCGCTTGGATAAAACAGGATTACAACAACGTGTACTACAGCACGCCTCGCAGCATGGCCCGCTTTGGGCTACTGGCCCTCAACAAGTTTGTGTGGAATGGCACCCCCATTGTAAACGATGAGGCTTATTGCACCGCCATGGTCAATACCTCTCAGGATCTCAATAAAAGCTACGGATTCCTTTGGTGGCTCAATGGCAAGGGCTCATTTATGGCGCCGGGTAGCCAAATTGTGTTTCCCCTCAACCTTTGCCCCAATGCACCTGCCGATATGTTTGCCGCCATGGGAAAAAACGGACAAATCATTAATGTAGTGCCCTCGCAAGGGCTGGTGCTGATACGCATGGGCGACAACCCCGACAATGCACCGGTGCCGGTTACCTTTCAGAATGAAATGTGGGCCAGGCTAAAAGATGTGTTGCCGTGAAGGAAGTTGGAAAGGTCTTATGTATGAGAAAAGGGTCTCTGTAAAAGTGTAAATTGGTTGTGCAATAAATCAATTCACTTTAAAAAACAGAAGACCCATGGCACAAGGTACGATTTTAGACTTTTCAGGCACC
>Ga0114939_10003130_pt1 | contig 11741 bp, 9 predicted proteins | sample AshMeaCrysSpring_FD_87196 | JGI IMG/M metagenome (GOLD analysis project Ga0114939, IMG submission 87196) | Groundwater microbial communities from Big Spring, Nevada to study Microbial Dark Matter (Phase II) - Ash Meadows Crystal Spring | ecosystem: Environmental > Aquatic > Deep subsurface >... | reverse complement strand
CGTGCAGCCCCCAAGCAGTCCCTCAAACCCTCCGCTCCTGCTGCGGTGACCGCCAAGGCGGGCAAGATCGGCCGCAACGAGCCGTGTCCCTGCGGCAGCGGCAAGAAGTACAAGAAGTGCCACGGAGCCCAGTGAGCCCGCTTATGACCGCTGCGCCGCGCTCGCCGATGGACCAGGTGGTGGCGGGACTCACGACCGCGCTCACCTTCGACGACGTCCTGCTCGTGCCTCGCGCCTCGCACGTCCTCCCGAGCCAGGTGGACGTCTCCACGCGGCTCACCCGCACGCTCAAGATGAACGTGCCGCTCGTCAGCGCGGCAATGGACACCGTCACGGAGTCCACGCTGGCCATCGCCATGGCCCAGCACGGCGGCATGGGGGTGATCCACAAGAACCTGTCGATCGAGGAACAGGCGCGCGAGGTCGACCGGGTGAAGCGCTCCGAGAGCGGCATGATCGTCAACCCGATCACGCTCTCCCCGCGCGACCGCATCCAGCAGGCGCTCGAGATGATGCGGCAGTACCGCATCTCGGGCGTGCCCATCACCGAGGACGGCAGCAAGGAAGGGCGGCTCGTCGGCATCCTGACCAACCGCGACCTGCGCTTCGAGACCAACGTGGGGCGCCCCATCGCCGAGGTGATGACGCGCGACAACCTCATCACCGTGCCGGTGGGCACCACGCTTGACGAGGCCCGCGAGATCCTCCACCAGCACAAGGTCGAGAAGCTGCTGGTGGTCGATCAGCACTACCGCCTCAAGGGCCTCATCACGGTGAAGGACATCCAGAAGGCGCTGAAGTACCCGCACGCGGCGAAGGACGCGCTCGGCCGCCTCCGCGCCGCTGCCGCCGTCGGCACCGCGCGCGACGCCATGGAGCGGGCCGCGGCCCTCGTCGAGGCGCACGTGGACGTGCTCGTCGTGGACACGGCGCACGGCCACTCGCAGGGTGTGCTCGACATGGTGGCGCGGCTGCGGCGCCAGTTCCCCGACGTGGAGGTCGTCGCCGGCAACGTCGCCACCGCGTCGGCCACCGAGGCCCTCATCGCGGCGGGCGCGAGCGCGGTGAAGGTCGGCATCGGGGCCGGGTCCATCTGCACGACACGCATCGTCGCGGGCATCGGCGTGCCGATGATCAGCGCCATCGCCCAGTGTGCGCGGGCGGCTGCCCGGCACGACGTGCCGGTCATTGCCGACGGGGGCATCCGCTACTCGGGCGACATCACCAAGGCGCTCGCCGTCGGCGCCAGCAGCGTGATGGTCGGCAGCCTGTTTGCCGGCACCGATGAGAGCCCTGGCGAGGTCATCCTCTTCCAGGGGCGCAGCTTCAAGGAGTACCGCGGCATGGGCTCCATCGGCGCGATGCGCCGGGGCAGCCGCGACCGCTATTTCCAGGACGAGTTCGAGCTGGGCGCGAGCGGCGAGGGCAGCGAGAAGCTCGTGCCCGAGGGCATCGAGGGTCGCGTCCCGCACAAGGGCTCGGTGTCTGCCGTGCTCCACCAGCTCGTCGGCGGGCTGCGCGCGGGGATGGGCTACTGCGGGTGCGGCTCGATCGGCGCCTTGCACGCCGAGGCGGAGATGATCCGCATCACGCCCGCCGGCGTGCGCGAGAGCCACGTCCACGACGTCGTGATCACCCAGGAAGCACCCAACTACCGGGTCGAGTGACCCGACTCCCCCGTCACCTCGATGCGGCGACGATCGCCGCCCTCGTCGCTGATCCGCACGCAAATCGCCCCGGGCGGAGGATCACCCGCGAGCCGATCCGCCCACTCGACCGTCACCACGGCCCCGGAGTCGGCGGCTTCCTCGAGACCGAGTTCCTGCACGTCGAGCCGCGTCGTCACGCGATACAGGTCGGCGTGATGGAGCGGCACACGCGCGCCGTATTCCTGCACCAGCGTGAAGGTGGGGCTGCTCACCTCGTCGGGGTCGGCGCCGAGGCCGCGGGCGAGCCCCCGGACGAACGCCGTCTTGCCGGCTCCGAGATCGCCGTAGAGGAGCACGAGGTCGCCGGCTCGCAGTCCCTGCGCAAGCCGCTCGGCGACGGCCTCCGTCTCCGCCTCGCTGGCGGAGTGGAACACCGTCACGCGTCACCGTCCCGGCGGCGCTGCGCGGTGAGCTCGGCGACGGCATCGCCGAGGTGAAGCAGCAGGTCGCCGGCCGTCAGGGCCTGTTCGCCTTCGTCGGCCTCGGCGAGGTCCCCCGCCAGCCCGTGCAGATAGGCGGCGAGGCGGCAGGCCGCCTCGGCGTCGAGCAGCTGGGCAAACCACGCCGCGACCATGCCGGTGAGCACGTCACCCGCGCCACCGGTGGCCATGCCCGGGTTGCCCGTCATGTTGATGCCCACCCGCCCGTCGGGCGAGGCGACGATCGTGCGGTAGCCCTTGAGGATGACGTGCCCCTGGTGGCGACTGGCCCACTCCCGGGCAACCTCGATCCGGCTCGCCTGCACCGCGTCCACGGTGAGCCCCGTGAGACGGGCCATCTCACCGGGATGTGGGGTGACGATCAGGTCGAACCCATCGCGGCCGCGCAGCCGGTCGGGTGCCTCGGCAAAGGCATTGAGCCCGTCCGCATCGAGCACGACGGGGATGCCTGCCCGCTCGACCAGCCCGTGAAGGAACGCGCGGGTTCCCGGTGCGGTGCCGAGGCCAGGGCCAACGGCCAGGACGTCGGCGGGCAGGTCCAGCACGAGGTCGAGGGCCGCCGCGCTCACCCCGCCCTCTTCGTCCTCGGGCAGCGCCACGGTCATGTACTCGGGCGCGAGCGCCGCGACCATCGGCAGTGCCGAGCGGGGTGTCGCGACGGTGACCAAGCCCGCGCCGGAGCGCAGCGCGCCCATCGCGGCGAGGTGCGCGGCCCCGCTCTTCCCCACCGACCCCGCGACGACCACCACCCGGCCGTAGTCCCCCTTGTGCGAATCGGGCGTGCGCGGCTGCACGAACCCCCGCACACCCTCGCGCGTGATCAGCTCGAGGATCGGCCCCTCGAGTCCGTTCACCACCGCGTGCGGGATGCCAATGTCCGCAATCACGAGATCCCCGCAGTGCCGCTGGGCTGGCGGCAGTACGAGTGCCGGCTTCGGTGCGCCCAGCGTGACGGTGAGCGTCGCCTCGATGGCGTCGCCGGCCACCGCCGGGGTATCGGCGAGGAGTCCGCTCGGCAGGTCGATGGCCACGACTGGTAATCCCGACGCATTGACGTCGGCCACGATCGTCGAGAAGAGCCCGCTCAGGGGTTCCCGGAGACCCGTGCCGAACAGCGCGTCCACCACCACGTCGCTCGACGCGACCTCCGAGGCGTGCAGCTCCCAGTCCTGCTCGTTGGTGATCTCGACCACCGAGAGACCGAGCCGGCCCAGGATCTCGAGGTTCACGCGGGCATCGCCGCGCACCTCGCTCACGCGGCCCACGAGGAAGACCGACACGTCCACGCCGTGCTGGCTCAGCGTGCGTGCGACAACGAACCCATCGCCGCCGTTGTTGCCGCGGCCGGCGAGGACGGCCACCTCCAGGCCTGCCAGCCCTTCGACGGTGGCCTCCAGTGCGGCAACGACCTGCCGCCCGGCGTTCTCCATGAGCACGAGCGAGGGAATCCCAACCTCGTCGATCGTGACGCGGTCGGCCTCGCGCATCTGGGCCGCGGTGAGCACACGCATGGCAAGGCGGCGCGCGGAGACGTGCGGCGCCGGACGCCAGTCTACTCCGCCGTCCTTGCCTTGGGCTACCGGCGCGGGTACCCTACCCGGGGCCGCCGCACCGCGGCCGGGAGAGGCTCGCATGGCCGTTGTGTTCATCAACGACCGGATCGTCAGCGAACGCGAGGCGGTGGTCTCGGTCTTCGACCACGGGTTCGTGTTCGGCGAGGGCGTGTACGAGGTGCTGCGCACCTATGGGCGTGAGCCGTTCCTGTACGGCCGGCACGCCCAGCGGATGCGGGAATCGGCCGCGCGCATCGCCCTGCCCGTGCCCTTCTCCGACGAGCGCCTGCTCGGCTCGATCCGCGACACGATTGCCGCCGCCCCGGAACTCGACGAGGCGTACGTTCGCATCCTGCTGACGCGCGGCGTCGGCGAGTTCAGCTACGACCCGCGGTCCTGCGCCTCCCCGACCCTCGTGATCATCGTGAAGGCGCTTGTGCCACCGGCCCCCGCGGCCTCCAAGGACGGCGTGCGGGTGGCGCTCGTGGACGTGACGCGCAACCACCCACGGTCGGTCAGCCCGCTCATCAAGTCCAACAACCTGCTCAACAACGCCCTGGCGATGCAGCAGGCGATCGGGCGGGGTGCCTTCGAGGCGCTGATGAGGAACTACCGCGGCGAGCTCTGCGAGTGCTCGCAGTCCAACGTGTTCCTGGTGCGCCGCGCCGAGGTCGTCACCCCGCCGCTCGAGGCCGGGCTCCTCGCCGGGGTCACTCGGGCGTTCGTGTTCGAGCTGGGTCGCCTGTGCGGAATCCCGGTGCGCGAGGCGACCCTGGTCGACGCCGACCTAGCCGCTGCCGACGAGGCGTTCCTGACGAGCACCACGCGCGAGATCGTGCCGATCGTGGCCGTGGACGACCAAACGGTGGGGACCGGCGTGCCGGGCCCCGTCACGCGGCGGCTCATGGCCGAGTTCCGCACGCAGACCGAGCGCTTCGTGCGCGATCACGCGGAGGTCTTCCCGGTCGGCCTCCATACGTAGGGCGCCCCTTCAGGGGCCTACCCCACCGGCTGCTCGGCGTAGGCCTCGAGCGGCTGGCACGCGCACACCAGGTGCCGGTCCCCATAGGGGTTGTCGATCCGGCCAACCGCCGGCCACACCTTGTTGGCGAGCAACGACGCCACGGGGTACGCCGCCTGCCGCCGGGAGTAGCGGTGCGGCCAGTCGTCGGCGGCGACGGCGGCCGCGGTGTGTGGCGCGTTCTTGAGCACGTTGTCCTTCGGGTCGGCCGTCCCGTCCATCACGGCCTGGATCTCGCCGCGGATGGCGATCATCGCCTCGCAGAAGCGATCGAGCTCCGCCTTCGGCTCGCTCTCGGTTGGCTCGACCATGAGGGTGCCCGGCACCGGGAACGACACCGTCGGAGCATGGAACCCGTAGTCCATCAGCCGCTTGGCGATGTCGATCTCGTCGATGCCCGCCCGCTTGAACGGCCGCATGTCGAAGATCAGTTCGTGGGCGACACGGCCGCGCGTCCCCGTGTAGAGGACGGTGTAGTGTCCGCCGAGTCGCGCGGCGAGGTAGTTCGCGTTGAGGATGGCGCAGCGGGTGGCCTCTGTCATCCCCTCGCCACCGAGCAGGCGGATGTACGCGTAGGAAATCAGCAGGATGCTGGCGCTACCCCACGGCGCACCGGCCACGGCGCTGACGGCCCGCGCCCCGCCCGTCGCGACGATGGGGTGGCCCGGCAGGTAGGGCGCCAGATGCGCCGCCACACCGATCGGCCCCATGCCCGGCCCACCGCCGCCGTGCGGGATCGCGAAGGTCTTGTGCAGGTTGAGATGGCACACGTCCGCGCCGATCCGCGCCGGACTCGTGAGCCCCACCTGCGCGTTCATGTTCGCACCGTCCATGTACACCTGGCCGCCGCACGCGTGGACGACGGCGCAGATCTCGCGGATGCGATCCTCGAACACGCCGTGCGTGGACGGATAGGTGACCATCAGCGCGGCCAGGACATCTCGGTGCTGCTCGGCCTTCGCCCGGAGGTCGGCCAGTTCCACGTTTCCGCTCGCGTCGCACGCGACGACGACGACGCGCATGCCGGCCATGACCGCGCTCGCCGGGTTGGTGCCGTGCGCCGAGGACGGAATGAGCACGACGTCGCGGTGGTGATCGCCGCGGTCGTGGTGCCAGGCCCTGATCACGAGCAGCCCGGTCAGTTCGCCCTGCGCGCCCGAATTCGGCTGGAGCGATACCGCCGAGAACCCCGTGATCGCCTGCAGCGCCGCCTCGAGTTCCGTGATGACCTGCCGGTACCCGGCGGCCTGGTCCGCCGGCACGAAGGGGTGCAGCCGGGCGAACTCCGGCCAGGTCACCGGGATCATCTCGGTGGCCGCGTTCAGCTTCATCGTGCACGACCCGAGCGGGATCATCGCCGTGTCGAGCCCGATGTCCTTCCGCTCGAGGGTCTTGAGGTACCGCATCATCTGCGTCTCGGACCGGTGCGCCGAGAACACGGGATGGGTCATGAACGGCGTGGTGCGCGCGAGCGTCTCCGGGTACCGCGGCGCAGCGGGCACCGAGAGCCCGCCAGCGCGGGCTGCCACGCCCCGCGCCCGGCCGAACACCTCCACGATGGCCTCGACCTCTGCGGCCGTCGTCGTCTCGTCGAGCGCCACCCCGATGGAGCGCGGACCGGCCATCCGGAAGTTCATGCCGGCGCCGTCGCCCGCCTCGCGCACGCGGTTGGCAACCACGCCGGTGTCATCGCCGGTGTCCACGAGCAGCGTGTCGAAGAAGTGCGCGTTGCGCTGCGCGTAGCCGAGGCCGACGAGACCCTGCTCGAGCGCGCTGGCGAGCGCATGGACCCGGCCTGCTATCCGGCGCAGCCCCTCGGGGCCGTGATACACCGCGTAGAAACCGGCCATGTTGGCCAGCAGGGCCTGGGCGGTGCAGATGTTGGAGGTGGCCTTCTCGCGGCGGATGTGCTGCTCGCGTGTCTGCAGTGCCATCCGGTACGCCGTGCGACCGTGCGCGTCCACCGAGATGCCGATGACCCGACCGGGCGCCTGGCGCAGGCTGGCCTCCCGCGTGGCGAAGAACGCGGCGTGCGGCCCCCCGTAGCCCATCGGCACGCCGAACCGCTGGGCGCTGCCGACGACGATGTCGGCCCCCTGCTCGCCGGGTGGGGTGATGAGCGTGCACGCGAGCAGGTCGGTGGCGACAACGACGAGCGCGCCCGCCGCGTGCGCGCGGGCCACGACCGGCGCGCAGTCAACCACGGCGCCATCCACGTCGGGGCTCTGCAGAAGTGCCCCGTAGACGGCGTCGTCGAAGACCATCTCCTCGGGGTCGACCACCCGCAGGACGATCCCGAGTGGGTCGGCGCGCGAGGTGAGCACCGCCAGCGTCTGCGGGAACACCCGCCGCGACACGAGGAACACGTTGGCCGTCGCCGGCCGCTTCGTGGCCCGCCGCAGCATCGTCATGGCCTCGGCGGCCGCCGTCGGCTCGTCGAGCAGCGACGCGTTGGCCACCTCCGTGCCCGTGAGGTCGCGGACCATCGTCTGGAAATTCAGGAGCGCCTCGAGGCGTCCCTGGGCAATCTCGGCCTGGTACGGCGTATACGGCGTGTACCAGCTGGGGTTCTCCATCACGTTGCGCAAGATGACGCTTGGCGTGATGCAGTCGTAGTAGCCCAGCCCGATGAAGGACCGGCGGACCTCGTTGCGCGCGGCGACCGCGCGCAGCCGCGTGAGGTACTCGTGTTCAGCCTGGGGCGGCGGCAGCGCAAGCGGACCCGACAGCCGGATGTCGGCCGGGACCGTCTGCTCGATGAGCGCGTCGAGCGACGATACGCCGATCGTGCGCAGCATGCCGTCGCGGTCGGCCGCGCTCGGGCCGATGTGACGGAACGCGAACTCGTCGGACGGGGTGAGGACAGGGGTATGAGTCATGTCGGAACCAGCGAAACGAACAAGAATGGAGGCGGCGGCGCGCGGCCCGGCCCACGTGTCGGCTTCCGGCCGCAGGCCCGGCCTGGGGAGGATCGCGCCGGTGCCCGTGCCCGTGCGGTCGTTACTTCACCAGCTCGCCGTACTGCGTGCTGTCCAGCAGCGCGTTGGCGTCGGCGGCGCTGGCCAGCTCGAGCCGGATCATCCACGTGCCGTGCGGGTCGCTGTTGACCTGCTCCGGCTTCGAGGGCAGGTCGGTGTTGACGGCCGTGATCCGGCCAGCCACGGGGCTGAAGAGCTCCGAGACCGCCTTCACCGACTCGATCGTGCCGAACACCTCGCCGGCCGCCAGCGTGCGCCCCACCTCGGGCAGCTCAATGAACACCACGTCGCCGAGTTGCTGCTGCGCGAAGTCCGTAATCCCGACGATGGCCTCCCGGCCGTCGATCCGGATCCATTCGTGGTCCTTCGTGTACTTCAGGTCGGCGGGATACATCGGTCAGCTCCTCTGGCGCTTGTAGAACGGCAGCGGCACGACACGCGCCTGCAGGCGCCGCCCCCGCACGTCGATCTCGATGGCCTGACCGGGCTCGGTGGCCTCGGCGGGCACGTAGGCCATCCCAATGGCCTTCTTCAGGAACGGGGTCTGCGTGCCGCTCGTCACCGTGCCGGCAGGGGCGCCGTCCACCAACACCGCGTACCCGTGACGGGCAATGCCACGATCCACCATCTCGAAGCCAACGAGGCGTCGCGTGACGCCCTCCGCCTTCTGGCGTCGCAGGACGTCGGCACCGAGGAATCCCGGCTTGTTCCAGCCGACGATCCAGCCCAGGTCGGCCTCGAGCACGCTGGTCGTGTCGTCGATGTCGTTGCCGTAGAGCCGCATCGCGGCTTCGAGCCGCAGCGTGTCGCGCGCGCCGAGCCCGGCGGGTACCACGCCCGCGTCGCGGCCGGCCTCGAGGATCGCGTCCCACACCCTGATAGCCGAGGCAGGCGCGACGAACACCTCGAATCCATCCTCGCCGGTGTAGCCCGTGCGGGACACCGTGCACCGCACGCCCGCCACCTCCCCGTGCGCGAACCAGTAGTACTTGATCGCGGCGAGATCGACGCCGGTGAGCGTCTGCAGAACGTCCCGCGCGACGGGCCCCTGCAGCGCGATCAGGGCGTAGCGCGCGCTCGAATCGACGAACGACACGTCCTCGAAGGCGCCGAGCTGGGACTTGATCCAGGCGACGTCCTTGGCGGCGTTCGCGGCGTTGACGACCATCAGGAAGTGGTCGTCGGCAAAGCGGTAGACCAGCAGGTCGTCCACGAAGGCACCGGTGGGCGTCATCAGGCCGGAATACTGGATCTGGCCGATCTTGAGCTTCGCCGCGTCGTTGCTCGTGAGGTGCTGCACGGCCGCGAGGGCGTCGCGCCCGGCCAGCTCCACCTCGCCCATGTGCGAGACGTCGAAGAGCCCGGCGCGCTCCCGCACCGCGAGGTGCTCCTGCACGATGCCCTGGTACTCGACCGGCATTTCCCACCCGGCAAACGGCACGAGACGGCCGGAGCGGGCGAGGTGTGCGGCGTGAAGCGGCGTGCGTTTGGGTGCAGTGGCGGAGTTCTGGGACATGACGCGGTGGCGGGAAGGGGGCCGCACGGGCCCGTCGAACCGTCACAACGTACTATGCGTCCCCAGGCAGGTCAAGGAAGCGTGGTATCGAGCCGCAGCCCTCCCCCTTCGTCCGTCCCCGATGCCGGAGACGAGGCCCGCGCAGGCTGTTCGCGGGACTCGAGGTCGCCGACGTGCCGCAGGTGCGATTGCAGGGTGTGGTACGAGATGTCGAGCTGCCGGCAGGCCTCGCGCTTGTTGTAGGCGCAGCGATGCAGGACGAGCCGGACGTAGCGCGCCGTGAACCGGCGCAGGCTCTCCCGCCGCTCGATCGCCTCGCCGAACACTTCCCGCACGGGAGCCGCCAACTGCGCCGGCAGGTCGTCGAGTTCGACGCGGTGGGAGGTGCTGAGCGCTGCGGCGCGCTGTACGACGCGCTCGAGCTCCCGCACGTTGCCGGGCCACGCGTAGTCGGCGAGCGCATCGGCCACCTCCGGCGCAATCTCGGTGACCCGTCCCTCGCCGTATCGCGCGAGGAACTCCCGGGTGAGTTCGGGCAGGTCCTCCCGGCGCGCTCGCAGCGGCGGCACCCGCACGTCGAGGCAGTTCAGTCGCCAGAACAGGTCCGGGCGGAACCGGCCCTCCGCGACGAGCGCCGAGAGGCTCCGATTGGTGGCGGCGAGGACCCGGACGTTCACGCGGAGCACGCCGTGGCCACCCACGCGCTCGATGGCCATGTCCTGGAGCACGCGCAGCAGCTTGGCCTGGGCCGGGAGCGAGAGGTCGCCGATCTCGTCGAGAAACAGCGTGCCCCCCTCGGCGTGCTCGAACTTCCCGCGCCGCCCCCGGACGCCGGTCGCCGTGCGGTCCTCAATCCCGAACAACTCGGCTTCGAGGAGTGTCTCGACGAGGGCCGCGCAATTCACGGCGACGAACGGGCCGCGGGCCCTCCGGCTCAACGCGTGGACCTGCCGCGCCACCAGTTCCTTGCCCACGCCGCTCTCGCCCTCGATCAGCACGGGCGCGTCCGAGCGCGCGGCGCGGGCGATGCGCTCGCGCAGCGCCGCCATCGCTTCGCTCGTGCCGACGAGCCCCGGTGCCTCGCGGACGAACCCGCGGGCCGGGCCCGTCCGGCCGGATCGCTCGATCTCGATCAGGATGTCGGCGAGATCGGCCGCGGCACCAAGCCACCGCGCCGTTTCATCGTCGAGCGGCCTCGGCTCGATCGGCTCGACCTCCAGCACGGCGGGGCCCCGCCGCAGCGGGATCGCCCACCTCGTCCCGTCCCGCACCACCGGGCCCGCCCCCGTGGCGAGGGCCTGACCGAGGTGCAAACGCGCCTGCCGCAGACCGGCCACTCGACAGAGCGTGCGTTCGTAGCGCTCGCGCCAGCTGCGCTGATTGTCGGCCACCAGCAGATCCAACACGAGCTGGACGAGCTGCGCAAGCGCTGACGCGGGCACACCTCGGGGTTCAAGTGATGACAACGGATGGGAGCCTGGGTCGCACATCGGTACGGAGGGTGAGAACAAACTCAATGCCAGCGCCGCCGTGCCGCGTCAGGGCGCACAGGGATTAACACGGCGCCCAACGCAGCAGTCGGAAACGGCGCGGGCACGGACTACCCGGGGAGTTTGCCTTGCGTTCCCGTTTGGAGGGGAGCTCAACCGTCGGTCTCTCTCCGTCGGTCCACCGCACGACACTGTGAGGGCTGGCATCCGATGCCTGTTCGTCTGTCCGGTCGGACGCTGGCGGCCAGCAGACCGGCGTGAGGCCCGCGGTGCTCGCGGCGCTCGAGCGCCGTGGGCCACCGCTTGCCCAATCGCTGTATGGGCCGCGGAGAATCGCCGTCCAAGAAGCAAGCGCTGTTGGCACCAGGAACTGAGGGCTGCCTACTCGATCCTGACGAGGAACCGAATGGCCGCGCGGTAGATGGCGTGGCCGGGGGGGACGATGCGCGTCAGGGCACAGCGCACCACCTCGCCCTCGAGGATCCGAAGGTCCGCCGTGGGTCCGATCCGCAGCGTGTAGCGGCGGCCCGGGTGCAGGCGCGTGGTCGATTCGAGCAGGACGCCGGTGGACGAGACGTTCAGGACCGTGGCGTCAGCCCCGGCGCGCAGGCGCGCGATGTAGTCCTCGGGCAGGGCCGTGGCGTCCATCCGAGGGCTGCCGCGGCGCTCCCCGTGCACGGCGGCTCCCGTTCAGAGATCGTCCCAGCGGCCCGTGGCAGGGTTGAAGCGCAGGCCTCGGACGCGGCCCGTGGGACCGAGCACACGCACCGCATACATGGCGCCGTCGGGCCCCTCGAGGTAGAGCGACCCGCCGGAAGCGGTCCCCAGAGGCGCGAACGAGAGGCTGTCGCCGGTCCCGAGGCGCAGCGCGTCCTCGCCCGGCGCGAGGCGTCCAGCGCCGTCCACCGACGGTACGGTTCGGCCGATCCGGCCCCGCACGCCCGGGAACTCGGCGTCGAGCCGCACCACGGCCGTGATCGGACGGTCGGTGCCCGACGTGATGTCGGCGCTCCGCACACCGTCCCCGTCACCGT